>OKTC01000254.1_pt1 | contig 26046 bp, 19 predicted proteins | sample 1606181 | NCBI WGS metagenome assembly OKTC01 (sample SAMEA3879529, study PRJEB24766) | human gut metagenome | biome: human-associated habitat; feature: feces | place: USA | collected 1985/1987 | reverse complement strand
TAGAAAGCATATGGTTTCCTCGTTTGGACGGGAGTTCGATTCTCCCCAGGTCCACAATACTTAGATAATTATTTTTTATGTATAAAAGTATTCCCGTACAGAATTTGATGTTCTGTACGGGAATATTTTTAAGTGTTCGATTTATATGAATGTTTCTTAACTATTTCTCTGTTATCGCTTTAGACATTAAAAAGAATGAATCCTCTCCTTCATAATAAACAATATCATAACAAGCATCTTCAGATCGATAAAGGGTTTCATCTTCCCTTTTTAATCCCAAAGTTTCTGTAAGATATTGTGGTATAGCATCAAACAATTTCTTTGGATTATCACCTATCGGAGAAGCACTCGCATCAATCTTTACTTTAATCACAATTACACACTCACATTCATGAAGAATGCCAACGGAATACGTTGCAAAAACCTGATTTATGCCCCAATCTCTATTATGCAAGTCAATCATTCCACTTGTTGGCATTTGTTTTATATTGTATAAATCCATAATTTTTGGAATGGTTTGACCAATTTTTAAGCTGTCAATGCCGTCGGATGTTAATTTATCGAATATTGATGCCAATGTTTTCTTTTCATCTATATAATTGGTTGCAACTCCCCAAGCATCATAATCAGACAAGGAGTGAGGTGCTATTAAAGAAGACCAAAAGGATGAGTAACTGGGGGCATTTGTAAATGGGGGAACTGAAATTTTGTAATAAGAGTTGTTGTCTATTGGATTCCCTTTTTTGTCAGCAAAGTAATATTTCTCATTTTCTGCCATTATGATATATTGGGATAATGGGTAAAAACATGAAACGTTTTCTATTTTATTTTTAATTTCACCTTTAGAATTTATTGCATATACATTCATATATTGATTATCCCAGTCATCTTTTAAATTAGCAATTGTATCAGCAACATATATCCAATCACCTACAATACCTAAAGCTCGCGAATATTTAGGCTCTCCGATACTTTCTCCTTGTATGTTAAGCTGTCCCCATAATCCAGTTTTACTGTCTTGAAATAAAGCAACATTGTCAATGAAAGGTGAAATACTATAAATATTAGAGGGGAATCTCTGTGCTTTTTCGCCTTTTTCATTGAGTAAGAAGTTTTCTATTAAACAATATCCGTTTTCAAAAAAGGTGTATGAATATTGTTGGTATCCATTGGAACTGGCTTCAAATAATTCTTTTCCATTGGGGTCGATAACTAACCATTTGTCAGCTTCTTTGTTATATACAATAGCTTTTCCTTCATGGAAAGGGAAAGCGTTATCATAAATAGGTTCTATCACAACATTGCCTTGTGGATCTATATATCCGCATTTACGATTTTCTAACCGAAACCAAGCACGTTGCTCCGTAAAGAATGGAGATACACATAAGAATTCCTTTCCCTGATACGGAAGCAAATAAAATGCAGTTTCTCCCGTTTCTGTTAGATAGTGAATACGTTCATCCGCAGAAACAACAGGAATTATTCCTTCGCTACATATGCCTCCTTGCTTATAACCTTTGGGAGTTCCTATTAATTGGGGAGTTGGAGTTGCGGAATAGTAAAGATATTGATTTGTATCATAATCCCGAATTCTAAACACTCCATTTACTGCATAAGACGGTCTTTTGTCAAATTTATTTTCAAACAAGATGTTTCCATCAACTCCAACCATACCCCATTTCCCATGTTTTTCTTTTTGGAAAGCTACATGGGTCACTTTTGGGAAATCGGTATTTGACTTAAAAGAACAACTCGAAAGCATACCCATAAATATTACAAGCGATAAAAGCAAAGGACGAAAATACCAATTGATTGTTTTAGGTTTCCTTTCAGTATGAACATAGGGAATTTTGTCCAATGAATTTTCAGTATCCAAATCTCGCAGAACTTTTCGAATGGGTAACCCCTCTCTATTATCTTTATTGAAAATGCCATTCTTTATAAAAAGAGGCATAAACTCTTTTGCAAGGATCATTCCGCTTTGAGGATGTTTCGCAAAATAATCTCGCAACACACTGTTGATTCTTAAAATACGTTCATTTGTCTTCATAATACGTAATATTATAAATTATTCGGAATATGTCTTTCCATTAATCGTTATACTTGTTACATTGCTTGTATCTTTACCAGCCATAGCTGCACCTTCCTTTACCGTCTGAATCAGAATAGGACCCATCTGTTCCAAAGCTCTGTTAAAATTTTCTTCTATTTGTTTTCTCTTTTGAGAAGGGCTGAGGTAATCGCTACAATCCAACACTTTACCACTTTTATCGAGGGTAAAAACTTTTTCTAAGAATGAACTATTCCCATTCTTTTCATCTATTGTATATGCAACAGCGAAGGCTACAAATGCGCTATCACCATTTCCTATAAATGCGAGTTCATCGAAAATACCTCGTGTATCTAATAGCTTGACGCATCCTGATATTGAATCTTTTTTATATGTATTATCCATTTGCCATACCTCAACGGGAATACTTGTCTTTTTTTCTGCCAAAATCCATTCCATTATTTTGTAACTTTCTCCTTCTTTTAAACTATCCTCAATGGAATGGACTACGTATTGTTTACCCCATTCTATGATTTGTTCATCGGAAGCGTTTGCAAACAGTACATCCTTCTGTGGTGGTGAACAACCAAGATAAAACATCAAAATGAAAATAGAAGTAATAATTTTTTTCATAATGCCATATTATTTAAGTTAGAATTAAATTTTTTGATTAATCCATAAAAGGAGAAGCGATTAGACCTATTAAAATTACTATACAAAGTAGAATGATAATGATGATTGGGATCATCAGGCAACCGCCACATCCTTGTAGAAACTCCGCTTTACCTTTTGCAAACTCTATTTGGGCTTTCTCATATTCAGAAAGTCTTTCAGCATTTTGCTCCTTCATAACTTCATTGTTTGTTCATTGTTTATATCAATAACCATTAATGACTTCATTCATGTCATCTACAACTTTTATAACATTCCCGTCAGAATCCAATACAAAAAGTTTCTCTTCCACCACGTAACCGCCATAACTGTTTTTAGCCCTATATTTATGAAGAGCAAAATAAGTATTATTGTCTTTATTATATATACCAAAGGCTTCCCAACTTATTCCTTCATAACTATCAGGGTCTTTAAGATAATGCCGTTTAAGATAGACCCTTACTCCTGCCATAGCTTTTGTTTGAGATGGTCCTTTGTTGCTCCCGTAGTTTTCGATTCTATTGTTACCCTTTGAAGAAGTGCTGTATTCTCTACTTGAAATATTGAAAATTATAACCACAACAAGAAAAATCAATACCGCTATCCATTGTCGGCGTTCTTTATTTTTTTTATTTTGTATGTAGATGGGATTTTGAATAATACAACCACAAGAAAGGCATTTAATGTACTTCTTATTTTTTAACCCTTCATCAATTGTTAGATTTATACCACAATTGCTGCATTGCAATTGTTGTGGATAGGTATTTAGTTTTAATTGGTTATTTGGTATTGGGGCTTGTTTCGCCGAAGTGCATGAACGAAGCGCAGAAAGCTCCTTGCGGAAATCAAGATTAGTTTTATTGAAATTTCCTTGCAAGTTAAGCGGGGGATTATATATGCGAATCAATTCTTTTTCAACATTTGCATAATCATTATTTGCATAATAAAAAAGTAGCAGGTTGTCTTTCATCCATTCGGTCAGTGTACGCTCGTCAAATTCACCAAATGTAGTTTTTCCGTTTTGGGGAGAGTTTATGTCTCTTGGAATCAGTTTGAATCCCAATAAACATCCTAATGATTTGCGAATTGTGGAATTTCCGGCAGTGCCAGTGAAATGTTGTTTGTAGTCACGAATACGCAGACTTTTACTGCTTTTGCCTACATACACGACATTGTATTTCTCTTTTTTGTAATCAAAAGAGGTTAGTATAGGAGTGGTGGAAATTTGTACTTTTATGGGCAATGAGGACGTACTACGTAATACTATGATATAGTTACCGGGCTTGTCAGGTAAGACTGAAGCTCTCATTTTTTGAGGGTCAAATAAAGAAAATTCATCTTGTGAAATCATGTTGTTGGTTTCATATATAGCCGCCTGAGACCCCACTAAGCAGAGTTATACAAAAAGAAGCGTGGGTCTGCATGCCACGTCTTAGATGAAGGTCGTAGGAAAATACCTTGAGTACAGATATGGATATAGCAGCCCACGCTATAGCGTGAGAACCACTATGCTATCCTTGTACTCTTTGAAAATTTCCTACGTTTTCATCTACAAGATAAGCATAACGCTTCTAAAAATTCTAATATGTCTTGGAAAGAGCATACTCAATCCAATACAAAAATACAAAAAACAGCTAAATAAATGAAACCAAAGCCCCTATTTTTTATTACGTTTTACAATCTCAACCCTCTTTTCGGTTTGTTCTCTTCTTTTGGGGTGTGGCTTACACCCAGCTTTTCTTTGAGTTCCTGAAACTTCATTTTGAACCATTCGAGTATGGGCATGCCGTCAATGCACAGCCGGAATTTCCCTTTCTCCTGCGGGTTCCTCTCCACGGTTGCCGTCGAGTGCTCCGTCCTGAACTTCTCCTTGTGTTCCTTCGAATAGAGCCTTCCCTTGAACTCCACGGGTTGCAGGCTGACAACCCGCCTTGTCAGTTCCTCGGTAAACCCCACTTCCCGGCATTGTTCGGCTATGGGCAACAGTTCCTTCACGATAGGGAAATAGGTGTCTATCTGTTCCAGTCTGTTGTCGTATTCCCTGATTTTTTGCTGGTAGCTCCGGTCTATCTTGTTTATCTCGCTGTTGTGGCGGTTCTCCATTTTTGTCTGCTCCCTCTGTTCGGCTTGTACCTGCTTTTGCAGAGCCACAATGTCCTGCCTCAAATTTTCGTTCTCCGCTTCCAGCCTCTTGACCTTGCTGCCGCCCAAAAGAGAACTCACCCCGTCCGCTATGGCTGTGGTTGCGTTCACCGCCGCACCCTTCATCTTCTGCACGTTGATTTCCCCCTTGACCTTTTTCAGCTTCTTCTGCGCTTCCTCTTCCAGCCCCAGCAGGTTTTCGATGTTCTCCTGCAGGCTGTCCTGCCGTTCCACCAGTTCCTTGTAATATTGCGAGGTCGGTATGTGCTTTGCCAGCGAACCGTCCACGCCTCTCTGCAAGCCGTACTTGCTCATGGCTTGTGCGTAGGTGTCCTGATAGTGTTTCAGCTTGTGCCTTGCCATGACGTCATCGGCGCACAGCCGCACATCCTGCGTGTTCTTCTTTCTGTACTTCTTCTTCCCGTTCTGTTTGTCTTGTCTGGCTTTCCTGCGCTCCCCGGTCACTATCGGTACAATGGTGGCGTGTATGTGCGGCGTCTTCTCGTCCATGTGCAGGACTGCCGACACGAGGTTCCGCTCGCCGTATGTTTCCCGGAGCCATTTCAGGTTGTCGCTGCACCAGCCGTCAAGCCTCCCGTCCTCTTCCATACGCTTCATGTCCTCGTTGCTTCCGGTGAGCAGCACCCGGATTGCCCTTACCTGGTTGGTACCTATCTTGCGTTTGATGCCTGCCGTCTCTATCCGGTGCGCTATCGCCTGCGTACGGTTCCTTACCCCTTCGGGGAACTGTACCAGTTCCCGGTTCAGGTGCGTTCGCGTTCTGTCCGCATTCTTCGGGTGTACGGTGCGCTCTATGTGCGTGGACATTGCGCCGTCCGCACCTTTTGCCTTTTCCAAATGCAAAACTGCATATCCCATAACTGTAATACATTTTTCGGTTAATACTTCCCCTGCCTTGCTTCCATGCCGCATGGCTCACGGGGTTTCAAAAGGGGCGGCGTCCCTTTTGCTCATTGGGGCTTTTTTAGCGATGCGTGCATTGCGTGAAGAAAAAGCCCTAATGAGCTATGGCTTTTTTAAAGCCTTCCGTTGGCATGTGCGGTTACATCCCGATGCCTTTGCCTTTCCTCTCCGGTTGCCTTGCCTGCCGTTGCCTTTTCTCCGGTTCCGGCTTCTCCTGCCACCGTTCCGCTTGTCCTGACCGTTTACCACAAAGGAAGTCGTTCAGGTCGTTGTAGCCTCCGTATATGTGCGATGCGTCCCGTATGCGCATCCCGTATTCCTCCCGCAGTTCCTGAACGGCTTCCATTCCCGCCTTGTCGTTGTCAAGGAAACAATGGATGTGTTCGTAATCGCCCAGTGGGTGGATTGCTTTGGAGAGGCTGGCAGTCGAGTTCAGCACAATGTAGTCCTGCCCGTCAAGTTCGGGGCGTCCGGGACACCTTTCCAGCCGCAGGGTGAGGAAGGAGAGGTAGTCCATGAAGCCCTCGAAGAGGTAGCAGGTCTCCTTCGTCTGTTCCTGCCGTATGTGGGTGATGTCCTTCGGTGCTATGCAGCCCTTGAAGAACTTGTTGCGTATCTCGTAGCCTCCCGAACGGTTGGGAAAACCGACGGCAAAGTAAGGCTTGCCGTCAGTTTGATAGCGCACCTCGCAACATTCTCTTTTTGCCAGTTCCGTATTTATCCCCCTCTGCCGCAGATAGGAGAATAGGGCGGGGGAAGAAAGCGGCACCGCCTCCAACTGTCGGAAGCTCGGTTTGGAGAAAGGTTGCCCGCCAAAAGAGAAGGAGACCGGGCGCACGTTTGGTGCCTGCTCCGCTATCTTTTCCAAGAGGTAGGGCAGGCTGTCGGATGCGTAGAGCTCCTGCGCCAGTGCGATGATGTTGCCGCCCTTGCTCGCGCCAAAATCGTACCATAGGTTGCGCTCGGTGTTCACCTTGAAGGACGGTTCGCACTCGTCCCTGAAAGGTGACTTGTACCATAGGCTATTGCCCTGCCGTCTTACCGGGCTGTAGCCAAGACTGTGCAGATATTCCTCTATGCGTATCCGCTTCGCTTCATTCGTATTCATGTGGGTTTCTGTTTAAGTGGATATTGTTTTTTGTTTTCGCCCGTACCTTCTGCATGCTGCGGGCTGCATCCGCTTTACTTTATTTCGCTATATATATGCACCCTGACTAAAGTAAAGCGGTTCCGGGCTGTCATGCCCGTGCTGTTTTTCTTGTCAGGCGGTGTGAACATCTTTTTTTGTTTTCGCCCGTACCTCTCTATATGTTACGGGCTATATCCACTTTACTTTATTTCCGTATATATATGGTACGTGACTAAAGTAAAGTGGTTCCCATACCATACCGCTAATAGTGGAAATCGGGCTTGAAGGTGTATTTCCTGCCGTTCTCCTGCACTATCATCCGTTTGTTCTTCAATAGGGTAATGAGGTCTGTCACCCTGTTTCCGCCAAGTATGACGCCCACAGAGGCGTAGGCATCCCTCAATACTCCCGCAAGTTCCTTGTAGCCGTATTCGTCTTTCAGGGTGAATGCGGCTTCCAGTGCGATGCGGTGCTGCTGCTCGCTGATGTCCTTGTTGGGGTCGAATTTTCCCCTCCTCCCTTTGCCCGGCTCCTTCTCCTTGAACCGGTAGCCGTCCAGTAGTTCGGGCAGTGCCTCCCCATTGATACGGAATGCGAACGGCTCGAAGTCCACCGCCCTGATGTGTGCGGCTTTGACCTTGCTTATGTCGGGGTTATTCTCGTCCTTCTCCACTTGCAGCACCGTTTCCGCCTTGTTGCTTAGCTCGGTTCCTATGTGACCCCTTGCATTCTCGTCCCCCTTGTTCTGGTGCAGGACAGTATGGATGTGGATGTCCCTTTCCCCCGTCCATGTCATCAGATAGGAGATTACCGTTGTGGACTCACCGGGGTTGTTGATGTCATGCACCATGTCCCGTATTCCGTCAATGACTACCAGCCCGATATTCTCGGTGCGGTAGATTGCCTCCCTCACGATTGCTATGCGCTCTTCGGGCGTGTACTTCCTTAGGACGAGGAATTCAAGGTCTTCATGGTTTCTGTCTGCGGGCAGTCCCGCCATGCGCAATATCCGTTTTGCCACCTTTGCGCAGTGGTAGGTGCTTTGCTCGGTGTCCACATAGAGTATTTTCCGCTTGTTTTCGGGCAGTTCAGCCGTGTAGCTTAGTACCGTCCCGTTTTTCAGCGCAGCCGCCACGATTGCGGAGACGTTGAACGTCTTCTTGCTCTTGGCTTTTCCGATTGACGCGCTGAAATTCCCCAGCGTACCGATGACGGAGCCTCGCACTTTCAGAATTTCGGGTGCCTTCTCGTAGTCTTCCGAAAGGTCGAGCCGTGAGGCTTGCCATAGGATTACCGCCTCTTCGGGCGTGATGTTTCTTTCCTTGTTGTCCATATCGCACCTCCCTATCTGCGTCCCCCGCTTTTGTGTCCTGCCAGTTCAAGCGCCATGTCCGCATCGACGATGATTTTTCGTCCTATCTGCGTAATGGCTCTGTCTATCCTCCCGCTTTTCTTGATGCGGTTTGCTGTGGGTATGCTGCACCCGAACAGCCGGGCTATGCCGCCTATCCCGTACACGTATTTCTTGTCCTTGTCGGCTGCTGGCTGGGCTGGCTTCGTTTCGCTTCCTTGCAAGGCATGGCGGTTCAGGAATATGAACTCTTCGCCCGTCATCTGCCATACGGGCTTTGATAAAAGGTCTCTAATTTCCATATCAGAATGAATTAACGTTTGTACTGCAAGCCCTGCGCATGGGCTTTTTACCTCGTTCGAACAGTGCAAAGTTAGTTCCGGGTACGGGTGGTAAGGATGTGGATAGCGTGATTGTGGTTTCACGCTATCTCACTAAATATCAGAAGATAATAAAGGGTGGCGGAAATTATTTTGAGTGGTAAAAGTGGTCGTGTCGTGGAGTGTCGGGACATATCACCGACTATCGGAATATTGACCGCATTTCCTTTGCAAATACCTGATTGCTGTCACTGGGGAAATCGGAAACGGGCTCTTTGTATTTTGACTTGTAGTATGCATCGTCTATTCCCAGCAGGTTCATGATGTCCCCTTTCCATTTTTCTCTGTCCGGCTTGGGCAGCGTTTCACCCATAAGGAAAATGAGATAGCATACACGGGCTTTCTCCCTCGGTCTTATTTTCAGTCTGCCTTCGCATGGTTGCAGGTTCATGCTGGCGTAGAAGTCCAGTTCTGAAACGGCTTCGAACTGCTCACCGTTGCATCTTTCGTAAACGGCTGACAAAAGTTTCATGGGGAAGTAGGCGGGTTGGCTTGTCGGTGTGGTGGCGGCTTCCTTTTCCTCTCCCTCCTTTTTCTTTTGGTCGGTCAGGTATTTTTCAAGGATTGCCAATAGTGAGCCGCCCAGTCTGCAAATGTCCCCGCAACGGTTTTTCAGGCATTGCAGGGCTTCCCGCCTTGCCTGCTCCTTCTGTTTGTACAGTTCATCCAGTTTGGCTTTTTCCTTGTCGTATTCCCGCTTGCACCGTTCGTACCTTCTTTCCAGCAGTTCCTCTTCCTGACGGTCATGCTCCCTGAAGCCTACCGCTTCCAAAGAGCCGTTGGCTTCCATGAGTTCCCGGTAATATCCGTTTGTGACTTTCATCTGTCTGTCGATGTCCCAGTCAAAACGGCTTTCATGCCGTCGGCAGACGTATTCGGTATCGAGACGGTCGAAAAACTCCCTGCAGGCGTTGTAAGTCGAGATGTTGCTTTCAATCTCACGTTTCAGGCTGTTCAGCAATATGGAGAAGTGTGCGGCGTCCATTTCAAGCATGAGGCTGATGAGTGCGGTTTCAAATGTCTGCGTGTCCCCGTACTCTCCGTAAAAGCCGGAAATGAATTGCTGCTTCTCAAAAGAGAAACTGCCGCCGGACATTATTTCGGTATATATCTTGTTGAGTTTCCCGTAGTGGGGTATCATTGATGTTATTCTTTCGTCCATAGTTATATCAGATTAAATTTAGTCATAGCGTTGATTTTGATTTCATCCGCTATATCAATATAGGGCTTCATCGCTTTGTAATCGCTGTGTCCCGTCCATTTCATTACTACTTGTACTGGAATGCCAAGTGCCAAAGCATTACAGATAAATGTTCGTCTTCCGGTGTGAGTACTTAATAATGCGTATTTAGGTGTAACTTCGTCTATTCGTTCATTTCCTCTATAATATGTTTCTCGTATTGGTTCATCTATTTCTGCCAGTTGTCCCAGTTCTTTTAAAAATTCGTTCATCCTTTGATTGCTTACAACTGGCAATGCCCTGTCATTAGGGAACGGCACACCTTTGTACTTTTCGAGTATTGCCTTGCTGTGGTCATTTAATTCAATAATAAGACTGTCTGCCGTCTTTATGGTAATAACTTCGATATGACCGTTTTTAACATCACTACGTTTCAAATTATACACATCGGAGTGACGTAATCCGGTGAAACAGCAAAATAGCAATACATCCCTTACTCTTTCAAGGTATTTCTTTGTTGGTGGTATTGGGCAGGTTCTTAGTTTATTTATTTCATTTTGGGTGAGAAATATCACTTTTTTGGGTGCACTCTTCATTTTAGGCGTGAATTTATCATAAGCCATGTTTTGGTGATACCCTTTTCGATTACTCCAACGTAAGAACCATTTTACGAATTTGATTTGTTTGGCAATGGAAGTGTTGCGCATGTTTTTTTCTGTACGCAAGAATTCTATATAGTCATTGAAATGTTTTTCCGTCCAACTGTCAAACGTAGTATTAGGGTCAAATGTATAAATGTGTTTTTTGACTGTTGCAAACTTTTTGAGGGTTGAGGAAGACCAGTCATTTTGTTTGCTACATTCTGCTACAAATTCATTGAAAACTTTCATGAAGTCTAATTCAACCTTTTGCTTTTCCTCATGGTTTTCTTTCTTTTCCCCTTTTGTCTTTAGGTTGAACGCTTCCTTAATTTGTGCAGGGGTGGGTATTACATCTTGCACCTCGAATTCTTTGAACACATTCTGTATTTCGGTGTATTGCCGTAATAGTTCGGCGTTGATTTCGGATGCACTTTGCTTTAGCTTGTTGGTACAACCGTTTCTAACCCGTTGCTTGTCTGTGTCCCATTTTTCTACATCGATTCTATATCCCGTAGTAAATTCGATACGCTGACTGGCAAAGATAACACGCATACGGATTGGCACATTCTTTGTGACTGGAATACCGTCTTTTTTGCGGCTTTCCGGTGCGAAAATGATATTTCTTTTAATATTCATAATTGGGTGTGTTTGAAAATGACACCCAAAAATACACCCGAAAAATGAGATATACAATGATATTAAGAGATATTTAGATTAATGAAAGAAAGAGATAAATAACTGATTACATGATATTTGATATCCTGTGAAATTTTATAAAAAGGTTCGAGAGACACCCTCCAGCAGTTGGCCGACGGTCCAGTCGAATTGCGCGATGGCGTCTCCGCGCAGTCCCATCGGGTTCTTTCCTCGGAAACGGTCGTGTGGGAAGCGGGGGACATGCACATCGTTGGTGGCAAAGTACATGAAAAAAGGCTCATCCTTGTGCTGCTCAATGAAGCTGACGGCATGGGCGGTGATGGAGTCGGCTATGTTTTCGTCTTTCCACAAGGCTTTGCCTCCTCCTTTCATAAAACCGATGCGGCTGATGCCGTTCACAATGGACATGTTGTGTCCGTTGCTCGGTTTCAGGTTGTATAGCAATTCCGGGTTATCCTTTCCGGTGGGTTCACCGGGGAAGTTGTGCGTATAGCTGACTTCTATCGGGGCGGAAGGGTCATAGTTGGCAACCTGCCCGTTTTCGATGAAGACACAGGGCACGCGGTCGGCGGTAGCAGCCATGATGTAATGATAGTCGAAACCTAAGTCGGCGGGTGTAGATGAGAGAGGGGCATTCCAGTCCTGTTCTCCGGTTTTTTCTCCCAGTCCGAGATGCCATTTTCCGATAGCTCCTGTGGCATATCCTACACTCTTGAACATATCGGCCAGAGTGAATTGTCCCGGACTGATAATCATTCCGGCATTTCCGGCGGCTACATCGGTTCCCGGTTTTCTCCAGGCGTATTCTCCGGTCAATAGGGAATATCTGGAAGGAGTACTGGTAGCTGCGACAGCATGTGCGTCGGTAAACCGGATACCTTCTTGAGCTAAACGGTTTATATGGGGTGTTTGTACGTTCTTGGCTCCGTAACATTCCAAATCGCCGTAGCCTAAATCGTCGGCATAGATAAGGATGACGTTCGGTTTGTCTTTAGAAGCAGTCGGCTGGTTCCCGTTCGAGGTTGCAGCAACGGCTTGCAGGGTAGCTATCGGGGCGGCGAGAGCCAGTGTCAGATAGTGTGTTCTCATATCGATCGGTCTTTTTATAGGTTCATTATGGTACAAAGCTATATAAAATAGTCGAAAAACTTATCTTGTCCGGAGGGCTTTACCGTTTTTTTGTTGAACTTCCGATATGCGTTGATGTATAAGCCTTGTTTGTGTCTGATTTGTAAGACTTTCAGTCGTAGCAAGGCAGAAGATGGATAAAATCATAATTTTTTTTAGATTATTTTGACAGGCTGAAGATTAATCATTACATTTGAAAGATGCAAATGAATAATAACCTCAGTAAAGCTGCATGCTGTCCATTCATCGGATAGTGACATAGCTTTCTATGAAACACAGACTTTTATGAAAAAGGATAGAACAGTTATGGCGGATGCCGACAGATGTCTTATGTGCTTCCGTCCCGTTTGTGATTTGGTATGTCCGGCTGACGTACGTCCGGCAGCTGTCATACAAGCGCTACATTTAGACAATGAATCAGGAGCTGGATTACGGTTGGGGGATGGTACTGCTTGCTTGAACTGTAATGATCCGAAATGTGAAAAAGCTTGTGCCCGTGGGCGTATAGACCATGCTATACAGATACGGGATATCTGTCGGGCCTTGTCCGGTCAGGAGAAAAAACAGGTGAACGGAAAGGCCGACTTGTCGGTGGATTTCTGCGGAGTGCGGTGTGAGAATCCTTTCCTGCTGGCATCCTCACCTGTAGCTTCCTCGTATGAAATGTGTTGCCGTGCTTTTGATCAGGGATGGGCTGGGGTGGCTTATAAGACCATCAGTTTTTATCAAACCCGGGAGGTTTCCCCCCGTTTCGACTGTTTGCCGCCCAGAAGTTCATCCTCATTTCAAGGGTTCAAGAATCTGGAACAGCTTTCACCTTATACTGCCGAAGAAAATTTCGATATTCTCTGTCGGTTGAAAGAAAAATATCCTGAGAAGGTAATCATTGCTTCCATCATGGGACAGACTACTGAGGAATGGACCACTCTCGCGCGTATGGCGGAAGAGGCAGGAGCTGATATGGTGGAGTGTAACTTCTCCTGTCCGCAGATGGCCAAGCAAGGGTTGGGCAGTGACATCGGACAGTCTCCGGAGTTGATTTCACTTTATACACAGACTACCCGTAAAGGATGTGGTCTGCCTATTATAGCAAAGATGACTCCTAATGCGGGGAACATGGAGCCGTTGGCTGTGGCTGCCGTAACTAGCGGGGCTGATTCTGTAGCTGCCATCAATACCATCAAGAGTATCACCCGCATTCATCCGGAGAACTATTCTTCTTTTCCGGATATTGAGGGAAAATCTGCCGTAGGTGGTTATTCAGGACGGGCTGTAAAACCGATTGCACTGCGGTTCATCCGCGATCTGGCAGTTTATCCACCCTTGGCCGGCGTGTCCTTGTGCGGAATAGGAGGAATTACAACCTGGCGTGATGCCATGGATTTTCTGTTGCTGGGATGTGATACCGTACAGGTCTGTACTTCTGTCATGGAATATGGATACCGGATTATCGATCATCTGAAAGAAGGCCTTTCCATCTATATGCAGGAGAAGGGATATAACCGGGTGGAGGAATTCCGTGGGAAGGCATTGCCACATATCGTTTTGCCTGAACAACTGAACCGGAATCGTCGGCTTGTCTGTGAGATAGACCGTCAGTCCTGTATCGGGTGTGGAAGGTGCTATCTGTCATGTCAGGACGGAGGACATCAGGCTATCCGTTGGGACGGCCATCGTCCGCAGGTAGAAGAGACAAAGTGTGTGGGTTGTGGCCTGTGTACCTTGGTTTGTCCGACAGAAGCCATTGGATTGAAAGAGGTTCATGACATCGGGTAAATCGGTCTTCAGGAAGATTTAAACAGCTTTTTATTGGACATTAAAGAATATATTACTATGAATGTAGCTATTATACAGAATGGAGAAGAAACCGTCGCTAAGGTTGACGGACGTCTGGATACACTTTCTGCCACAGAATTGGGGGATTCACTGTCGGCATATACATGCACTCCCCAGATAAATCTTGTGTTGGACTGTTCCGGGTTGGAATATATCAGCAGTGCGGGGCTCCGTATCTTGTTGATGTTACATAAATCCATTGTTTCAAAAAAAGGTAAATTTATACTCCGTCATCTGAATCCGGAGGTGAAATCTGTTTTTGATATGACAGGTTTTTCACAGATTCTGACATTGGAATAATATGAATCCTATCTAATAATCTTGTATTATGAAACAGACAGCACCTTTATCGAAATCACAATATGGCATCTATGTGGAGTGCATGAACCATGTGGGTGAAATTTATTATAATACGGCATTTGTTTTTCGTTTGGATGGTAGCCTGGACGGTCAGAAACTGTGTAAGGCAGTTGAAGCGACAGTAATGGCACATCCGGCCTTGTTCACGAGAATTGCATTGAACGATGACAACGAACCGGTGCAGAGTGTTGGCCTGTCCGAAGAAACGTGGTCGTTGGATGTTGAACCGGTTGAGGACATTGACCAGGCTCTTTCCGACCTGATTCAGCCGTTCGACCTTCATAAAGACCGCTTGTTCCGGATACGTCTGTTCAAGGATGCCGAATATTTCCACTTATTTGTAGATATTCACCACATTGTCAATGACGGGACTTCGCAGGCCATCTTTCTCCAGGATATAGAAACGGCTTATAACGGGGAACCGATTGCTCCTGAATGTATCACGCTGTGCGAACAGGCTACAGAGGAAGTCGGATTGCGTGCTACGGCTGAATTTGAGGAGGGGAAGCAATGGTATGCCCGGAATTTTGACTGTGCCGATACGTTTACCGGACTTACACCCGATTTGGAAGAAGAGGGACGGGAAGAAGGGACACTCAGACGTACATTGGCGGTTAATCTGGAGGCTGTGGATGCTTTCTGTAAAGAACACGGCATTTTTAAGAGCAACTTCTTTACCATGGCGTATGCTTTCTTGCTGGCCAAATACAACAATGAACAGGAATCCTTTTTTACTACGGTCTATAACGGTCGTTCGGACAAGCGTCTGGCACGAACGATAGGTATGTTTGTCAAGTCTGTTCCGGTCTTTACGAAATTTACTTCTGATACCTCTGTCATGGAACTTCTTCGGAACGGGCAGGAACAGATGGGCGGCTGTCGGAAACACGAAGCCTATTCGTTTGTAGATTTCATGCAGGACATCGCCCCTCAATATGACAACATGTTTGCCTGGCATGGGGAACTTTTTGACAATGAGCAGATGATGGGGAAACCCATGAAAAGAACTTGGCTGATGGATAGTCCGCTGGACATTCAGTTGTACCTGAAGGCCTTCATCGAAAACGGAAAGTGTCAGATTGTTGCTGAATACAACGCCAAGGCCTATTCGCAAGAGCTTGTCTGTCAGTTCATGGAAAGCTATGAGGCAGTAGTGAACGGTTTCCTGTCGCAGGAGTTTTTGCGTGACATCAGCATCGTTACTGAAAGTCAGACAACTGTATTGGATTCTTTCAACCGGACAGACTGTGAATACGATGATACCCAGACCATCGTCTCGTTGTTCCGCAGACAGGCGGAAGCGACTCCCGATAACGTGGCATTGATTTATAAGGATAAACGCTTTACTTATTCACAGATAGATGAAATCAGCGACCGGATTGCTGCCCGCATCGCGTCGATGGGTTTAGGAGCTGAAGATGTGGTTTCAATCCTGATTCCACGTTGCGAATGGATGGGTATCATTCCGATGGGAGTCCTGAAGGCGGGATGTGCGTATCAGCCGCTGGACCCGACTTATCCGAAGGAACGTCTGAATTTCATGATGAAAGATGCCGGTGTAAGTCTACTGATTGCAGATGAAGGCCTACGTCCGTTGGCCGATGAGTTCCAGGGGGAGACATTGTTTACCGGTGAACTGATGGATTTGCCTCGGGCGGAAGTCCAGCCTGTTGCGCCGTCACCATCCAGCCTGTTCATTCTGCTTTATACCAGTGGCTCTACCGGAATACCGAAAGGTTGCCAATTGGAGCACGGCAATCTGGTGGCTTTCTGTCATTGGTACCAGTCCTATTATGGCTTGCATGCCGGTGATAAGGTGGCAGCATACGCCAGTTTCGGATTCGATGCCAGCATGATGGATATGTATCCGGCTTTGACATGTGGAGCGACGGTCTGCATCATTCCTGAAGAAATCCGTCTGGACTTGATGGCGCTGAATGAATACCTGGAGCAGAATGGGGTTACACATTCGTTCATGACTACCCAGGTAGGTTACCAGTTTGCTACCAGTATCGAGAATCGTTCGCTCAGACATTTGTCTACCGGTGGTGAGAAACTGGTTTCGCTCGCTCCTCCTCAGGAATATAACTTCTATAATGTCTATGGGCCTACTGAGACCACTATCCTTGTCACAGCCTATCGGATTACGCAGAAACTGAAGGAAATTCCGATTGGTAAGCCATTGGATAATATGAAACTGTACATTGTGGATAATCATGGACACCGGTTGCCGGTAGGAGCAGCCGGAGAGTTATGGATTTCCGGTCCCCAGGTCAGCCGTGGGTATTTGAACCGTCCTGAAAAGACGCAGGAAGTCTATATCGCCAACCCGTTTACGGACAATGAGAAATATGCACGTATTTATCGTTCGGGCGATGTCGTCCGCTACTTGCCGTCCGGCGATATTCAGTTCGTAGGGCGTCGGGATGGCCAGGTGAAAATCCGTGGTTTCCGTATCGAACTGAAAGAAGTGGAAGGTATTATCCGTGAGTTTCCTGGCATCAAGGATGCGACTGTCCAGGCATTTGATGAGGAAGGAGGAGGTAAGTTCATTGCCGCCTATATCGTCAGTGATGAACAGATAGATATTGAAGCCCTGAATCGGTTTATTCTGGAAGAGAAGCCGCCTTATATGGTACCGGCTGTCACGATGCAGATAGACAGTATTCCGTTGAACCAGAATCAGAAGGTGAACAAACGGGTGTTGCCGAAGCCGGAAAAGAAACCGGTATCGGTAGCGGAAGGGAATGTTCCGATGAATGTATTGGAAACTGAGCTGCATCAGTTGATTGCCGCCATCGTTAACCACGAGAATTTTGGAGTTACTACCGTGTTGGGTTATGCCGGGCTTACTTCCATTACAGCCATCAAATTGGCTGTTCAGATAAACAAGCGTTATGGAGTGGTTGTCGATGCCAAGTCGCTGGTGAAGAATGGAACCTTGCAATCCATTGAAAACGAAATCCTCCGTAAGATGCTTCATGATGCTTCTGCGGATGGACGACAGGAAGAAGCCGTAAAAAAGGAAATTGTTACTTCAGCTCCTTTGTCGTATGCACAGACCGGCGTTTATTTTGAATGTATGAAGAATCCGTTCTCTACGGTCTATAACATACCCTGTCTGCTGACTTACCCGTCGGGGACTGATGCCTGTCAACTGGCAGATGCCGTCAAAACGGTGATTCACGCTCATACTGCCATGAACATCCGTTTTGAAACACAGGGCGAGGGAGTCAGACAATACTTGGATGCAGATCTTGCCATACAGGTGCCGGTAAAGGCCATGACGGAAGAGGAGCTCACACTCTATAAGGAGGAGTTTGTCAGACCGTTTAATCTTCAGAAGGCACCGCTCTGGCGTTTTGAAGTGATAGAGACACCTTCGGCTGTTCATCTGCTGATGGATGTCCATCACCTGATATTCGACGGTGGTTCGGTGGATTTGTTTATCCGTCAGGTCAGTGAGGCATTGGAAGGGCAGACTGTCAGTAAGGAGACCTATACTTTCCTGGATTTTGTCCACGACCAGATGCAGGCAGAGCAGACCGAATCTTTCCGGAAAGCTGAAAAGTTCTTTGCCGAAAAGCTCCAGGCATGCGAAGGAGCCAGTGAGGTTCCTGCAGACCTTCAGAAAACCGATAAGGAAAGCAGGATAGGGGAGGCTTGTTGTCCGGTCAATCACGAGGAAGTGGCCCGTTTCTGCCGGAGCCATGATATTACTCCGGCTCATCTGTTCTATGCGGCAGTGACGTATGTCGTTTCCAGGTATACCAATAATCGGGATGTCTATTTGTGTACGGTCAGCGGTGGACGAAGTAACCTGAAAGTGAGTGAGACTGTCGGTATGTTTGTCAATACGTTGGCATTGGGACTTTCTGTCGATGATGTTACCGTGGAAGACTTTCTGCAGACAGCCAGCCGGACTTTTACGGAGACGTTGGAGAACGAGAATTATCCGTTTGCCCGTATCGCATCCGATTATGGTTTCCAGCCGGCCATTGCGTATGCCTATCAGGTGGGTGTGCTTTCGGCATACAGCTTGAAGGGACAATCTATCGGCCAGGAAGTGTTGGAACTGGATGTGCCTAAGTTTAAAATAAATATTCAAATCCAGTCTCAGGGAGTAGTGGTTGAATATGACGATGCGTTATATAGTCGTTCCGTAGGGGAGGCGTTGGCTGAAAGCATTGTTGCGGTTGTCGAGAGGATGATGCAGATGCCGTCTGAACGAATCCGGTCGCTTTCCATCGTCAGCCGGAAACAGGCTACAGCATTGGATAAAGTTCGGACAACGGGTAGCGGTGAATCGCCGTTCAGACTTTTCCACGAATGTATTCATCATTATGCTGTCGTGGCACCTGACAGGGAAGCATTGGTGGCTTGCGACGCTACATTTACCTATGCAGAAATGGATGAGCTTACGGACCGTATCGCATCGGGATTGCGGGCCAGAGGAGTATTGCCTCGGGATCGTGTCGCTCTTCTGTTGCCTCGAAGCAGCCGGTTGATACTGTCTCTTTTCGGAGTCTTGAAGGCTGAGGCCTCCTACATCCCTTGCGATCCTGAATATCCGGCGGACCGTGTAAAATATATCCTCGAGGATTCCGGTTCCGCTTATATCATTACCGACGGCAATCATGCGAAGGGTTTGCCAAAAGATAAGGTAATCGATGTGGAAGGATTGGTAAAGCATCCGATAGAAAGGTGGGCACCTTCCATTACTTCGGATGATTTGGCTTACATCATCTATACCAGTGGTTCTACCGGTAAGCCTAAGGGAGTGATGCTTCGTCACGAAGGAATATGTAATTACCTTACTGCGCATCCGACCAATGTTCTTGCTCATGCTGTTCAGGCAGATACGGAGCGGATTCTGAGTGTGACGACCATTTCTTTCGATGCGGCACTGCAGGACATCGGGACTGCTTTCTTCAACGGAAAGACATTGGTTCTGGCCACCGAAGAACAGGCCAACAATCCGATAGAACTGGCTCGGCTCATCAGCGGTCAGCGTATCGATATGGTGTCTGGAACTCCGTCACGTTGGCTGACTTGGCTTACCAGTGGGGATTTCGCAGAGGCTATCCGGTATATCCGGATAGCACGTGCAGGTGGAGAAAAATTCTCCGGTCAGTTGCTTGAACTGCTGAAGGCAAAAACTTCGGCACGTATTTTCAATTGTTACGGTCCGACAGAGACGACGGTCGCTTCCAATAACAAGGAACTGACTCATGCCGTTTCGGTGACTGTAGGTAAACCTCAGCTGAATGTCAAAGAGTTTGTGGTAGACCAGGATGGCAACGAATTGCCGGTAGGAGTAGTCGGTGAATTGTATATCGGGGGCCGTGGGGTAGCACGGGGTTATAATAATCTGGATGATATGACCCGCGAACGTTTCATTGCCTATCAGGGTGAGCGTGTATACAAATCTGGTGATTATGCCAAATGGAATGCTGACGGAGATATTGTCATTCTTGGAAGAACAGATAACCAGATCAAACTGCGGGGACTGCGTATCGAACTGGGTGAGATTGAGAATGTCATGCTGAAAGTGGAAGGTCTGGAAAAGGTTGTCATCCTTATCCGGAAACTGAACGACAAGGAACACTTGTGTGCCTATTATACAGCCGACCGTCCCATTGCTCCGGATGCTTTAAAGGCGGAAATCTCGAAGAGTCTGACCCAATACATGGTTCCGACAGCCTATCTGCAAGTTGATAAGATGCCGATGACACCTAGCGGGAAGACTGATGTCAAGGCATTGCCGGAACCGGTGCTGGCTGTCAGTTCTGCTTATGAAGCTCCGGCCAATCCGACGGAACATATTTTCTGCGACATCTTTGCGTCTGTCCTGCAAATAGACAAGGTGGGAGCAACCGATAATTTCTTTGAGTCCGGAGGTACATCGCTTGTCGTTACCCGGGTAATCATTGAAGCGGATAAGGCGGGTTTGCGTATTACTTACGGAGATGTCTTCGCTCATCCTACTCCGCGGCAGTTGGCCCGTTTGGTGAACGGAGATAAGGAAACAGACGGACAGGACGAAGTTGCCGATTATGATTATGGAATAATCAACAGCCTCTTGAAATCCAATACATTGGAAGCATTCAAGAAAGGAGAGAGACTGTCGTTGGGCAATGTCTTGCTGACGGGTGCAACTGGTTATCTCGGTATCCATATCCTGAAAGAACTCATCGGTTCCGATATAGCCCATATTTATTGTCTGGTGCGTGACAAGAATCTGGAAGCCGCTGAACGTCGTTTGAAGACATTGCTGTTCTATTATCATGACGATGAATTTTCGTCTTTGTTCGGCAATCGGATCCATCTGGTATTGGGAGATGTGACACAGACTATCGACGAAACGCTTCCTGTCGATACTGTATTCAATTGTGCCGCTGTCGTGAAACATTTCTCAGAAGGTACCTTCATCGAAGATGTGAACATAGGAGGTGCCCAGCATTGCGTGGATTTCTGTCTGAAGAAGAATGCACGCCTTGTCCATATCTCTACGGCAAGTACCCGTGGATTGAGTGTCAATGGTATACCTGACAGTCAGGAAGTGTTTACGGAGCAGAAACTGTACATGGGACAATACTTGGGCAATAAATACATCTATTCCAAGTTCATGGCCGAAAGGCTGATACTCGAAGCGATAGCTACCCAAGGGCTTTCTGCCAAGATTATGCGTGTGGGTAATCTGGCAGCACGTTCTACGGACGGAGAATTCCAGATAAACTTCCTGACTAACTCGTTTATGGGACGTATCAAGGTATACAACATGCTGGGATGCTGTCCTCACGAGATGCGGACTTCCAGGGTGGAATTTTCTCCTATCAACGAAGTCTCGAAGGCGATTCTGTTGCTGGCTTCCACTCCAAAGGAATGTTGTGTATTCCATCCGTTCAATATCCATACCCAGTTTCTGGGTGATGTGTTGGAGGTCTTGAAATCTGTTACCGGAGGTATCGATTTCGTGGAAATGGAACAATTCGAAGAGGTGATGGAAAAGGCCAAGAGCGACCCGACCAAGGCCAAGATCCTTTCCAGTCTGCTGGCTTATCAAGATATGGCTCACGGGCAGAAGACAAGCGATGTGAACCGGGATAACAGTTATACGACTCAGGTTCTTTTCCGGTTAGGATTCAACTGGTCTGCTACATCGTGGGATTATATAGAACGCATGCTTCATGCAATCTGTGGATTAGGTTTCTTTGATGTTTAAACGGCGGATGATTATGAAAGCAACAGTATCGGAACATACGTTGACCGACTTTCCTGCAATTGGGAAGAAAACCTTGTTGATGGTGACTGATAATGGTCGGATGACCGACTTTGAACTGAATCTGGATGCTTTGCTGACGTATATCTATAAAATGAGTAATTGATGAAAGAAACAAACGAAAAAGACCGGGAATTGTCCGTGGTATTCTGGCGATACCTGTGGTCATCTATCCTCATATCTTTATCTGCAAGTGTAGGAACCGTTGTAGATGGAATTATTGTGGGTAACCTGATCGGGGAAGACGGAGTCAGTGCTGTCAATCTTTCTTCTCCGATGATACAGCTGCTGTTTACCATCAGTCTGGTGGTGGCTTCGGGGGCAGGTATGCTGATTGGTTTTGCCTTGGGGCAAAAAGACGGCAGACGTGTCCGTTACATCTTTACGCTTTCCATGGTGGCGAGTCTGTTGGTTGGAGTGCTGTTTACGGGTGCCGGATTTTATTTCAGCGACAGCATTACCCGGGCATTCTGTCATGATGACTATTTGTTCACATATACTCATGATTACCTGAAAGTGATTCTGATAGGTGCTCCATCTTTCATGATACTTTGGGAAATATCGGCGGTGATAGGCGTGGACGGTAGTCCGCGTCTGGCTTCTTTGGCCATCATTGTAGATAATCTGGTCAACCTGTGCTTGGATATTGTCTTCATCGAATATGTCGGATGGGGAATAGCCGGTTCTGCTGCCGCAACTGTGGTAGGACATCTGGTAGGAATCCTTATTATGCTTCGTCATTTCAAGGGAAAAGGGAACAGCTTGACTTTCTCATTGACTCATGATAAGCCCGAATTCCTCAATATTGTCCTGCAGGGAGCGCCTTTGGCCATTGCTTCGGTATGTCTGACGTTGTTATTGGTTTCGGCCAATCATATCTTTCTTTCTGCCAAGGGACAGAACGGCATCTTTGTGTTTGCCGTATGTATGAATCTTTTGCAGATATACAACATGTATATTTCGGGAACCTGCCGGACACTCCAGTCATTGGGGGCTGTTCAGATAGGAAAGAACGATGATCATGCTTTCAGCTTGATTCTGAGGAAGTCTTTCCTCTTTATTACGGTTTCTATGGCAGTGACCTGTCTGCTTATCTGTCTTTTCCCGGGAGTGATTTCCCGGGCTTTCGGGGCAGACAGTCCGGAAGTGATAGCCGAGTGCAATCATGTGTTCCGGATTTTTGCCGTCAGTTTCATACCGTTCTGTTACATCTATCTCATCATGATTGTGTATAAACTGTATAAGCAGGACTGCATGGCCCTTTTCATATCCTTTGCGCTCTCGCTTACCGTCATTCCGGTACTTCTGTTGTTTTTCCATTATGCTCCGCAGTACCTTTGGTATAGCTATCTGGTAGCCTATCTGTTGGAGATTGTAGCCATTTTTGTCCTGCATAAGCTGACACATGCCAGGCTGAGCCTGTAGAATGATATGGTATTGTTGACAGAAGATATCTGGAGTTTTAATCTCGATGCTGCCTGGCAGGAAATTTCCGGGCAGCGTCGGGAATATGCTTTAAAGTATAGGACTGAGTTGGACAGACGTTTGTGTGTCAGGGCGTATCTTCTGCTTTGCGAAGGGTTACGTAAAGGATATGGTATCACTTCTGTGCCACTGTTTGAGTTCGGAAAATATGGCAAACCGATGCTGGTAGGTTATCCGGATATTCATTTCAGCATCAGCCATTGTCCGGAAGCTGTCATTTGTGTGCTTGACGATAATCCGGTCGGTGTGGATATTGAACTGGTCAGTAGTTTCGATGAACAGGTAGCGCGCTATGCCATGAATCAGGAAGAACTGAGGCAGATAAAATCGTCTTCGCGGCCGGATGTCGAATTTGCCTGCTTGTGGACAAGAAAGGAAGCTGTATTGAAGCAGTCTGGTTTCGGCCTTTCAGACAACGTGAAAGAGGTATTGACAGCTCATCCTTTACCTGTTGAAACCTTTATCAGCCGGAACCTGCATTACGTGTATAGTATCTGTAGAGCTGATTGTAATCTATAAACGCAAAAAAAGCATGCAACTCGTTGAGATGCACGCTTTTGCTATTGTCTGTTATTTATTTACTTATCGGAATTATTTCACCTCCTCAAAATCAACAGCATCTCTGTATGAGCAACTTGCGCGAACGTGTTGCAAATATAGTGCAAACCCGAAAATTAGCATCCATAAGCAACCACAGCTCTATGTCGCAAAAGTACGATTTTTCGCCGAAAATAACGAAAGAAAAACGAGGAAAATATCAATGTTGAAAGATAACCTAAAACAGCATCACTAAAGGTTTCTTCAAAAGTTTCTAAATTCTTCATCGCATAGCTTTTGATTAAGAATTTTCTGGTGTAAAATCAAGTGAAGGCAAATCTTTGTCATCCAATTTATCAAAGTCGGACTTAAACAGGCGGTCTTGAATGATACGATACTTTTCAAACTCCGTTTCGGCAAACTCTTTGGCGTATTCAGCCGTGACCTTTCCTGCATCGGAAAGAATAGGTCTGTCCGTTATATCCAGAAATTTGTCAATACGTTTCGCCCAATCCTCCATCGTCATCGGAATATGGCGTTTCGCCATATCTTCCGCTATATCAAGAAAACTGTTGACGATGCGTCCCATTGCTTCCAGTTCATTTTCTTTAAGGTAATTCTTGGCAACACTTACATCCGGTTTTACTATTTTTCCGTCCGGAGCCTTCTCCCATGTGGTCAAGCCCATGTGCTCTTTCTGTGCATCTGCACGGTCAACTATCAATTCCGCAGCGGTATGCCCATGTACCGCATAGTGCATTTTGTTCTGCACCTTTTTGTAAAACAGTCGTGTTGTGGGCGCACTCTTGTTATAATCTATGGCCGTGGCATATATATCTGTAAGTTTCTGGTAAAAACGCCGTTCACTCAGTCGTATCTCACGAATTTCGGCAAGCAGATGCTCAAAATAATCCTCTCCGATGAATGAGCCGTTTTCCATTCGCTTTTTATCTATGACATAACCACGGATGGCAAACTGACGTAAAACGTATGTACACCATTGGCGGAATTGCGTGGCACGAACGGAATTGACACGATAGCCTACGGATATGATGGCATCAAGATTGTAGAACTCAACTTCTTCTTTTGATTCTCCACGGAAGCCCCTGTTTACGACTGTTTCCATTTTGGAAATAGTCGTATTCCTATCAAGTTCTCCACTCTCAAAGATATTTTTCAAATGTTTGCTGATGGCCGGAACACCTACATCAAATAATGTCGCCATTGCTTTTTGTGTTGCCCAAATTGTTTCATCCTTATACAACACTTGAACACCATTCTCCTTACCCTCGGCAATAAAGGTAAGAAACTCTGCCGTACTGTTCCGTATTTCAAAATTCTTTGCCACGACTCCTTTGGTTATTAATTATCACAAATACAAAGGTATAGAAAATCTTAGGAAAATCTATCATATAATCACATTTAGGAATGGATTTTACGAAGATTTCTTCTTCCTAATCCGTTTTTTCCCATTCTAATTGAACGGAAAACGGACTTTTTTCCGTATGTTTGTAAACGATATTGGGGTATTACACCCTTATAACAACGAGAAAATCATGCAGATACACGATAACAGACTTATAGCAGAATGTACGTCTTACGATTTCAAGGAGATGCTGGAACGCAAGAAAGTGAAGTCGTGGCTGAAATCCGTGTCGGCCTTTGCCAATACGGAGGGCGGCAGCTTGTTTTATGGTGTAAACGATGAAGGTGAAGTTGTGGGATTGGAGAACGTACAGGCGGATGCCGACTTTATCAGCGAAATGATAAAAGCGCGGCTTGACCCTGTACCGGAAGTTCAGCTCATACCGATAGAACACGGAGGACGCACCCTGCTTGAAGTGAAAGTCAAGGCCGGAGTGCTGACACCCTATTACTATTATCAAGACGGAACACGCACGGCTTTTGTACGGGTCGGCAATGAGAGTGTGGAATGCAATTCGCAACAACTTCTTTCATTGGTATTAAAGGGTACGCACATGACTTGGGATTCGCTGCCTACACAAGTAGATGCCAACAAACATTCTTTCGTTATCCTTGCCAACACTTTCCGAGAGCAAACCCATCAGGAATGGAATGATAAGTATTTGGAATCATTCGGACTTGTCACATCTGACGGGAAACTGACCAATGCCGGATTGCTGTTTGTGGACAACTGCACCGTATTCCAGTCGCGCATATTCTGCACCCGTTGGACAGGGCTTTATAAAGACGATGCCATCAGCTCGGTAGAACACAGGGCAAACCTTGTCCTACTTTTAAAGTATGGCATGGATTTCATCAAAAACTACACCATGAGCGGTTGGGTCAAGA
>OKTC01000252.1_pt1 | contig 26191 bp, 19 predicted proteins | sample 1606181 | NCBI WGS metagenome assembly OKTC01 (sample SAMEA3879529, study PRJEB24766) | human gut metagenome | biome: human-associated habitat; feature: feces | place: USA | collected 1985/1987 | reverse complement strand
CGTGTCCTAACTACTTATTGTTCAATATCGGTAAACTTTTTTCAGGACTAGACATCGACCATCGATATAGGGGCAGCGATTGGGCAACAAGGTTGCTCCAGAGAGGACTTACCGCCTTGGTCTTGTTTTTTCATTGGGACTCTGTCCCAGCCCCTGACGCTCCGCGCGTTCCTTTTTAATCCTCCCGACCCCCTTTTCAAGGGGGCGATCAGGGCCTGCGGGCTTTCCATCGCCGCAGGGCCTTCCCTTCCCTGCCCGCCGGCTCCGGCCCGGCATCTGATGACCTGCTTCAATCCCCCTAACCCCCTTTTCAAGGGGGCACATCAGGCCTCCGTGCGCACCGGAGCGCATGGCCATCGCTTCGCTGTTCTTCGGCCGGCATCTGATGATGCCCAGGTAGCACTTCGGTCGGACTTCTTCGCTATGTTGTGAGGCCGCTGCCCTAAACCCAGACGCTCCGCGCGGCCTTTTCGTCCTCCATGTATTTGCTGCCGCAACGGGGTGGGCAAAATCTACTCTTTTGCCTACGTCATTGGATTCACGTGTGCAAATACGGCCTTTCTGCACACGTCATGCAGTTATTGAACGGCGACGGGGGCAAATCAGGCCTTTCTGCCCCCGTGACAGAAATCTTGTGCACAAAACCCCGCCTTTTGCCCCCGTCGCCCGCAGGCTGCCCCAGGCATCCTTATTCTGTAAAGCCTGACGTTTTTTGATAAAGTCAGGCAAGATTTGTAATTTTGTAGAATATTTGGAATATATGAGCGGACATTACACAGAAGAAAAGAAATACGTTATCGCATCGGAAGTTCCGTGCTATGACGTGGACTCCAATTTGAGAATGAAACCTGCGGCATTCATGGACTTGGCGCAGGAAATCGCATATCAGGCAGCCACGGCACTCGGCTTCGGCTATGATGCGCTCCAGAAAGAAGGCAAGGCCTGGGTGCTCTCGAGAATGCATTTTGAATTTCTCAGGCATCCGGTGTGGCGCGAAGAAATCGAGCTTTACACCTGGCACAAAGGCCCCTACGGCCCGTTCTATCTCAGGGATTTCAACCTGAAGAACACGGCAGGGGAGACACTTGTCAGAGGAACAAGTTCCTGGGTTATTCTGGACGTCGCCAAAAGGACAATGTGCAGAACCTCGGAAGTCCTTGAACTTGTGCCCGAAGGCTCAGTCTGCACGGACAATGCCATCGAGAAGCCGGCAGACAAGGTCATGATGCCACGCGGAGTGGAACCGCAGCCTGCAGGCATACACAAAGTCGAATTCTCTGACATTGACCTTTTAGGCCATACCAACAATGCGAGATACGTCGTATGGGCCATGGACTGCATTGACTTTGAGGAACTTCGCACCTGCAAGGTGAGTGACGTCACGGTGACCTTCAACCACGAGACACGCGCCGGAGAAGAAATCGCCCTGGAGAAGGTGCGTCAGGAAGCGGAAGACGGAAAAGTGACGTATTTCATTGACGGAAAGGCAGATGGAAAGTCCGCATTTTGTGTGAAAATAAATTTGTACAGATAATATGAAAGACTTATTCTTGGGAACCGGTATCGCACATACCATCCTTCTTTTTGCTGTGGTAATTGCCCTCGGCCTTTATCTCGGCAGATTCAAGTTCAAGGGAATATCCATCGGCTCCACTTGGATCCTCTTTATCGGCATTCTCCTCAGCCACTTCGGCTTCAGGGGAGACCCGCATATTCTGGCATTCATGAAGGACTTCGGCCTTATCCTGTTCGTGTTCAGCATCGGACTTCAGGTCGGCCCGGGATTCTTCCATTCATTCCGTAAAGGCGGATTGACCATGAACATGCTTGCAGTGACATTGGTCATGCTCGCTGTGCTGGTTACATACATCATCCACCTGGTGACAGGCGAAGACCTGCATACCATGACCGGCGTCATGTCAGGTGCCGTCACCAACACCCCTGGACTCGGTGCCGCCCAGCAGACATTGTCAGACGCAATGATTGCAGAAGGAGCGACACAGACAGCGGCAACTGAGGCATCTTCAGCCATCGCATCAGCTTATGCAGTCTCCTATCCTATCGGTGTGCTCGGAGTAATCATCCTCCTGATGGCCTTCAAAGCCATTTTCAACGTGGACCTGAACAAGGAGAAAGAAATACTTGACAACGAAGGGAAACTCGGAACCGGCGCCATCCGTGCCACATTTGAGGTGAAGAACCCTGCCATCTTCGGCAGAAAGATAGGTGAAGTCACCAAGGACAATGGAGACCGCTTCGTCATCTCACGTCTGCTCCGTAACGGAGAACTGTGCGTGCCGTCATCAGACATGGTGCTTAAAGAGAGCGACAAACTCCTGATTGTCACCTCTCCTGATGCGGAAGACCTCGTGAAGATTCTCTTCGGAGACGAGATAGAGATGCCGTTCAAGGAATGGGAAGACCCTGAGAGCAAACTTGTTGCGAAAAAGATCACCGTCACCAAGTCCTCTATCACCGGAAGAAGCCTTAAGGATCTGAATGTCAGGTCAATATATGGAGTGTCAGTAACCCGTGTGTTCAGGTCAGGCGTTGAGCTCGTCGCAAGCCCTAACCTTTATCTGCACGTAGGAGACAGCCTTCTGGTAGTCGGACCGGAAGACGCTATGGACAAGGTGGCAGGACTCTTCGGAAACAAGGCTGCAAGCCTCAGCCATCCGAACCTGATTCCTATCTTCTTCGGCATAGTGATCGGCGTCATCTTCGGAAGCCTTCCGATCAAGTTCCCGGGCATTCCTCAGCCTATCAAGCTCGGTCTTGCCGGCGGTCCGCTCATCATAGCGATTCTTCTCGGATATTTCGGCCCTAAGCTGAAAATCACCACATATACCACATTGAGTGCCAATATGATGATACGTGAAATCGGTATCTCGTTCTTCCTTGCGGCCGTGGGACTTGGAGCCGGAGAAAACTTCATCAGCTCGATCATGAACGGCGGTTACTGGTGGATTCTCTACGGCGCCTTGATTACATTGGTTCCAGTCACCTGCGTAATCCTGCTTGCCAGACTGGTGTTCAAGCTGAATTTCTATCAGATATGCGGTCTCATCTCAGGCGGAACCACCAACCCTCCTGTACTCGCATTCTCTCAGGAGGTTTATGGAACAAACTATCCGTCAATCAGTTACGCTACCGTATATCCTCTGACGATGTTCTTGAGGGTGCTGATGGCCCAGCTCATAATATTGTTTACGCTATAACAATGTTCGATCTTTTATATCCTATCTCTCCGGCCGTGGTGCTGCCGCTTCCTACGGCGGATGCTCCTAAGCCGGAGAATAACGTTTCGCCTGTGGAGATGCTGCCCGTAATCAAGGAGAACGGCGTAGTCTATGCGCAGGCGTCCAGAAAATATTGCCACAGCGGGTCAATGTTACTGCATCCAGTGGTGCACCTGCATATCCTCAACCGCTATGACCAACTCTATCTCCAGAAAAGGTCAATGAAAAAGGACCTTCTGCCCGGATATTGGGATACGGCGGTAGGCGGCCACATTTCCTATGGCGAATATGTGCAGGAAGCACTTTTCAGAGAATCTTCAGAAGAGCTCGGATTTACTGAATACAACCCCATATGGCTCGGAAACTACATTTTCCAGAGCGATACCGAGCGCGAACTCGTGAATATCTTTGCCGCAGTCGGCAATTTCGAACCACATCCTGATCAGGATGAAGTATCTGAAGGAAGATATTGGTCAATGTCAGAGATAGAGGAAAGTTTGGGAAAATCCATTCTAACTCCTAACTTTGAGAATGAGTTCCGCAAAATCAGAAAATCCCTGGAAGCGTTGCTTTAAGGATTACTGAGGGCAGGCGGGCTCCCCGTAAAATAACATGAGATTATGGCCACATTCAAAATTGTATCCGGTACTCCGGTAAAGACTACCGCTGACCTTAGCAAGATAGCTTCAGCATTGACAGAAGACTTCGTATTGGTGAACACCAGGCAGCTTGACTGCGATTTGGGCTACCTGGCCCTCGACAGATTTGCCGAGGTAGCCGAATATACTGGTGCCGATATGCTTTACTCCGACCATTACGAACTCGTAGGCGGAGAACGCAAACGTCATCCTGCGATAGATTGCCAGAAAGGAGCGCTGAGAGACGATTTTGACTTCGGTCCGGTACAGGTATTCCGCTCAGAATCATTCAGAAAAGCGGTTTCACAGATGGATGTGGAATACTCATTCGGCGCGATGTATGACCTCCGGTTGCGAATGGAAAAAATAGTCCATATCGGCGAATATCTTTACACCGAAGTAGAGGACGACACCCGCAAATCCGGTGAAAAACAGTTCGACTACGTAAATCCGAAAAACCGTGAAGTACAGATAGAGATGGAAAAAATCTGTACCGAGCACCTCAAGCGCATCGGCGCATACCTTGCTCCGGAATTCAAGAAGGTGGAGAAGGACGTGACCATGAACGCAGCCGTGCTCGCTACGGTAGTGATACCGGTGTTCAACAGAGTCCGCACGATCGCTGACGCGGTAAAGAGCGCATTGGCCCAAAGCTGTGATTTCCAGTACAATGTCATTGTCATTGACAATCACTCTACTGACGGCACATCCGAAGTCCTATCTTCGATAGCGGACCCTCGTCTGGTCGTGATATCTCCTGAACGTACGGATCTGGGCATCGGCGGATGCTGGAATCTGGCCGTACACGACAGCAGGTGCGGAACTTACGCCGTGCAGCTCGACAGCGACGACGTCTATAAAGACGAAAACACGCTCCAGAAGATTGTCAATGTATTCAAACTCGAAGGCTGCGGAATGGTGGTCGGCTCGTACGAACTGACAGACTTCAATATGAACCTCCTGCCTCCGGGACTCATTGACCATAAAGAATGGACCGACGAGAACGGCAGAAACAATGCTTTGAGAATCAATGGTTTGGGCGCTCCTCGTGCATTCTATGTCCCGCTTCTTCGCAAGATAAACCTTCCGAACTGCAATTACGGAGAGGACTATGCGGTCGGTCTGCGCATCAGCCGCGAATACCGCATCGGCAGAATCTACGAGTCGCTCTACTGCTGCCGCAGATGGGACGGAAACTCCGATGCCGCTCTGGACATTGCCAAGGTCAATGCCAACAATTACTACAAGGACAGCATCCGTACCTGGGAACTGGAAGCCCGTATCGCCATGAACTCCGCCAAATGCAAATAGATGGAAGAAGATAAACTGATAGAGAAATTCGTGGGCGACCAGCTCTCGGTGTGGCCACTCGCTGCCGCAAATTTCAGGGCATTGAAAAATGTGGAGACACGCTCCTTGACGGTAGGCGGTCTGGAAGTCAGGCTGCAGCACAACCCTGCAAGAATCCGTTCTTCCGCAGCAAAGGTGGACAAGGCCTCCCTCCAGGCGAGAAAATGCTTCCTGTGTGCTGAGAACAGGCCGCCGGAACAGCGCCATCTGGAATTTGAAGGGAGAAAAGAGCGCAAATATGACGTTCTGATAAATCCGTATCCGATATTCCCTAACCACCTGGTGATAGCCCGGAATATCCATACGCCTCAGTCCATATGGCACAGGATGACGGACATGACCGATCTGGCAAGACATCATCCCTCATTCACCATATTTTACAACGGCCCGAAATGTGGCGCATCCGCCCCTGACCATTTTCATTTCCAGGCCTGTCCTCACGGACTCATGCCATTGGAAGCCGATATTGACAAAAACATTGACCTGATGCAGGCTTCCGGCGAGACTCCGGAGGCGCTGGATTATGTGACGTCAGTTCAAGATGCCAATCTGTATCATTACGACAAGTTCACCCGTGGGGTGTTCGTGCTGACTGCACGCACCTCCAAGTCGATGGCGAAACTCTTTTACCGTCTGGTGGACTGTCTGCCGCAGCGCGAAGACGAGACGGAACCGATGTTCAATCTCCTTTGCTGGTACCGCAAGTCACCTTCACAGAAGCTGCTCGGCATCTCTCACGGCCGGTTCGGCGAATACAGGGCAGTGCTGCTCGCCCGTGACAAACACCGTTCGCACCATTATTTCTCGGACGGTCCGGACCACCTTACCATGAGTCCCGGCTGTGCAGATATGGCAGGCCTCTTCATTGTCCCGAATGAGGAAGACTATGCCAAACTGAATGCCCCTCTCCTGGAGGAAATGCTTTCTGAAGTCTCTGTGAGTGAGGCGGTTGAAAAGAACATTATCTGGAAACTCACACGTACCCAGCGCGAAGTGCATGTGGGCGTGATGTCCGGTAAGGAAATCTGCTTCGAGATGATATCAGACGGCGCAGGAAAGCAGAAAGTGGTTTACGAAAACGGCCGCATATCGTATAACGGAGCGCTCTACGACGAGCTCCTGTTCGATTCCATCACGATGTCGTCGATGTTCGCCGAACCGACGTTCATGCTTTATGACGTCACCATCGGCGTAGGATTCCATTGGGAAAGAAAGCAGGTGCAGAAGTTCGCAGGCTCGCTGAAGTTCATTGTCAATGAAGATAAAATCATCGCTGTCAATATAGTAGGCGTCGAGGACTATCTTCTGAGCGTGATTTCTTCCGAGATGAAGGCTTCTTCTTCACTGGAACTGCTCAAAGCGCATGCTGTCATATCCCGTTCCTGGCTGCTGGCCCAGATAGAGGGACGGAAAGCAGGCGGAACCGCGTGCGAAAACTCTGTGAAAGAAGACTTTACGGAGCAGGGGACAAGGCATTATGTCAGATGGTATGACCACAAGGATCATGAACTTTTCGATGTCTGCGCAGACGACCATTGCCAGAGATATCAGGGACTTACGGCGGCTGTCGGGGACAATGTCAGGAAGGCCGTGGACGAGACTTGGGGAGAAGTGCTTACCGACAATGGAGAGCTGTGCGACGCCCGTTTCTCCAAATGCTGCGGCGGTATGATGGAAAAGTTCAGCACGTGCTGGGAAGATAAGGATTTTCCATATCTGAAGGCATTGCCGGACACTCCTGAAGAGGAGCAGATACCAGACCTGACAGTCGAGGAAAATGCAGAAAAATGGATTACAGGTGAGATTCCGCAGGCAGAAAAGTCATTCTGCAACACTTCGGATGTGGCAGCCCTTTCACAGGTGCTGAACGACTACGATATGGAGACGCGGGATTTCTTCAGGTGGAAGGCCAGGTACACGAGAGGGGAACTCTCTGCATTGATAAGCACGCGTTCCGGTCAGGATATCGGGCTGCTGGAAAGCATTGAACCTCAGAAGAGGGGCCCTTCAGGACGCATCGAACTGCTGTCGATAAAGGGCTCGAAAAGCTCTATGGTCATAGGCAAAGAACTGGTTATCAGGAAATTCCTGTCCACATCTCATCTGAAAAGTTCGGCTTTTGTCGTCCGCGAAGAAAAGTCGCCTGACAACAATGCTGAAAATGATACGATTACGCTTCTTGGCGCCGGATGGGGCCACGGGGTGGGTCTGTGCCAGATAGGCGCTGCGATGATGGCAGTGCGCGGCTATAGTTACCGGGACATTCTGCTTCACTATTACCCGGGAAGCGTCTGTGCCCGTCAGGAGGATTTGAAGTGAGCGCCCCGGACCAATGTTACTTGAATTAGAAACTACACATAATACAATAATGAACCGACCTGTTTCTTTGAAATCTCCGTGGTGGTGGATACCCACATTGTACTTTGCAGAAGGAATACCTTACTTCATAGTGAACAACATTTCCGTTACGATGTTTACCAAGATGGGCGTGCCCAACGGCCAGATGGCGCTCTTTACCAGCCTGCTCTATCTGCCGTGGACATTGAAACCGCTCTGGAGCCCGATTGTGGACCTGTACAGGACCAAGAGATGGTGGATAATAATGATGCAGATATTGATGTCGGTGTCATTTGTCCTGCTCATCTTCAGTATCCCGCGTCCATCTGACAAGATGATAGCGTCCGTCGGAGTGCCTATATCAATGTTCACCATGACATTGATTCTGTTCGTCATAACTGCCTTTGCATCAGCCACTCACGACATATCGGCCGACGGATTCTACATGATCGCCCTCGACCATGGACAGCAGTCGTTCTTCGTGGGCATCAGGAGTACGTTCTACAGACTCTCCTCCATTTTCGGACAGGGAGTGCTGGTCGTTATTGCCGGCATTCTGGAAGAGCGTACAGGCAACATCCCGACAGCGTGGATGATAACGATGGCCGTGACCGCAGTGATGTTCACGCTTATTACATTGTACCATACCTTCACCATTCCTTCTCCGTCGAGCGACAAGGCGGCTGTGGAGGCAACCGGCTCATTTGCAGGCGGTTTTGCCCAGGCGTTCGTGTCATTCTTCAAGAAGCCGGGCGTCTGGATAGCGATCGTGTTCATGCTTCTGTACCGTCTTCCTGAGGCTTTCCTGCTCAAGATGGTGAATCCGTTCCTGCTTTCCTCAGCTGAAAACGGCGGCTTGGCATTGTCCACATCTACGGTCGGAATCGTATATGGAACCATCGGCGTGGCCGCTCTCACAGTCGGCGGCATCATCGGCGGCATGGCAGCGTCCAGATGGGGACTGAAGAAATCATTGTGGCCAATGGCCGCCTGCATGACACTTCCATGCCTGACTTTCGTATATTTGAGTATGGCAATGCCTCACAACATCATAATCATCAGCATCTGCGTGGCCATAGAGCAGTTCGGTTACGGCTTCGGCTTCACGGCATATATGTTGTTCATGATGTACTTCTCAGAAGGGGAGTTCAAGACATCCCATTATGCGATCTGTACCGCGTTCATGGCTCTCAGCATGATGATACCTGGTGCATTTGCAGGCTACCTCCAGGAATGGATGGGCTATGAGATGTTCTTCTGGATGGTGATCGTCTGCTGCCTCGGAACCGTGGCGGTGACCAAGCTCATCAAGGTGGACCCCGAATATGGTAAAGTGTCGAAAAACAGTTAGTTATGAAGAAAATTGCACTTGCACTCGCAGCTCTTGCAACAGTATCCTGTGGAGCACAGAGAAAAACAGTATCAGATAACAAGTCGGATGTCGCACCGGTTGAAAGCGTGACCGCAGTGAAGTCCGCTGCCTCCGCCGAGACCGGAAAAGTGGCTTTCGCCCTGTCTCTGTTCAATGCCTCTCTTTCCGGCAAGAGCCTCTCTGCCAATGTCGTAGTCTCTCCGTACAGTGCGGGAATGGCATTGTCAATGCTTGCCGAAGGCGCCTCGGGACAGACGAAGGAAGAGCTGACATCTGCATTGAACCACGCATCTTTTGCAGGCGACAAACTTAAAGGTGACAAGTCTTGTCAGCTTTCGAGCGCCAATTCCATCTGGCTGCGTGACGGTTTCAGTGTGCTTCCTGCGTACAAGTCATTATTGACCGGCTCATATTCGGCCGAGATAAATTCGAGGGATTTCAGCAGTCCGGCCACGGTCAAGGAAATCAACCGATGGTGCTCGGACAAGACCAACAGGAGAATACCTGAAATCATCGATGAGATTTCTCCGGAAATGGTGATGTTCATACTCAATGCCCTGTATTTCAAGGCTCCGTGGGAATATCAGTTCGACAAGAACAGCACAATAAAAGATACTTTCCACAGCCCTTCAGGCGATCAGGAGGTGGACTTCATGCGCATAAAGAGGCAGTTCAGCTGCGCGGAATATGAAGGCGGCCGCTTCGTGATATTGCCATATAAAGGCGGCGCATGGCAGATGATGATCTGTCTGCCGGACGAAGGCGCTGATATCCAGAAACTTGTCTCTTCCGTAAGATCAGAGATGTTCTCGAAGGCTGTCGCCGGTGCCGAATACCGCGAGGTGGCATTGTCAATGCCGAAGTTCAAGATAGACAATACATTGATACTCAATAGCGTGCTCCAGTCTCTTGGCGTGAATCGCGCGTTTACCCCTGCGGCGGAGTTCGGCAATATGACACAGTCGTCGGTAGCCGTGGACGAAGTGAAGCAGAAATGTTTTGTCGAGGTCAATGAAGAGGGTGCGGAAGCTGCCGCAGTCACCTCCATCGGTGTCAGACTTACTTCTGTACGTCCGGAGCCGATTCCGTTCAGGATGACTGTGGACAGACCGTTCATATTCTCCATTTTCAATTCGGAGGCCGATGAAATTCTCTTTGTAGGAAAAATAGGAACCATTAACGACTGATGCTTATGAAAAAGACCAATGCCTTGGTAGTCAGCGCATTGCTGCTTATTCTGCCTGTGTTCTCCGCTTTTGCGGCACGTAAGACGGTAGTTCGGACAGGAATCGAGGTGCTTGAGGAACGTGGATTTGCCGGGCTCGTGGGAAAACGTGTGGGCCTGGTAACCAATCCGAGCGGCATTGACAGAAACCTGCGCTCCACCATCGACATTCTCAACGAGGCGCCTGGAGTGGAACTGGTGACACTTTTCGCTCCGGAACACGGTGTGCGCGGCGATGCCTATGCAGGTGACAAAGTCGCTGATACAGTGGACCCCAAGACCGGTGTCAAGGTCTATTCCGTGTATGGCAAGACAAGGATGCCGTCTCAGGAAATGCTCGACGGACTGGATGTGGTTGTGTATGATATCCAGGATGTCGGAACCCGCTCTTATACATTCATAAGCACATTGGGCCTGATGATGAGGGCCTGCGCCATGAAGGGAATTGAGGTGATGGTGCTGGACAGGCCGAATCCGCTCGGCGGCGAGAAAGTCGAGGGGTGCAATGTCGAGGCCGGCTTCTATTCCTTCGTCAGTGAATTCAGCATCCCGTACATCTATGGCCTGACGGTCGGTGAACTTGCCATCATGATCAATGAAGAGGGGCTCTGCCGTGGCGAGCGCGGATATGAAAGTCCGCTCAAATGCAAGCTAAGTGTCATCCCGATGGACGGATGGCGGCGCAATATGACTTATGTCGAAACCGGTCTGCCGTGGGTGCTCCCTTCGCCGAACATACCGTATCCGCAGTCTGCCATAAACTATCCGTCTTCCGGTATTGCCGGCGAGTTCAACGGCTATCTCAATATCGGCATCGGTTACACTCTTCCGTTCGAGACTTTTGCGGCCGAATGGATTGATGCTGAGAGACTTAAAGCCGAGCTTGACAGTTATGCTCTTCCAGGCGTGGCTTTCCGTACGATCCATTACAAACCGATTGCCGGAAGTTCTCAGGGAAAGCTGGTGCACGGTGTCCAGTTCCATTATACCGACTATGCTAAGGCGCAGATAACATTGACCCAATTCTATGTCATGCAGGCGGTCAACAGGCTTTATCCCGAGCACAATCCGTTCGTGATTTCCAAGTCGAGGACCGGAATGTTCGACAAGGTTTGTGGTACGGATTATGTAAGAAAGACTTTTTCAGAGAGACTTGAGGTCGCAGATATCATAGACTACTGGAACAAGGATGTAAAGGATTTCAAGGCTCTTTCCAGGAGGTACTACCTCTATAAATAACCACGGTTGCGGTTATGTGCCGCACCCAAAACACTGATACGTTATGAGAAAATTAACTAACATCGCATTGGCATCACTTGCCGCTTTTTCCCTGTTCGCGGTGACAGATGACACTCTTGCGCAGACAAGACGTTCTACGACTACTACTCAGCAGCGCAATACTTCAGGCAGTTCTTCATCACAGACTCGTTCTACGGGTTCACAGTCCCGTTCTACCGGTTCCCAGACAAGGTCTTCATCATCACAGACCCGCTCGACCGGCTCGCAGACGCGCTCTTCCGGCTCTTCGTCCCAGGTGCGTTCTTCAAGTTCGCAGACACGTAGTTCCGGCAGTTCTTACCAGTCCCGTTCGAGCTCATCCCAGACCCGCAGCTCGGGCGCTTCTTCTCAGGTAAGAAGTTCAGGAAGTTCTTCACAGACACGTGGTTCCGGTACCTCGTCACAGGTGCGTGGTTCAAGCTCCTCCTCACAAGTCCGTGGTTCGAGATCCTCATCCCAGTCCCGTTCTACCGGTACAAGAACCTCAGGCTCGAGTTCTTCGTCTCAGGTCCGCGGCTCGAACAACCGTTCCAGCTCATCCTCACAGGTGCGTCAGTCCGGAAATTCCACTCAGGTGCGTGGCTCTGAGTCCGATACTTATATAGTAAAAGACGTAAATCAGGTGGATGTCTCAAATCAGATAAACAGACAAAGCTCATCAGACAGCCAGGTGCGCCGTTCCAGCTCATCCTCACAGGTGCGCCAGTCCGGCAGCTCCTCACAGGTGCGTGGCTCCAGCTCATCTTCCGGGCAGAGTTCGCAGGTGCGTTCCTCTTCTTCGAGCTCTGTAAGGAGCAATACCAATGTTACCAAAGGCGGTCTCGGCACAGTTACCAGCCAGATGCGTTCACAGTCCGGTTCCAATACCAGAGTTTCAGGCGGCAAGCCTGGTTCGAGAATGAACAATGCTGATGACTTCAGGATCAACGACCACAATGTGGAGCGTATCCCGCCACGTGACCGCGGATTCATGCCTTACGACCGTCCGGGACATTTCTACGACCATCATCACCCTCATTGCTTCGGTTTCAGAGTTGAGGTCCTGCCTCCGAGATACAGGGTCGTGAGATATTTCGGCGTGGACTACTACATCTATAACGATGTGTATTACAGACCTTACCACGGACATTACATCGTTTGCCGTCCGCCGTTCGGTGTCACGATTACTGCAGCTGTCGCCGATATGACATTCGCGGCAGTGAACTTCGCTTATTATAACAATGTTTACCGCACATACAGCGCGATAGATGCGAACAACAGGTACATTGACCAGCAGAACCGTATCATCGCCCAGAACAATGCGACAATCCTGGCTCAGAACAATGCAATTGCCATGAACCCGACAGCGGCGCTTTCTTCCTATGAAATCGCAAGCCGCTTAGGACTGGTCCAGAGCTATGCTTTCGCTGACCGCAATTACTTCTATCAGGACGGTATCTTCTACATTGTAAACGGCAACGGACAGTACCAGACCATAGTCCCTCCTGCAGGAGCATTGGTCCAGAGCCTTCCGGAAGATTATGATATAATCACTCTTAACGGAGTTCAGTATTACAGGGTGGATGACACAGTCTATAGACTGACTCTTGTCGGAGGCGTGCCTTATCTCGAAGTTCTCGGTCAGATGTACGGACAGATGTCCAGAACTTACAACAACTACGGATATTAGTAGTCAACATTCTAATTATGATTAAGATAGGAGTCTTCGATTCCGGTGAAGGCGGGTTGTCAGTCCTCAAGGAGATAACCCGTCTTCTTCCTGAAGCAGAATATGTATATTACTCTGACAATGCGCATTGCCCCTATGGGGAGAAGTCACCGGAGTACATTCAGGACCGTGCGCGTGCGATAACGGAGCGGTTGCTGAAAGAAGGTGCGGACGTTATTGTCGTGGCATGCAATACAGCTACTGCTGCGGCGATTTCCGTGCTCCGGTCAGAGTATTCTGATGTCTCTTCGCAGGAGGTGCGCGACAGGGTTCAGGAACTGACTGGAGGCCGGCATGACCATATCTGCTTTATCGGGATGGAACCGGCGGTCAAACCTGCCGCGCTCGGCACCCGCACCGGCGTCGTCGGAGTTCTTGCCACAGCCGGCACGCTCAAAGGCTCCAAATATCTCAAGACCAAGGAAAGTGTAGATGACCAGGTCAATGTCTTCGAACATGTCGGACGGGGCTTCGTGGAGCTCGTGGAAGAGGGCAGACTGTCCGGTAGCGAAGCGGAAGACGTGGTGAAGGCAAGCCTCGGTCCACTGCTGTCCGCAGGAGCGGATATAATAGTCCTGGGCTGTACGCATTATCCGTTTCTTCTTCCTGTCCTTCAGAAAGTTGCCGGGCCGGATATCAGATTCATTGACCCGGCTCCTGCCGTCGCGCGTCAGCTGGTGCATGTCCTGGAAAGGGACGGGATGCTCAGTGCCGGGGAGGCGTCTTCTGCATTGGCCCGAAATGCCTCTGCTGTCCCGTCTTCGCCTCACGTGAAGCTCCTTTCCTCAGGTGATCCGGAGCCGCTCCATCATCTGTATGGAACTATTTTTACCAATTCTTGAGAATTGCTTTTTATTGTGGACTTAAATTCTTAAGTTTGCCATACTGTTTTTCCGACAAATTATCAGCAATTTTACTGATTGGAAGAAAAATGCGAAGTAATAACACTAAATTGATAACAATATGGCAGATAAAAAGATGGAGTTGTCTCCAAACATTGTAGCGACATATCTGAGAAAGTCGCCGGAGTCCTTTACCAAGGCTGATATCGTGGAGTTTATCCGTTCTTACGGTATCAAAATGGTGAATTTCATGTATCCTGCAGAGGACGGAAGAGTAAAGACATTGAACTTCATCATCAATAATCTCGAATATCTCGAGACGATTCTCAGTCAGGGCGAGAGAGTGGACGGGTCCAGTCTGTTCCCTTCATTTGTGGAGGCGGGCAGCAGCGACCTGTACGTGATTCCGCGTTTCAGGACGGCGTTTGTGGATCCTTTCGCCGAAATTCCTACTCTGGATATGCTCTGCAGCTTCTATGACAAGGACGGCAGACCTTTCGAGTGCGACCCGTACCTTACTGTGCTGAAGGCGTCAAGGCAGTTCACCAAGGCTACCGGCATGACGTTCGACGCCATGGGCGAGCTCGAGTATTATGTGATTGCTGACGAGGATGAACTTTTCCCGGGAACTGACCAGAAAGGCTATCACGAGTCGTCTCCGTTTGCAAAGCTCAATGAGTTCAGGACGGAATGCATGGCCCGTATCGCTCAGGCCGGGGGACAGATCAAGTATGGCCACAGCGAGGTAGGCAATTTTACCAGAGACGGAAAAACCTATGAGCAGAATGAAATTGAATTTCTTCCTGTTCCTATAGAAACGGCTGCAGACCAGATCCTTCTTGCCAAATGGGTAATCCGCACTCTTGCATGGGAATATGGCCTGGATGTCACTTTCGCTCCGAAAATCATCGTAGGCGAGGCCGGTTCAGGCATGCATATACATATGAGAATCATGAAGGACGGCAAGAGCTGCATGACCGAAAACGGCAAGCTTTCAGAAATCGCGCACAGAGCCATCGCCGGCATGATGACGCTCGCTCCTGCTATAACTGCGTTCGGCAACAAGAATCCTACTTCATATTTCCGTCTGGTTCCTCATCAGGAGGCCCCGACCAATATCTGCTGGGGTGACTGCAACCGTTCTGCACTCGTGCGTGTCCCATTGGGCTGGTCCACTGCCAATGACATGTGCGCGGATGCGAATCCGGTGGAGAACCACTGCAAGTATTCTGACGGTTACGAGGTCTCAGACGCCTCAGCCAAGCAGACTGTAGAGATGCGTTCTCCTGACAGTTCTGCGGACATATATCAGCTCATGGCAGGTCTCTGCACCGCTTGCCGCTATGGCTTGCAAATGCCTGTGAAAGAGGCTCTTGAACTTACTGGCCGCACTTATGCGGGATTGAATATCCATACCAAGGGGTCCAAGGATTTTGCTGAATTGCCGGGCTGCTGCAGTGAATCTGCCGATGCTCTCGAGCAGGTGCGCAGCGTGTTTGAGCAGGACAATGTATTCTCTCCTCGCATGATAGACGGTATTATCAGGTCCTTGCGCTCTTTCGGTGACAAGGGTCTGCTTGCCGATGCTCAGAAGGATCCGGACAAGGTCAAGGCCCTCGTGGACAAGTATTTCTACTGCGGATAGCAGCATTGACTGAACAACAAAAGAAGGTGGCCGGAATTCTGGTCACCTTCTTTCATATCTGTTGTGCAGTTCTCTGTCGCCAATGTCCTGACAGAGGCGTCTGCTACTGATTTACACGCTTGTATGTCAATGCCTTAGCTCCCGCAGATTTCACTGATGCGCTGGAGATGATCTCATCGCTTACATCTGGTGCCTGGAAGACCTTTCCTTCTGCGAAATCCTTTCTTGCCAGGTAGTACATAGAGACAGGATCATCATTGGCTTTTTCCGAGCCGTTCAGGAATTTGGAGAACTTGCCATCTGCATCCATTCCGCAAGGCCATAAGCCTGTCATTTCTGCACCGAGGTCGCTTCCGGTGTAATTCTCGCCCTCAATTTTTATGACTGTCTTGTTCTTGTTCCCGATATAGCCGTGGAAGCCTTCTTTCCAGGATGGCATTACAGTCACTGCATACTCTTTGTCGTATGCTTGATAGATACTCGTAGTAGCACCATTTTCCATTTTTGACAGGACGAACCAAGAAGTGTATGCCCATTCTGTCTCTCCCTCTGTCTTGATGGTCTGAGGAAGAGTAATCGTGAAATGCTCGTCGATTTTGTCGGTCGCCTTCTTGTAGTCGAGGGTGATAGGGCTTGAACTGAATCTGTTCCTTTCGCCGCCCCAGCCGGTAATTGTCAATGTCTTGTCGCCGGATTTGGCTATCGTTACATTGAACGGCTTGCTGTCCACGATTTCCAATTTTCTCGTTTCTTTGCCGTTCTCACCCTTCTCTATCTTGGTAAAAAACTGTCCGTTCGGCATGCAGACCCATTCTCCTACAAAGTCATCAATTGTGGCAGGGTGAGATTTGGATGCACCGTGGTTTATAGCATAGAAAGGATAACTCATGGAAACGTCTGAGATGATCTCAATGCCTTTCTTTGTCTTCTCTACGGCTGCAGCAGTGAACATCATATCATCAGCTCCGTCGAATTCGAAACCGCACTGGCTCTTTCCTTGGATAATATACTTGTCCTTTACAAGTGATTCCCATGTCTCGCCTTTGTCGATATGGTTCTGGATATCTGTCTCAATCCAGGATTTTGCATCACCCTTTGAACTGTATGCCACAGCACCTACCCAGTAGTAAATGCCGTCATCGCTCGGTTTTACAAATGCGCTGTAATACAGATAACCGCCTTTCTTGTCGTAACATTCGTAAGGAGTAATCTCAAATGTGATGGCCTTGCTGTCAGTGGTCACGTCCTTGTAGAACCAGTTTGACGATGCCTTGCCGTCCTTTGTGGCAGCGATTCTGACTGTGTATGTCCTGCCAGGGTGCAGACCCTTTGCGATATAGTTTGTCTCTTTGATGTTCTCCTTCACTACATCGGCATTGATACCGTCAGCAAGGTATGTGATTTCGATTCTGTAACCGTCTGCTCCATTGACAGGATTCCACATTGCTGTCAGCGAAGTGGCTTCTGCAATTATCTGAACATCAGGTGCTGCAAGCGCTCCGTTATTTCCGCCCTGCTCTTCGTTGCTTTTTGTGCAGCCTGCAATGGCCATAACGGATAACAATATTGAAAATATTTTATGTTTCATTATTTCTGAAAGATTAAAATTCGGCAAATGCCCTAACTCGATGTGTTTGTTTTTTGTCCAGTTTGTCCGGGTCTGTTACGGAGGTTCCCGACTGCATGTCGAAAGCATATACGATGCGCAGACCGGTCTCATTTGAAGACCAGTATATGCCGTCTGTCAATGCCGTTCCTTTCTTGTCGGTCAGACATTTGTTGAACCAGGCCTTGCTTGATGAGTCATCAGCCTTGGACTTGATGGAACCGGTACCCTGCTCAGTGTCATTGGCTTCGTGACCGGTATATGCCTTGTAGAGATGGGCAAGTTCATTCATTGAAGGTATGAACCAGTCCTTGAGCGAACCTACATTTTTTCTGCTGCACCAGTCGAATGCCGGATACTGGTTTCTCCAGTCCTTCATCTTATAGATACATTCAGTGTTGTATTTTCCGGTCCCGGGCTGGGAACCCATAGCCTCCTCGTTTTTGTAGGACCATACGGCTTCCGTCTCATTCAGCGAAACCACCATTCCGTGCTCGCCTTTTTCGTCCACGCTTATGACAATGCCCTTTACAAAGCCCTGTTCATAGTAGTCGCCTACCTTATAAACTGGTGCTGATGGCTGATCCGGCTCGTCCGGCTTCTGCGGCGTGTCTGGATCATTGCTCTTGCCGCAGCCGCCCAGAAGGGCAACTGCCGCAAGTGTCAATGTTATGAATCTGCTGAAGTTTTTCATTATCGTGCAACAGCTATAGTTTCAGTCTTGTCGATTTTGACACCTTTCCACATGCCACTTGTTCCACCTTCTGCTTTAGACAAGTGGCTTGTCTTGACAATGTCAGAAATTATACCGTCTGAGTCATATGCAACGGCGTAGTAGTAGAACATTTCTCCTCGTGCACCGTTAAATGATTGAATGTTCTGGCATACTAAATATCCATACAAATCCTTTGCCGGTAGTATAGGGGTTTCTTTCAGGAGCAGTGTCACTAGTTCTTCTGAACTCTTTCCAGCCCACTCGTCCGTGCCGGTAAATGCTTTTGTGTAAAGCTTTCCGGCTGAAGCATAAGGTACAGCATCCGCAGAAATATTGTATTGTGTCTGCCCTACAAAACTTCCTCCGAATTCATCCATATTTCTGGCATTCATGGCCATAGATATGCTTACCTTGCTCTTCTTCTCCTCGATGGTCTTGAATGAGGTCTTGAATGGCTCAGTCGTGTAAGTGCCGTCAGCCTTGATGCCGATCACATAAGCATAGTATTCCGTGCCGGCAGTAAGTCCATCCCAATCCACGTATGTTCCTGTTCCAAACACTGATTCTCCTGGGAGGAGTCTGGAAAGGAATTCTTTCCTGTCGAGTTTTGCATGGCTTTCATTCCATTCCTTGAGGCTGGCATCAATCTTTGCGTCCATGTGCTTCTGCAGGAATTCTTTCTCGCTTGAGGCTGCCACACCTGCATCGAACTCTGCTTTTGTGACATAGTTGAGAAGGAATGTCTGTCCTGTAGCCTTGTCGTCTCCTGAGACATTGACTCTGGCTGTAGTCTTGGAGATGTTGGATACTTTGATCGTATAGGTTGCATTTGTCGGACTTGCTGTCTTGGTCCTGATAGGGATTTTTACGATATTGGCCTTCTCTCCTGTCTTAGGAGTGCCGTTCGTGTTGCATGCGAAGATGAATACGTAGTAATCTTCATCAGGAATCAGGTCCGTAAATGAGCCTTTTGCCCTGTCTGCAAAAAGATATGCGGAAATGTCGCCTTTATTTGCGGTTACCAGGTCTGCCACCATCTGCTCATCGGTTTCTCCCTCGAAGTAGATGGCTCTTTCCATCATCACGGCGAATGCTTCGCTATATGCCGCGAGAATGTTGAACTCGTATGTGATGTCGCTGATGGTGGAATTGGTTACGGTATATTCGTTGCGCGGTGTTTCCCCTGTAGTGACTTTTACTACTGTAGGATTTGTCGAGAATGAACCGTCATTGGCGATGCCGATAGCATACACATAATAGTCGTACTCAGGAAGAAGACTGTTGTTTGCTTCTGATGTCTGGGTGTCGTATGTGTATTTGCCTCTTTTTGTAAGGTATGTGACAAATTCTGCCCAGCTCATCGCCTTGAACGTGTCGTTTTCAGTCTTGAGAGATGTTATGAATGTTTTTACGAAACTTGGAATGTTGGCCGGGTCATTTGCGCACTGGTCTTCATATTCATAAGCCGGCATAATGTCGAAGAAATAGAAAATGTCAGGGTTGCTCGGCTCGATATCGAATACGAAGTAGGTGGACTTTATCTCGGTCGGTGTGATGTTGAATGTCACCGTCTCATCCAGCTTTGGCTCAAGTGTCTTGAACTCATAGTAGCTCACCGCGGTAGTGGCGTTTCCGTCGAGGTCGAGGCCATATACGAAGAATACATATTCAGTGTTCGGTACGAGTGCAGTATATGGCTTATTCTGCATTCCGCTTAAAAGTGCTTCCTTGAGAATGTCCTGCAGAGCCAGTCCGTTTGCCGTGGCGATCTGCTCGAACCATGCCTTGTAGGCTGCTGTAAGTTTGTCGGAGTCGCTGCTGTACAATTTGGCGAAATCCTCTTTGGAGATGACGTTGAAGTAGTAAGTGCCTTCATTGTCCTTAGGTGTGATGCGAACGCCGAAGGAACCCTGTGTGAGGTCCGTCTGTTCGATAGTGAAATCTTTGCTTTCCGGGCCCGGAGTAGGTTCGGAAGAAGATTTTTTGCAGCTCAATGTCAATGTTGCAGCTGCACAGAGTAATGCTAAGATGCGTTTCATTTTCATACCTCTTATCTTATTGTTTGTTCTTTATTTCCAGTATTTATTCGGGTTTCTATATCCGCATAAATGTACGATAATTTGAAATATCCGCAAAATTTTTTCACAGAATCGCAAAAAAAATATTCTATAACCACCTTAAATCAGATAATCCTCGATATGCATCAGTATGCATCGCCTGGTTCACATGAGCCCTCGGGGCGGCGTAGCCGTCCGCGGCTTCGTGAGCGGAAGGGGCCCGCCGCTTCGCGGTGGGAAGGATAGCCCTGAAAGGGCGTACCGCCCCCGAGGGCTCGTGTGAACCTCGCTTATGCAGGATGCCTACTATCTGAGTTTTTTATTATTTTTGTGTCCGTGAGTATTATTCAGACAAATAAATATGAAAATGGTTACACTTAACAATGGCATGGAGATGCCGGTCCTCGGATTGGGAACTTACAAGACCACCGATCCGAGCGAATGCCTGACGAGCGTAAGAGATGCGCTCGAACTCGGCTACAGGATGATAGATACGGCGCAGTTCTATGATAATGAGGAATTTGTCGGTCAAGCGGTTGCCTCCTCTGACGTCCCGCGTGAAGACATATTCATCACCACCAAAGTGTGGCCGACACGGTTTTCCGATGCGAGGGCGTCATTGATGGAGTCAATGAAGAAGCTCCGCACAGACTACATTGACCTTGTCCTGCTGCATTGGCCCTATGGCGACATCTATGCCGCATGGCGCGACCTCGAAGCGATGAACCGCGAGGGTCTGGTCCGTGCAATCGGAGTCTCCAACTTCAATACCGACAGGCTCATTGACCTGATGAACTTCAATGAAATAGCTCCGGCAGTGAATCAGATCGAGACGAACCTCTATGCTCAGCGCTTGGAAGAGCACGAGTGGCTGGAGCGTCTCGGAGTAGCGCACGAAGGCTACATGCCGTTCGGACAGGGCCGTATTGACGAACTTTTCCAGTCGCCACGGCTGTTGGAGATAGCTGCCCGCCACGGGAAGTCCACCCGCCAGGTCGCCCTCCGCTACCAGCTCCAATGCGGAGTCATCATCATCCCGAAGAGCGTCCACCGCGAAAGAATCAAGGCCAATGCAGATGTTTTCGATTTCGAACTTTCGCCGGCCGAGATGCTGGAAATCAGGTCAATGGACAAAGGGGCCCCAATGACTGGAACCCCTGAAACACCGGATCGTGTGATGAAAGTCACAGGCTTCCGCCTTCCGGACGGGAAATAAGCAAGCGTTCAAAGCCCTTACAGAACGAGAACAAGCAAGCGCCAACCCATCTCACACTATTTTATCGCCTTGTCAATGCCTAATTCGGGAGCCTTGTCCGAAGACCTTGCATACAGCACTGAAATCAGAATGGCGAGAATGCTGAGCGTGATGAAAATCAGTTCAGCATGCAGTGCCGCGCTCTGTTCCTGGGCGGCGTTCCCCGGCATTGTCACCTCATTTCTGAAGATGAAGCCGACCGCAATCGGAACAAGCAGCATGCCCATATTCTGAATCCAGTAGATCAGAGAATATGCAGTGCCGAGATTCTTCTCAGGAATGATCTTAGGTATGGTCGGCCAGAGGGCGGCAGGAACGAGAGAGTAGCCGACACCCAACATTGCGATAGCCACATATCCGTAAGCCTGAACGCCCTGAGGTGCGAATGCTATCATCAGATGGGAAACGAGGACCAGGACAGAACCCGTTATCATCCATCTGGTTCCCTTGCCTACCTTGTCCACCAGCAGTCCGAAAAGCGGTGCGAAGATTACCGTGAAGAACGGAATCATTGACACCATCAGGCTTGCGCTGTCCACCGGCAGGTCGAATCTCGGGATCAATATGGAGGTGGCGAATTTCTTGAATGAAATGATGCTGCAGTAGAAGAACACGCAGAGCAGCGCCGACATTATGAAGTACTTGTTGCCCAGCACCTTGAATATGTCGCTAAACTTGAACTTGTCTTCTTCTGAAGTCTCTTTCCTGTCAGTCTCGCCCGTCACTGAATCGAATCTCGCATCCATTGCCACGAAAATCGCCCAGACGATGCACCCCACCATCAGGATAACCAGTCCGGCGAATGCGGGACGGGCGGTTTCTGCCAATGTGTAGGCTTCTCCGGCCGGTTTAGCCGTAACAAGAAGCGGAGAAAGTATCAATGCCAGTGCAGTACCGAGTCGGGCGATGGCCAGCTGCAGTCCCATAGCGAGAGCCATATTCCTGCCCTTGAACCATTTGGCGATGGACCGTGTCACTGCCACACCTGCGATTTCGCTGCCGAGACCGAATATCATGCATCCGGCATAGGCTGTGAGCAATGAAGATGAAGGAGCCATCCCTGACGTTATCGCGAAAGTCACGATGGCGGCGCCGGCTGCCATAAGTCCCACGAAGATGGAGCCGGTTATCCTGACACCCCATTTGTCTAAGAGCATTCCGCAGACAATCAGGCCTCCCCATACGCAGAGGAATGAATAACCGCCTGCGTAGAAGCCGTAGTCGGCAGAATCCCATCCCAGTTCCAGCAGTTCCGGTGAGCGGAAAAGCTGTGACAGGGATGAGAACATATCATCGAAAAAGTAAGATCCGAACATCGGAACCACCAGGCAGGCGAGTGCCAGCCAACGTGTGATGTTGCGGATCTTTGCTGTATCTGTAGCCATCGGGACTATTCCTTGACGTTAGGAAGCTCCAGGCCGTATCCCTTCTTCCTGTCCTCGAACTTGAGCATGAATGACAGTATGAAGGCGAGCACTCCGAATGTGGAGAAGATAATCATCGGAACCATATATCCTCCGGTTGCCTGAAGTGTAGCGCCGATAAGAAGCGGAACCAGGCAGAGTCCGATGTTCTGTACCCAGAAAATCAGGCAGTATGCTGAACCGAGAATCTTCTCGTCGATGATCTTAGGAACTGACGGCCAGAGAGCGGCAGGGACCAATGAGAATGATACTCCGAGAGTTACGATCAGTACAAGTGCCAATGCCTTGCTCGGGAATGCCGGCAGAAGGAATGCGAAGCTGAGGTGGCAGACAATCATGATGATGGCACCCAACATCAGCATTGACGCGCCCTTGCCCTTGAAGTCGAGGAACGCTCCGAGGAACGGAGTAAGTACCATTGCGAGAATCGGGAAGCAGCTGAACAGGCGTGAAGCGGTTTCAGCGGATACTCCGAGGGTAATCTCGAGGTAGTTAGGTGCATATCTCTGGAATGGGAAGATTGCGCTGTAATAGAGTACGCAGAGCAGAGCGACAATCCAGAACATCTTGCTGCTGAAGATCTTGCCGAGGTCGCTGAGGTGGAATTCGTCTTCCGGTGATTTCTCGGCTGTCATGAGACCTGCTTCGACAAGCTGGCTGTCGAACTTGCGGTCCATAAATGTAAATGTAAGGAAGAAAAGGAGTCCTACGCAGAGAAGTGCTGTGCAAAATCCTACAGGAGCGACCACGGAGCCGTTGAACTTGGAAGCGATCATAGGAGAAATCCACATCACGGCAAACACGCCGAGACGGGCGATTGCCATCTCAAGTCCCATTGCCAATGCCATTTCCTTGCCTTTGAACCACTTGGCGATAGCCTTGGATACTGTAGTTCCGGCCATTTCACAGCCGCATCCGAAAATCATGAATCCGAGGCAGGCCATCTTTGCGCTTCCGGGAAGGGCTACCCACCAGCTGTCAAGCCAGCCGCAGAAAGCTGTGGCCTGGAACCAGTCGCTGATACCTATATATTTTACGACGGCGCCGCCGACCATCAGAGAGGCTGAAAGCAGTCCTGTGAAGCGGACACCCATCTTGTCCAGGATGATTCCTGCGAAAATCAGGAAGAAGCAGAACACGTTCAGGAAGAACTCTGAAGCTGCATATGTTCCGAATACGGTGCTGTCCCATTTGAGTTTCTCTTCCACGAGAGACTTGAGAGGCGACATTACATCCACGAACATGTAGCCGAAGAACATCATCAGTGCGATTAGCACGAGAACTGACCAGCGGGCTACCGCACTGTCATTCATTAATTTTTGCGCTTTAGACATATTTATAAACCATTTGTATTCATCATTGGCCTGCTGCACGCGGGCGGCGGAAAAACAGGCTCGCAAGTTATTCAATAAATCATAAACCTCAAAATTATTGGAAGATGAAATGTCGGGAAATGTTTGTAACTTGCAGCAATTTCGAAACGGAAACAGATTTGCTATGCTTGAAAATATCAATGGACCGGAAGATATAAGAAAGTTTGACAATGCGCAGCTCGAACAGTTGTGCGCCGAAATCCGTCAATACATCATAAACTGTTGTGCGACGAATCCGGGGCATCTCGGATCGAGTCTGGGTGCTGTGGAACTCATTGTCGGACTTCATTATGTATTCAATACCCCTGCTGACAAGATCGTATTCGATGTGGGGCATCAGGCCTATGCTCACAAGATATTGACAGGCCGGCGGGATGCCTTCCTCAAAAACAGGATGAAAGGCGGACTCAGCGGTTTTCCTAAAAGGGACGAAAGCGAATATGACGCATTCGGTGTCGGGCATTCTTCCACCTCCATATCAGCGGCTCTCGGACTGTCTGTGGCAGCGAAAATGCAGGGCATTGACGAGAAAGTGGTCGCTCTGATAGGTGACGGAGCCCTTACGGGAGGCCTGGCCCTGGAGGGTCTGAACAATGTCGGGGCCAGCAAGAGCGACATCCTCATAATACTCAATGACAACAACTGCAGCATTGACAAGAATCTCGGAGGAATTCACAATCATCTGCTGAGACTTACCACGGACCCGACCTATAACAAGATCAAGGCAGGAATCTGGAACAAGATGGGGGAGGGCTGGCTTCGTGACAAGATGCAGAACCTGGTGCGTTCTACCAAGTCTTCGCTCGTGGATGACTTTGGAGGTGCGTTCTTCGAATCTCTCGGACTCAGGTATTTCGGTCCTGTGGACGGCAATGATATGGGCGCTGTCATAGACGCATTGAAAAGGCTCAAGGATCTCAAGGGACCGAGGCTGCTGCACACCATAACCCGCAAGGGAAAAGGCTTTGCACCGGCTGAACAGAATCCTACTGTCTGGCATGCTCCGGGCAAGTTCGATCCGGTTACAGGCGAACGTCCTTCATCAGAAGGCAGGCCTGACCGTTATCAGGACGTCTTCGGCCAGGTGCTTCTGGACTTGGCGCGGAAGGACAGCAGGATTGTCGGAATAACTCCTGCGATGGCTTCAGGTTGCGGCATGAATTTGCTGGCCAAGGAACTTCCGGGGCAGTTTTTCGATGTCGGCATTGAAGAGGAACATGCCGTTACATTCTCCGCAGGTCTTGCTGCAGGAGGAATGAAGCCGTTCTGCAACATATATTCTTCATTTTCGCAGAGGGCGTACGACGAGATAATCCATGACGTGGCGCTTCAGCATCTGCCTGTAGTCCTGTGTTTCGACAGGGCCGGGCTGGTCGGAGAGGACGGCGCCACACATCACGGATGCTATGACATGGCAGCTTACCGTTCGATTCCGGATGTGATAATTTCCGCTCCCCGGAATGAGACTGAACTCAAGAACCTCATGTACACGGCGGCAAGCACCAAGACGGGTCCTTTCATAATAAGGTATCCTCGCGGCTGCGGCGAAGGGGTGGACTGGAAAAATGCCGAGGTCAATGTTCTTGAACCCGGGAAAGGCGAGAAACTCCAGGACGGAAAGATCCTGTCGATAATCGCTGCAGGGCCGGAGGCGAACAGGGCAATGGAAGCTGCCGCATTGGTGGCGGAACGGATAGGAGTTGCGCCTGCCGTATATAATATAAGGTATATAAAGCCGCTGGACGAGGAGTTGGTAAGTGAGGCGGCTTCAAAAGGAATGATACTTACTGTGGAGGAAGGCTGTATCAAAGGCGGGCTCTTCGGTGCCGTGGCAGAGTACCTGGCGTCTGAAGGAATTGTAATGCCTGTTCAGGGGCTCGGTATCCCGGATGAGTTCATCGTACAGGACAAACAGGCCTCACAGCGTGCTGCGTGCGGTTTGGATGCGGAAGGCATAGCCGGGAAAGCAGTAAAAATGATAGAAAACGTCGAAAAAAATTAAAAAATGTTTGCAGAATAAGATTTATTACCTATCTTTGCAATCCCTTACGAAATGTAAGACACAAAATATTGCCGATATAGCTCAGTTGGCCAGAGCACGTGATTTGTAATCTCGGGGTCGTGGGT
>OKTC01000247.1_pt1 | contig 26453 bp, 20 predicted proteins | sample 1606181 | NCBI WGS metagenome assembly OKTC01 (sample SAMEA3879529, study PRJEB24766) | human gut metagenome | biome: human-associated habitat; feature: feces | place: USA | collected 1985/1987 | reverse complement strand
CCTCGCCATATTGCGATTATTATGGACGGCAATGGCCGCTGGGCCACCCAACGGGGGTTGCCGCGCACCGCGGGACATAAGGCGGGGGCGGAGACCTTCCGCCGGATCGCCACCTACTGCAAGAACATCGGCGTCAAGTACCTGACAGTTTACGCCTTTTCCACGGAAAACTGGAAGCGCTCGGAGACAGAGGTCTCCGCTATCATGGCGCTTTTGAAGAAGTACCTGCTGGAGGCTGTGGATACCATGGAGCGGGACCATATCCGCCTCCACTTCTTTGGAGACATGACGCCCATCGCACCGGAGCTGCGGGCGTTGGCCCACGAGACGGACGAGATCACGGAGCATTTGTCCAAGGACGATTTTCAGGCCAATGTCTGTCTGAACTACGGCGGCCGGGATGAGATCCTTCGGGCTGTCCGCCGGTTTGCGGCGGAGTGTGCGGAAGGGAAGCGGAAGCCGGAGGACCTGGACGAAACGCTGTTTTCCACCTATCTGGACTCTGCCGGCATCCCGGACCCGGAGCTGATCATCCGCCCCAGCGGGGAGCAGCGGCTGAGCAACTTCCTCCTGTGGCAGTGTGCGTATTCCGAGTTTTATTACACGGATGCCCTCTGGCCGGACTTCGATGAGGAGGAGCTGGACAAGGCGATCGCCGCCTACCAGAGCCGGGATCGCCGGTTCGGCGGTGTGAAGAAATAAGCCCTTACAGGTGTTGAAAGGACTGAAATTCTATGTTGCAAAGATGGTTGGTGGTCATCATCGGCCTGCCGCTGCTGCTGGCGGCGCTGCTGCTGTGTCCGGACTGGGTGACGGTGATCGTGGTGTGCGGCATTGCCGCTGCCGCGGCCTATGAGCTGCTGCACACGGCGGGAAAGAAAGTGCCCAAGTGTGTCTATGCGTTTACCATTCTGGCTGCCGTGGCGCAGGAATGGGTCATCTATGACGCGCATACCTGGCAGTTTTATGACAGCTATCAGTCCGTGGGTATGATCCGCATTTTGTGCGTGCCGCTGGCGCTGGTGACGGCCCTGTTTTTCGTTGCCGTCAAGGGCTACGGAACGCCGAACGCCATGCCCTTTGCCGATGTTGCCACAGCGATGATGGGCGGCACAGTGTTTCCCATGATGTACAGCGCCATTTTCCTGCTGCGAATGGACGGATTGTACGGCAAGATGTATGTACTGCTGCCATTCTGCGTGGCCTTTCTGGGAGACAGCTTTGCCATGTACGGCGGGATGCTGTTCGGAAAACGGAAAATGGCCCCGGCGGTCAGCCCCCACAAGACGTGGGCGGGTTCTGTCGCCGGATTGATCGGCAGCGCCTTGGGACTGGTGCTCTGGGGTGTGGTGGCCCGGATGTGGCTGGGTTACGAGCCGAACTACCTGAATCTGGTCCTGGCCGGTCTGGTGACCAACGCCATCGGCCAGCTGGGCGATCTCGCCATGTCCCTCATCAAGCGGGAGGCGGGCGTGAAGGATTACAGCCATATTTTCCTGACCCACGGCGGAATGTTGGACCGATTCGATTCCACCCTGTTTATCACTCCGTGGATCTATTTGTTTGTGTGCGCGGGTATGCTTTAAGAGACATAGAGGACATACTATGATGAATACGATCTCAATATTGGGCTCCACCGGCTCCATCGGCCGTCAGACTCTGGATGTGGCGGAGCAGCTGGGCCTGCAGGTGGCGGCACTGACCGCCAATTCCAACGTGGAGCGAATGGAGGCACAGTGCCGGAAGTTCCGTCCCCGCCTGGCGGTGATGACGGAGGAAGCAGCTGCAAAGGAACTGGCAGTTCGCTTGCAGGACACGTCTGTAAAGGTGTTGGCCGGTACAGATGCTCTGGTGGACGCCGCCGTGATCCCGGAGGCGGAAACGGTAGTCACCGCCGTGGTTGGCATGGTGGGATTGAAGGCCACGCTGGCCGCCATCCGAGAGAAAAAGCGTATCGCCTTGGCCAACAAGGAAACGCTGGTCTGCGCCGGGGAACTGGTGATGGACGAGGCGGACCGCTGCGGTGCGGAGATCGTGCCGGTGGACAGCGAGCATTCCGCCATCTTCCAGTGCTTACAGGGCTGCGCCGACCGCCGGGAGATCCGGCGGCTGATCCTGACCTGCTCCGGCGGTCCCTTCCGGGGGATGGGCCGGGACGAGGTGGGACGCATGACCAGGGCCGACGCCCTGCGGCACCCCAACTGGACGATGGGCCCCAAGATCACCGTGGACTGCTCCACGCTGATGAACAAGGGGCTGGAGGTCATCGAGGCCATGCGGCTGTATCGTCTGCCGCTGGCGCAGGTGTCCGTCATGGTGCATCCGCAGAGCATCGTTCACTCCATGGTGGAATTTAAGGACGGAGCCGTTCTCGCCCAGTTGGGTACGCCGGATATGCGCCTGCCCATTCGCTACGCCATGACCTACCCGGAGCGGGGGGAGAACCCGGCACCGCCGCTGGACCTTTTGAACAGCCCGCCCCTGACCTTCTCGGAGCCGGACCGGGAGACTTTTCCCTGCCTCCGTCTGGCGGAGGAGGCGGCCGAGGCGGGCGGCACGGCCTGCGCCATTCTGAACGGCGCCAACGAGGAAGCCGTCCGTCTGTTTTTGGCGGAAAAAATTGGTTTTTATGACATTTCCGACCTGGTTGCGGCGGCGCGGGCGGCCGTCCCGGTGACGCAAACACCCTCGTTGGAGGAAATTTTATCAGCGGACCACGCCGCCCGAGAGGCCGTGAAGTCCGCATTTGCAAGGAGACATTCATGAGCTTTGTCTATATCCTGGCGGCGATCTTAATTTTCGGCGTGCTCATCGCCGTGCATGAGCTGGGTCACTTCCTGGCGGCGAAGCTCTGCGGCGTACAGGTCAACGAGTTTTCCATCGGCATGGGCCCTGCCGTCTGGCACCGGAAGAAGGGGGAGACAGCCTATTCCTTCCGCATCCTGCCCATCGGCGGCTACTGCGCCATGGAGGGGGAGGACGGAGACACGGGCAACGCCCGGGCCTTCACCCGTCAGGGCTTCTGGAAAAAATTCGTGATCTTAGCCGCCGGTGCTTTCATGAATTTCCTGACGGGACTGCTGATCGTGGCGATCCTGTTCAGCAGTGCCGGGACCTTCTTTGTGGACGGGATCACAGGCCTTGCCCCGGAGGTATCCCGGACCGGGGAAAACGGTTTACAGGCCGGGGATCAGATCTATAAGATCAACGGCTGGCGCACCTATTTCAGCGGCGACGCCCAGATGTTTCTGAGCTATTCCGGCGACACGGCGGACATCGAGGTTGTCCGGAACGGGCGGCGTATTCTGGTGGAAAACGTCGCCCGGCAGACCTGCACCGACCAGCAGGGGGAGCCTTATCAGGGCTTCGGCCTGTATGTGGGACGGCTGTCTGTCCCGGCCACCGTATCCAACCGCATCCGCTACACCTGGTATCAGACCATGGACTTCGTGCAGCTTGTGTGGTTCAGTCTGGGCCAGCTTGTTACCGGCGGGGCCGGACTCAATGACCTCAGCGGGCCGGTGGGCATTGTGACCACCATCAAGGATGTAGGCACCGAGGCTCAGGAAACGGCGGAACAGAATGACCAGAACGGCCTGCTGGCTGCGGCGGAGAGCATCGCCTATTTCGCGGCGCTGATCGCTGTGAATCTGGCGGTGATGAATCTGCTGCCCCTGCCGGCGCTGGATGGCGGACGGATCTTCTTCCTGCTGGTGGACGCGGTTTCCATGGCACTGTTCAAGCGGAAGGTACCGGAGAAATATCAGGCGGCCATCAACACGGCGGGCTTTGTCCTGCTGATGGGCTTTATGCTGCTGGTAACATTCCAGGATGTATTCAAATTGGTAAAGTAGGCGATCAATATGACAAAGAAATTGATGGTTGGCAAGGTGGCTGTGGGCGGCGGTGCCCCCGTGTCCATCCAGTCCATGTGCAATACGAAAACCGACGATGTGGCCGCTACTGTGGCCCAGATTCACGCATTAGAGGATGCCGGATGCGAGATCATCCGGGTGGCGGTGCCGGACGAGGACGCTGCCAAGGCGGTAGACAAGATCAAGGAGCAGATCGCTATTCCCCTGATCGCAGACATCCACTTCAACTACAAGCTGGCGCTGATGTGCGCCGAGCGGGGGATCGACGCCCTGCGGATCAACCCCGGCAACATCGGCGACGACGACCGGGTCAAGGCCGTGGTGCAGGCCTGCCAGCAGAAGAACATCCCCATCCGCATCGGTGTGAACGGCGGCAGCCTGGAAAAGCACATCCTGGCAAAGTACGGCGCACCCGTGCCCGAGGCCATGGTGGAAAGCGCCCTGTACCATGTCCGCCTGCTGGAGAAGTTCGATTTCAACAACATCGTCATCTCCATCAAGAACTCCAACGTGCCCCGCATGATGGAGGCCTACCGCCAGCTGAGCGCCGTGACCGATTACCCCCTGCATGTGGGTGTGACCGAGGCCGGTACTTACCAGATGGGTCTGCTCAAGAGCGGCATGGGCATCGGCGGGATGCTGCTGGAGGGCATCGGCGATACCATCCGCGTCTCGCTGGCCGCCGAGCCCGAGAAGGAAGTGGAAGCAGGCTACAACATCCTGCGCGCCGTGGGCTTCCCCGTGGCTGGCCCCGAGGTCATCACCTGCCCCACCTGTGGCCGCACCCAATACCCCTGCACCGAGATCGCCAACGAGGTGGAAAAGCGCCTGCAGGGCTATAAGAAATCCATCAAGGTGGCCGTGATGGGCTGCGTGGTCAATGGCCCCGGCGAGGCCCGCGAAGCCGATATCGGCATTGCAGGCGGCAAGGGCGAGGCTGTCCTCTTCATCCACGGCCAGCCCATCAAGAAGCTGACCGGCGATAATATCCTCGACCAGTTTATGGAGGAAATCTATAAGATCTGAGAGGTTCAGCAAGGAGAACACAATGCCCTTAGAAAACAAACTTGGTTTGACCGATGAGGCCGCGCTGGCCCGGGCCGAGGAAAAGATCAGCAAGACCAAAGCGCTGGAGCTTTACGACACCGGCCTGCTGGATGCCTTCCCGGTGGGGACATTTGCGGGCCTGCAAAAGATCCACGGCTATCTGTTCGGCGAGATCTACCCCTTTGCCGGGCAGATGCGCACCGTGAACATTGCCAAGGGCAATTTCCGGTTCGCACCGGTCATGTATCTGGCTGCGGCGCTGGAAAGCATCGATGCCATGCCCCAGTCTACCTTTGATGAGATCATCGAAAAGTATGTGGAGATGAACGTTGCCCACCCCTTCCGGGAAGGCAATGGCCGCAGCACCCGCATTTGGCTGGACTGCATCCTGAAAAAGGAGCTGCATCAGGTCATCGACTGGAGCCGTGTGGATAAGAGCGATTATCTCCTTGCCATGGAGCGCAGCCCCGTCAAGGATGTGGAGATCAAGGCCCTGCTCCGTGCAGCCCTCACAGACCGGATCACAGACCGGCTGGTCTATATGAAGGGCATCGACGCAAGCTATCATTATGAGGGCTATCACGTCTTTAGGACGGAAGATTTGTAAAGGAGTAACCCATCGTGACACCACTTGTATCTCAGCTATGGCCGCAGTTCATGGCGGACCCGGATTTCGCGGCCAGCTTCGGGCGCGTGATCGTGGAGCATGCCCGGATGCTGCGGCAGGAGCGGCAGGTCGTTTTTACCCTGCGCAGTGCCGCCCCGCTGGACAAGGGGCTGTGCGCCCGGCTGCTGGCCTCCCTGCAGCCGGATTATGAGGGCTTTGAACTGAAGATCAACAACCTCTTCGGCTATGCCGCGCTGGACGAAGCCGCCCTGCGGGAGCTGATGGAGGAGATGAAGCGGGACGGCATCCCCATCAACGGCTTTCTGGACCGGTGCCGGATCACCATCACCGGCCAGAACATCACGGTGGGGGTCTGCCACGGCACCAAGTTTTTGCAGGAGATGGAGTTTGAGCGCCTGCTGGCGGACCGCGTTGCCGCCCACACGGGTGTCAGGCCCAAAGTTACCCTGACAAGCGCGGTGGGCGAGGCCGAACAGCGCCAGATGGAGGAAAAGCTGGAGCGCAAGATCGCCCCGCCGGTGGTCAAGTTCGAGAAAAAGAACACCGCCCCCTCCATCAAGGTGGAGGGCCTTGACCTGACCGACAAGCCCGTGACCATTTTCCACGGCAAGATGTTCACCCCCAAGAACCTCACCCCCCTCAAGGACCTGGGCGGCGAGGGCGGCAAGTGCGTGATCTGGGGCGACGTGTTCTTTACCGAGGTCAAGGGCAACTACCGCAAGATCTACACGGTGTCCATCACCGATTACACCGGCTCCATCAACCTGAAGATCCGCGCGCAGGAAGGGGAGGACTGCTCCAAGTGGGAGAACATCGCCAAGGGCACCACCCTGCTGGTGCGCGGCGACTGCACCTACGACAAGTACGAGCACGACTACATCGTTTACCCCTACGATGTCCTGTTCGTGGAGCGGAAAAAGCGGGAGGACAACGCCCCGGAAAAGCGGGTGGAGCTTCACCTGCATACCAAGCTGTCCAGCATGGATGCCTTCTGCGACCCGGGCGGCATCGTCAAGCTGGCCCACCGGATGGGCCACCCTGCCATTGCCATCACCGACCACGGTGTCTGTCAGGGCTACCCGGAGGCCATGCTGGCCACCGACGAGATCCACAAGAGCGACCCGGATTTCAAGCTGATCTACGGCTGCGAGGCCTACTTTGTGGATGATATGGTGCCCTGCGTCTACGGCGTGAAGGACCAGCCGCTGGACGGCGAGTTCTGTGTGTTCGACACCGAGACCACCGGCCTGGACCCCGGCGTGGAGTACCTGACCGAGATCGGCGCGGTGATCGTGCGGAACGGGGAAGTGGTGGAGGAGTTCGACACCTTTGTCAAGCCGGGCAAGCCCATCACCCCCAAGATCACCGAGCTGACCGGCATCACCAACGAGATGGTGGCCGATGCCCCCGGGGAGAAGGAAGCGCTGGAAGCCTTTCTCCGGTTCGCGGATGGCCGCATCCTGGTGGCCCACAATGCCCATGCGTTCGATATCCGCTTCCTGAAAGCCGCCGCCAAGCGCAGCGGCATTTCCTTTGAGCCGACCTATATCGACACCCTGACCATGGCGCAGGCCATGTACCCGGGCCTGCACAACTACAAGCAGGGGACCATCAACAAGCATCTGGAGCTGCCCAGCTACGAGGCCCACCGCGCCTGCGAGGACTCCGCCGCGCTGGGCCGCATCTTCTGCGTCATGCTCAGCGACCTTGCCGAGAAAGAGGTCACCACCGTGGAGGGCATCAACACCGGTCTGGGCGGCAACCGGGAGGTGCTGAAAAAGAAGTACTTCCACCTCATCATTCTGGTCAAGAACCAGATGGGCCTGAAGAACCTGTACAAGATCGTGAGCGAGGCCCACGTCAACTACTTCTTCAAGAAGCCCCGTGTGCCCCGCAGCCTGCTGAACAAGTACCGCGACGGCCTGATCCTGACCAGCGCCTGCGAGGCGGGCGAGCTTTACCGTGCCGTTGTGGAGGGGCGCTCCTACGAGGAACTGAAGAAGATCGCCTCCTACTACGACGTGCTGGAGATCCAGCCCCTGGGCAACAACGAGTATATGGTGCGGGACGGCAAGGTGGAGAGCGAGGAAGTCATCAAGGACTTCAACCGCACCATCATCCGGCTGGGCGAGGACCTGCACAAACCGGTCATCGCCACCGGCGACGTGCACTTTACCGAGCCGGAGGATGCCATCTACCGCACGGTGCTGCAGGCGGGCAACGGCTTCAAGGATGCGGACACCCAGCCCCCGCTGTTCTACCGCACCACGGAGGATATGCTGAAGCAGTTCAGTTACCTGCCCAAGGAAAAGGCCTACGAGATCGTGGTGACCAACCCCCGCAAGATCGCGGCCACCATCGACAACAACGTGCGGGCCATTCCGCGCGGCACCTACCCGCCCAGCATCGAGGGTGCGGAGCAGCAGCTGCGCGATGCCACCTGGGAACACGCCAAGCGGGATTACGGCGACCCCCTGCCCAAGATCGTGGAGGACCGCCTGAAAAAGGAGCTGGACTCCATCTGCGGCCACGGCTACGCTGTTCTGTACGTCATTGCCGTCAAGCTGGTGGCCTACTCCAACGCAGGCGGCTATCAGGTGGGCAGCCGTGGCTCGGTGGGCTCCTCTGCCGTGGCCCACTTCTCCGGCATTTCGGAGGTCAACAGCCTGCCGCCCCACTACCGCTGCCCCAAGTGCAAGTACAGCGAGTTCATCACCGACGGCAGCGTGGACGACGGCTTTGACCTGCCCGATAAGGACTGCCCCCACTGCGGCACCCGGATGCTGGTGGACGGCCACGACATCCCCTTTGAGACCTTCCTGGGCTTCTACGGCGACAAGGAGCCTGATATCGACCTGAACTTCTCGGGCGAGTATCAGTCCAACGTCCACCGCTACACCGAGGAGCTCTTCGGCAAGGCCAATGTGTTCAAGGCGGGCACGGTGTCCGGCATTCAGGACAAGACCGCCTACGGCTACGTCAAAAAGTATCTGGAAGCCCGCGGCAAAACCGTCAACCACGCCGAGGAGAACCGCCTGACGCTGGGCTGCACCGGCGTCAAGCGCACCACCGGTCAGCACCCCGGCGGCATGGTCGTTGTGCCGGACACCTACGAGATCTACGATTTCTGCCCCATCCAGCACCCGGCGGATGACGTAGCGGGCGGTCTGCTGACCACCCACTTCGAGTTCAAGTACCTGCACGACACCCTGCTCAAGCTGGACGAGCTGGGCCACGATATGCCCACCTTCTACAAGTATTTTGAGGAGTACACCGGCATCCCCGTGGACAGCATCCCCATGAACGACCCCCGGGTGTACAGCCTGCTCACCAGCCCGGAGGAGCTGGGCGTGACCCCGGAGCAGATCGACAGCCAGACCGGCACCTTCGGCATCCCGGAAATGGGCACCAACTTCGTGCGCGGAATGCTGGTGGAGGCCCGGCCCCGGAACTTCTCAGAGCTGATCCAGATCTCGGGCCTGTCCCACGGCACCGATGTCTGGACCGGCAACGCCGACGAGCTGATCCGCAGCGGCACCTGCACCATCGCGGAGGTCATCGGCTGCCGTGACAGCATCATGCTCTACCTGCTGCGCAAGGGGCTGGAGCCAAAAATGGCCTTTGATATCATGGAGGCTGTCCGTAAGGGCAAGGTGGCCAAGGGCGGCTTCAAGCCCGGCTGGGAAGAAGCCATGCGGGAGCACGAGGTGCCGGACTGGTACATCGAGTCCTGCCGCAAGATCAAGTATATGTTCCCCAAGGCCCACGCTGTGGCCTACCTGATGAGCGCCATCCGGCTGATGTGGTTCAAGCTCTACCGCCCGGCAGAGTTCTACGCTGTTTACTTCACCGTGCGCGGCGATGATATCGACTATGAGGCCGCTGTGGGCGGTGCGGCTGTGGCCCGCGCCCACATGGAAGCGGTGAAGCGCCGCCTGAAAGAGGAGAAGAACGCCAAGGACGAGGACGTGCTGGTCAGCCTGCAGCTGGTCAACGAGATGCTCTCCCGCGGGTATGCGTTCCTGCCCATCGAGCTGGGCAAGAGCCGCGGCAACAAGTATATCGTGGAGGATGGCAAGGTGCGCCTGCCCTTCTGTGCCCTGAAAGGCGTGGGCGGCACTGCCGCCGCCTCGCTGGAGCGGGCCACCATCGACGGGCAGGAGTATATCTCCGTGGAGGAGCTCCAGCAGGCCACCGGCGTGACCAGCGCCGTGCTGGAAAGCCTGCGCACCGCCGGTGTGCTGGCAGACCTGCCCGAAAGCAGCCAGGTGAGCTTCTTCTGACCCCTTGACTTTTGGGGGAAGGCGGCATATAATAAAGATGTGAATGAGAATGTGAACTCTTCACGGGTTCACCAAATGCAACAAGAAGCCCCTCCGGTATCCCTCAATACCGAAGGGGCTTCCTGTTTGCCTAGGGGTTAGTGCTTACCGGCCTTGAACTGAGCGTCAAGCCACTTGCAGATGTAATTGCTCGTTACGCCTGCTGCGACGGACAGTATGAATGAGAATAACTGCTCCACGGGTTATCACCTCCTTCACCATAAAATGGTGTCGGAAGGCCGACACTTACAGAATACCATAAAGTTAGACAATTGGCAACGAAAAAACCTCTGCATTGACGCAATGTCTTTGCAGAGGTTTTGCGATTTTGCTACAATATCTGAGCAGCAGGGCATTGGCCCCTTTACGCTTCCTTTTCCATAGCGGCCAGCGGGGTCAGGTACTCCTTGCAGCACTCCTCGTACATGAGGGAGTATTCCTTGCTGGGGTTGTGGTGCATCAGGCTCTTGAGGGTGTGGGAATCGTAGTCATCGCCCTCGCTGGTGCCCACCAGACGGGCCGCCACGTTGGAGCAGTGGTCGGAGATGCGCTCCACATTGTTCAGCACATCCAGGAACACCACGCCGGTATCAATGGAGCAGATGCCGTCCTTCAGGCGCTTGATGTGGCCGTCGCGGAGCTTCTCCACCAGAATGTCGATGACCTCTTCCAGCGGCTCCACCTGACGGGCCAGCGCGATGTCATCGTTCTCAAAGGCATCGTTGGTGCGGGTCAGAATCTGCTCCAGCGCGGAATCCAGCAGCTTCAGCTCGTTCTTGGCAATGTCGCTGAAGGAGGCCTCTTTCTCGTAGAGCTCCACGGCCTTTTCCTGAATGTTCACGGCGTAGTCGCCGATGCGCTCGAACTCGGTGACAAAATTCAGCAGCTCGGTCACGGCGTGGCTCTCGTCGTCGCCCAGCTCCTGGTCAGTCATCTTGATGAGGTAGTTGGAGATCTCCACCTCCATCCGGTCAATGAGGTTCTCCCGCACATTGATGGCGCTCACCACGTCCTCATCCATCTTGAGCAGCAGGGGAGTGGAGAGGCTGACGTTGCGGGCGGCACGGCGGGACATCTTAACCACGGCGCTCTTGGCCTGCTGCAGGGCCACGGCCGGGCTCTTGAACAGACGCTCATCCAGCACGGGCATACTCATCTCCTGTGCTTCCTCGGCACTGTTGGGCACGGTGAGCATGGCCAGCTTGGAGAGCACACTGCTGAAAGGCAGGAACAACAGCATGGCCGCCACACTGGAAAGGGTGTGGATGTTTGCAATGGTGCTCTTGTTCATTACGTCGCCCCACACCGGGATGCCGATGGTGTACCGCACGGCGTAGATGGCACCCAGCAGCACAAAGCTGCCGATGATGTTGAAATACAGGTGGATCAGGGCGGCGCGCTTGCCGTCCTTGGAGGAGCCGCCGATGGTCAGCAGCGGGGTAAAGGCGGTGCCGATGTGGGCACCCAGAATGATGGGGATGGCGCTGCCAAAGGTGACAAGGCCGGTGCTGGACAAGGCCTGCAGGATACCCACCGAGGCCGAGGAGGACTGGATGATGACGGTGACGACCATGCCCACCAGCACGCCCAGCACGGGGTTGGTCATGCTGACGAACAGCTCCTGAAAGGCTGCGCTCTCCCGCAGAGGGGACACGCCGGTGTCCATCAGGCTCATGCCCGTGAACAGGATGCCGAAGCCCAGCATGATCTGGCCGATGTTCTTCTTTTTGGCGTTGCGCAGGAACACATAAAAAATGCAGCCGACAAATGCCACCACCGGCGCAAACGTCTTGGGCTGGATGAGGGTCAGCAGAAGGCTTTCACCCGAGATATCCGCCATGCGGATGAGCTGACCGGTGACCGTGGTACCAATGTTTGCACCCATGATGACACCCACCGACTGCGTCAGGGTCATAATGCCAGAGTTGACAAGGCCGACACAGATGACGACTGTGCCTGCGGAGGACTGGATCACGCCGGTGATGAGGGTGCCGAAAATGACACCCTTGATGGTGGAGGAGGTCAGCTTTTGCAGCACGCCCTGCATCTTGCCGCCCGCCAGCTTTTCCAGGCCGGCACCCATGATCGACATACCATAGAGGAACAGCGCAATACCGCCCAACAATGAGGTGATGTGTGTGATATCCATCTCGATACTCCTAAAAACTTCCTTTTGCTCTTACAACAAACCAAGGACGGCCGCCCGGGGCTTCCTGCCCTGAACGCCGTCCTTTTTATTATAGCATTGAACTCCCCCGGACAACAAGCGTTATTTTACATGTTTTTTGCATTTTTACTGCATTTCCGCGCCGTTTTGTCCTTTTATCAACTGTTCTTTTCTTATATTTTACAGGTATTTTACATTTGAACTTTCCCCGCACGCTCCTGACATGCTTCCGGGAACTGCCGGGAATATGTCATGCGGCCTCGTCCAGCTCCTCCATGGCCTCCCGTACCGTGTCCGCCGAGAAGAGGAACACCCCGCCCCGGGTATAAACCTCCACATGGCCGCCTACAGATCGGATCTCGTACTCACTCATGGTGTTCCCTCCTGTTCCTGCGGCCCGCCTCCGGGCCGCTCCTGTTTTGTTCGACAAGAGAAGTATACCAGATACAGGGTACGATAAGGGGGACTTTCAAACGCTCCGCTTGACTTTTTTCATAAGTCCGCATATAATGAAGATGACACCACATACGACACCACATGGACGGAGGAATATAGGATGTCTCAATGGGATAAGCTGCTGGCACGCATTTGTGCGCTTTCCAAGGACCTGCGGTTTGATGAGCTGCGCAAGGTGCTGGAAAGCTGCGGCTATGAGATGACAGCTCCCCGGAGCGGGAGCAGCCACTATACCTTCCGCAAAGCAGGCTGTATGCCCATTACGATACCAAAGCACGAACCGATCAAGAAAGTATATGTGGAAATGGTGCGTCAGATCGTAGAGAGTGAGGCGAAAAACGATGAAAACGCTGAATGAATATCTGGCCCTTCCGTATCGGATGGAGATTGTAGAGGACAGGGAAGAGGGCGGCTATGTTGTCTCCTATCCCGATCTTCCGGGGTGCCTGACCTGCGGCGAGACCATTGAAAGCGCTGTGGAGAATGCCCGGGATGCTAAGAGGGTCTGGCTGGAGGCCGCACTGGAAGAGGGCGTATCCATTCCGAAGCCGGACAGTCTGGAGGATTACTCCGGGCAGTTCAAGCTCCGCCTGCCCCGCAGCCTGCACCGCGCTCTGGCGGAGCATTCCCAGCGGGAGGGCATCAGCATGAATCAGTACTGCGTTTACCTGCTGGCAAAAAATGATGCCCTGCACGCAGGGTAAAAGGAAAGGTTTCCGGCCCTTCGCTCTGGTGAGCGGGGGCTTTTCTTATTTTCTCCCTCTTTTTTCGCATTTTTCGCGCGAAAAATCGCCGGAACATACTCGTTGACGATACAACCAAAAGATGTTACACTTTGGGTAACAAAACAACGCTGTGTAATGCAAAAGAAAGAGGTGTTTCCATGAACGAAATGAAGGAAGCAGTGGGGAACTGGCGGGAGGCAAAGCAGTTCAGCCCGGCGGACGAGAACGATTTCCTGCGGTGGCTGGACAAGGCCGACACTGAGGAGAAGCTCTTTTCCCGGCTGACCTTCTGGTTTACCTTCCGGGGCCTGCCTGCGGACCAGAACCAGCGGTATCATCTGGTGCAGGAGCGGGCCCGGGAACTGCGGCTCTGGAACGGACTGGAGCTCAAGCTCCGGCGCTGGCAGGACCGTGTGGCCGACGAGTACGAGCAGATCGGAAAGGAGGCGTTCGCGGCCCGCATCGGCGAGGACTACGCCGATTACATCAACAGCCTGACCAACCCGGAGGCCGCCCCGCAGCAGGCTGCCCCGGAGCCGGAGACCGCAAAGCCTGCCGGGGTGCAGGCGTGGTCGGCCCGGGAGCTGTCTGAAATGGTGCTGCCGCCCATCCGCCATGTGGTGGAGGGCCTGCTGCCCATGGGCATGGGGGTGCTGGTGGCTAAGCCCAAGCTGGGCAAGAGCTGGATGGTGCTGGACCTCTGCCTTGCCGTGGCACAGGGGGAGCCGTTCCTGGGGTTCCCCACCCGGCAGCACGGCACGCTCTACCTCGCCCTGGAGGACGGCAAGAGCCGGATGCAGACCCGCCTGCGCCGCTTGCTGGAGGGCAGGCCCGCCCCCGCCAACATGCACGTTATGTTTCAGGCCCAGCGGCTGGGCGAGGGCCTGCTGGAAATGCTGGGGGAGTATCTGGATGCCAACCCGGACATCCATCTGGTCTGCATCGATACCTTATCCAAGATCAAGCCCAAGGCAAAGCCCTTTGAAAATGCCTACGATGCCGACTACGACTACATGGGCAGGCTGAAGGCCTTTGCCGACAGCCGGGGCATCTGCGTGCTGCTGGTGCACCACACCCGCAAGAGCAAGAACCCCGAGGACAGCTTTGACAACATCAACGGCTCCACCGGCATCCTGGGTGCGGCGGATTTCACCATCGTGCTGGACAAGCAGAGCCGGATGGACGATGAAGCAGGCTTTCTGCTCACCGGCCGCGACATCGAGCAGTGCGAGCGGGTCATCCGCTTCGATAAGGCCCGCTGCCGCTGGGTCATGCAGGGCACGGCGGCCCAGCTGGCCGCGCAGCGCCGGGTGGCCGAGTATGAGGCAGAGCCCATCGTCAAGACCCTGCGGGTGCTCCTGCAGCAGGGGGATGGAACGTGGAGCGGCAATGCGCAGGCATTGATGCAGATGGGAGAGCGCTATACAAACGAAGAGCTTGCTTCCAGCACACGAGCATTGGCAGGACGAATCAAAGAGCTGCAACCAATGCTCTGGGAAAGAGATGCGATCAAGTGCTGGGATAAACAGAATGGAACAGGCGGAAAACGATACTGCTTTAAGATGAATCGAATTGATAATACTGCGCCTGTTATGGATTCTGCACAACTGTCGTTAAGACATAATTATCGTTGATATCGTTGCTATCGTTGATAAAACAGCGTTCTCTGCAACGATTGCAACGATTGCAACGATAAAAATGAGTATAACGAGAAAAGCCCCCTCGGTAGTACGAATACCGACGGGGCAATTTCTGCTATCTATTGTATGGCGGCTTGACGGCAGCATCCTCACCCTCTCCGTCATTGCTTGCGCAATGCCACCTCTCCCGAAGGGAGAGGCAAGGGCGGCCCGGCCTTCAGCTTCAGCTGCCCTCTGTGATGTCTTGGCTCCCCCTTCGGGGGAGCTGGCAAAGCCGCAAGGCTTTGACTGAGAGGGTGAGGGCCTTACCCTCCCGCCGCAAGGCTGCCCTTGGGGCAGGCATCCGGGGCGCTCTGGGCCTTCCGGGCCTCGGTGCGGGCCTTGTCGTAGCAGTAGCGGATGATGGCCTGCCGCCGCACGATGCCGATAAAGATGCCCCGGTCGTCCACCACGGGCACAAAGTTCTGGTTCATGGCCGCTTCGATCAGCTGGTCCATGCTGGTGGTGACGGTCACGGCCTTGTAATCCCGCTTGTGGGCAAAGCTCGAGATGGGCACATCCTCGGCGGCTTCAATGTCCAGCCCGTGCTGCTGTTTCAGCCCCCAGAGGATATCCCCCTCGGTCAGGGTGCCCACATACTCACCCCTGCGGTTGAGCACGGGAATGGATGCGTAGCGGTTGTTCTCCCATTTTTCCAGCGTCTGCCGCAGGGTGAAGTCATCGTAGACATACATCAGGTCCTGCTTGGGGGAAAGGAAAAACAAAATGTTCATCAAACAGCTCTCCAATCGTTATCCTATCGTAAACAGTGGTTCTGCCGTAAGGGCGCAGCTCCCGTTCCTCTGCTTTGATTTTAGCACTTTTCCACAGCTGAATAAAGTCAAAACTCATACTTTTTAGAATTTATTCACAGTCGCTCCCGGCCTTTTTGCAAAACATGCAGGAAAACCGTGCACAGGGCAGGGTTTTGTGGTATAATAGGAACACGAATCGGCTCACATTGCCCGCCCTTTGGAAATTGTGCTGTACACAGGGCGTGGGAAGTTGTATAATAGGGATACCGATTCCTTTCCCGGTATGCGGCGGGTTTGCCGCGGCAAGCCGGGCCACCCCAACAAGATTTCAAATAAAGGAGCAGAGCGACTATGATCACTTCCCGTTTCCCGCTGGGAGATGTCAGCTTTTCCGCCGAGTACTTCTCTACGCTGGTAGGCGAAGCAACCAAACAATGCTACGGCGTGGCCGCAATGACCCCCCGCGACCTGACCGACGCGGTCAAGAGCGTGGTGTGCGGCAACGATTACTCTGAAAAGGGCGTTCGTGTCACACAGGAAGAGGGCCGTCTCGTGATCGAGCTGCACATTGCCGTCAGCTACGGGCTCAACATCTCCACCGCCGCGCGCAGCATTTCGCACCGCGTCAAGGACGAAGTGGAGCAGGCCACCGGCCTGAAGGTTGCCCGCGTGATCGTGTCGGTGGACGACGTGATCGCCTGATGGAACTGTATATTAAGGAGTAAGGACAATGATTTCTGGTAAGATCCTGCGCGACGCGATCATCTCCGGCGCGAACAACATCAACAACCAGCGCTCCCGTGTGGACGAGCTGAACGTTTTCCCCGTGCCCGATGGCGACACCGGCACCAACATGGGCATGACGGTGGGGGCCTCCGTGGCAGAGCTGAACGCGCTGGACGACGGCTGCACCGTGGGTGAGGCCGCCAAGACCGCTGCCTCCGCCATGCTGCGCGGTGCCCGCGGCAACTCCGGCGTGATCACCAGCCTGCTGTTCCGCGGCTTCTCCAAGGCGCTGGAAGGCAAGAAGGAAGCCGACACCGCCGACATCATCGCCGCCCTGAAAAAGGGCGTGGAGGGTGCCTACAAGGCCGTGATGAAGCCCACCGAGGGCACCATCCTGACCGTTGCCCGGGTGGCCAGCGAGGAAGCTGCCGCCTGCGGTGCCCAGGAGATCCCCGCCCTGTGGGACGTGGTGCTGACTGCCGGCCAGAAGGCACTGGACGATACCCCCAACCTGCTGCCCGTGCTGAAAAAGGCCGGCGTTGTGGACGCAGGCGGCCAGGGCATTATGATCATCTTTGAGGGCATGGGCAAGGTGTTCCACGGCGAGCCCATGGTGGCCGGCGGCGAGGGCACCCCCAACAAGGCCAAGCTCTCCACCGAGAACGCAGGCAAGGGCGTGTTCACCGACGACCTGATGAAGGTGGAGGACATCAAGAACGGCTACTGCACCCAGTTCCTCATCAACAAGTACGAGGGCGCAAGCGCCGCAAAGATGCGCGCCTTTGCCGAATCCAACGGCGACAGCGTGGTCTGCATCGAGGATGACGATGTCATCAACCTGCATGTCCACACCGCTGACCCCGGCAAGATCCTGAGCGAGGCCATCAAGTACGGCTACCTGACCAACTTCAAGATCGAGAACATGCACGAGCAGTTCCTGGCCCGCCAGAAGCAGGGCAAGAGCCTTGAAAAGCAGGCTTCTGCCGAGAAGGCTCCCTCTCAGGCCAGTGAGTTCATCTATGCTGCCGTGGACCCCAGCCGTGACTACGGCTTTGTGGCCGTTGCCGCCGGTGAGGGCCTGAAGGCCGTGTTCACCGATCTGGCAGCAGACGCTGTGGTGTCCGGCGGTCAGACCATGAACCCCTCCACCGAGGACATTCTGGCAGCCATCCAGAGTGTGCCCGCCAAGACCGTGTTCGTGCTGCCCAACAACAAGAACATCATCATGGCAGCGGAGCAGGCCCAGAAGCTGGCTGACCGTCAGGTGATCGTTCTGCCCACCCGCACCGTGCCCATGGGCATCACCGCGCTGCTCAACTTCGACCCCTCCGCCAACGCTGAGACCAACACCATCAACATGATGGCTGCCGCCGACAAGGTCAGCACCGGCCTCATCACCTACGCCGCCCGCGACAGCGAGTTTGACGGCAAGCGGATCCGGAAGGGCGAGATCATGGCTCTGGAGAACGGCAAGATCGTTGCCACCTCCACCGACCTGACCAAGGCCACCTACCGCCTGGCCCGCAGCATGTGTAAGAAGGACTCCAGCTTTGTCACCATCATCTCCGGCTGCGATGTCTCCGACGAGGAGGCCGAGAAGCTGACCGAGATCGTCAAGGCAAAGTGCCCCAACCACGTTGAGGTCAGCCACATCCGCGGCGGCCAGCCCGTATACTATTATATGATCAGCGTGGAGTAAAATTGCACTCCGGCTGAAATAGAACCGCAAAACAAACCCCCTGTGCCATGGTCTGGTACAGGGGGTTTGTTGATTGCACATTGTCGGTTTCTATGCTATACTGTAGCTAATGCTGGAAACAGCAGGAGAAAAGCGCTGTCTGCAATGCAGGTGGTCAACTTCGCGCTCCCGAATGCCTATTTTCCGGAAGGAAGCCAGGCGGATGGGAACGGAACTTTTTTGAATTGGATCCTTTCCCGGAGCCGCCTGTCGGCGAAGGGAGGGATGTCGGATGACTCTGACAGAAGTTTGCGCGGTACTGACGGTAGCAATTGCTCTTTTGAGCCTGCTCGTCTCAGTTGCGAAAGCGGCATTTGATGCTGGCTGGAAAATTTCTCACGAGAAGAACGATAAAAGCAAAAAAGATTGACCGCCCCCAGTCTCACAAACTCGGCGGTCAATCTTTTTGACTTAAAAGGGAACGTGGAGCTGGCCATATTGCGGTCAGCGCTCTTTCTGTTCATAGTATAGTTGATTTGCGATGGTTTGTCAAGTTCAAGCTGGGGGCTGCAATCCGGACGGAGCGGTTCACCCTCCCAGGTCCTCCAGCACCTCCTGCAGGGCGGTATCTCCCGTCACTGTCATGCCCTGCTTGACACGCAGTGCGTCATTTTCTGGCAGGAGATTGACGTAAATGTCCGTCTGCCGGGCAAGGCGGGTGGGGGAGCCGTCCGGCCCGCAGGTGTAGACGGCCACCATGCCGCCCTCGTCCCGGAGCAGGTATTGGGTGGGCTGGCCGGTGTCGGGCAGAGTCTGGGCCGCAAGGCTCGGCTCGGAGGGCACCGGCGTTTCGGCGGCGCTGTCCGCTCCCGGTGCAGGGGAGGGAAGCGCCAGCCGGGGCAGGGCCATCCAGAACAGGCTGAAGGCGATGGCAAAGGCGCACAGGGCGTAAAACAGGCAGAGAACTACTTTCCGCATGGAGAAAATCACTCCTTTCCAGCGGGTCTTTCCAGCGGTAGTATGCGCAAAAATGCCGCCCCTGAGACAGAAGTGCACAATTTTCACACCGGAATGCTGTACTTTACGGGGGGAAGTGTGCTATACTAGCAGTATCTGATTAGAAATAGGGTTCAGCCCCGACAGCGGGCTCGCCCTCTCCGTCAATGCTGGCGCATTGCCACCTCTCCCAAAGGGAGAGGCCTTGGCAGCACCCGGCAAAGTTTCCGATTTCGTCAGAAGCTCCCACTTTGGGGGAGCTGTCGAGCGAAGCGAGACTGAGAGGGTGAGGATGGAAGAGAGGATGAACTTGTCAGGAATAACCGTTTAAGCAGGTAGGAGGCGATCCTTATCTCAAACGAATCGAGAAAGATCCACCGCGGCGCTGCACGCACGGACGTGCAGCCCACGGGGGGACGTAAAGTGAATGTGAGCAACAGCCGCAGGGAAGAGCCGCCCAAGCGCGGGCGTGCCCCCAGGGAGCCAAAGGAGCCCCGGGAAAAGGCGAAGCACCCCATCCTCAGGGCGCTGGGCCGCACGCTGGCCACCCTCATCTGCCTGGGCATCATGGTGTGCAGCCTGGCGGCAGTGGCGGCGGTGTACTACGCCGTGCAGGCCACGGCCAACGACGGCAACCTGCTGGACCTGGACAACATCGAGCTGAGCCAGTCCAGCACCGTGGTGGCCACCGACCCCGACACCGGCGCGCAGGTGGAGTATGCCACCCTGCGCTCATCCAACAGCCACCGCGTCTGGGCAGACCTGGAACAGATCCCCACCAACCTGCAGTATGCGTTCATCTGCACCGAGGACAAGGATTTCTACAACGAGCCGGGCGTGAACTTCAAGCGCACCATCGGTGCCATGGTCAACGAGTATCTGCTGCCCATTTACAGCTCCAAGCAGGGCGCTTCCACACTGGAGCAGCAGCTCATCAAGAACCTGACCAGCGACAAGAGCGCCAGCGGCGTGGAGGGTGCACTGCGCAAGCTGCGCGAGATCTACCGCGCCCTCTGCCTGAGCCGCGCTTACTCCAAGGAGACCATTCTGGAGGCCTACCTGAACACCATCAGCTTCACCGGCACCATTCAGGGCGTTCAGACAGCGGCCAACGAGTATTTCAACAAGGACGTGAGCCAGCTCACCCTCTGGGAGTGCGCCACCATCGCGTCCATCACCAAGAACCCCACCAACTACAACCCCTACACCAACCCCGAGAACCTGATCCACCGCCGCAACTTCATCATGTATAATATGTGGCAGCAGGGCATCATCTCGGAGGAGGATTACCGCAACGGCGCGGCCCAGCCCCTTGTGCTGGCCGAGGAGGACACCAACAAGAAGACCTCCTCCGTGACCAGCTACTTCACCGATGCCCTCTTCACCGAGGTGGTCCACGACATCATGGACAAGGAGGGCGTGGACGAATCCACGGCCCAGTCCATGCTCTACACCGGCGGCTATACCATCGAGGCCACCGTCAACCCCAAGATGCAGACGGCCATGGAGAACCTGATGCTTAACGAGGGCGACGCTTACTTCCCGGCCGGCTGGCATGAGGAAGAGGTGACCAGCATCTCGGACGATGACGTGCAGGTGATGAACGCCGATGGCACCCCCAAGACCCGCACCGGCGACGACGGCACCGTGTACTACTACCGCAATGTCCGCACCCAGGCGGCCATGGTCACGCTGGACTATGACGGCAACGTGCTGGCCATGGTGGGCGGTCTGGGCGAAAAGACCAAGAGCCTTTCCCTGAACCGTGCTTACAGTGTGACCCGGCAGACCGGCTCCACCATCAAGCCCATCGGCGCGTACGCGCTGGGCGTGGAGTACGGGCTGGTGAACTGGTCCACCATGCTCAACAACTCGCCCCTGTACCAGAAGCAGGACATGGTCATCCGGGATGAGGACTACTGCCGTAAAAACGGCCTGATGGGCCTTTCCGACAGTCAGCTCAAGGCCTACCCCAACGCATGGCGCAGCTGGCCCCGCAACTACGGCGGCAATTATGGCGACGGCAGCGACCTGCCCCTGTGGAACGGTCTGGCCCGCTCCCTGAACACCATCGCCATCCGGGTGGGCGACCTGGTGGGCGCAAGCAACATCTTCAACTTTGTCTACAACACCCTGCAGCTGACCACCCTGGACCCCGCCAACGACGTGGGCCTTGCCCAGATGGTCATGGGCAGCCAGACCCACGGCGTGACCCCCACGGCGCTGGCCGCTGCCTTCCAGATCTTCTATGACGGCGAGTACACCACCCCGCACCTGTACACCCGTGTGCTGGACCGGGACGGCAACATCTACCTGGAAAACAACGCCACCAGCTATCAGGCCCTGACCCCGCAGACAGCCTATATTATGAACCGTCTGCTCAAGAACGTGCTCTACTCCAACGTGGGCACCGCCAGCGGCCGCTACCCCAACTCCAACGGCATGGAGTCCTTTGGTAAGACCGGTACCGCCAGCGACGAAAAGGATCTGTGGTTCGTGGGCGGCACGCCCTACTACGTTACCGCTGTCTGGTGGGGCTACGACGCGCCTTACGATATGACCAACACCCTGGGCAAGAATCAGGCCAAGACCCGCACCTGTGTCACGGCGTGGAAGGCCTATATGGAGCAGGTGCAGGCAAACCTGCCTTATAAGGCATTCCCCACCAGCGACGGCGTGGTGGAGCGCGCCTACTGCACCCAGAGCGGCCTGCTGGCCGGGGCCAACTGCCCCAGCCGCGCCACCGGCTACTACCGTGCCGATGACCTGCCCGATACCTGCAACTACTCCCACAGCAGCGGCGTGGCCGCAGCACAGAGCGCGGACACCGCCCCCGTTGTGGGTCAGGATACCACCGGGCTGGATACGGATTGAACCTCTCAGGCGGCCCTTCCAGACGGCCCTCTCAGTCTCGCTGCGCTCGACAGCTCTCCCAAAGGGAGAGCCAACGCATCTGCAAGGGGAGAGGGTGCTGAAGGCTAAACCTCTCAGCCGTCGCTATCGCTCGGCAGCTCCCCTAATAGGGGAGCCCTTGGCAGGCCGTCGCGTTTTCGTGGGCTGACGCTTTGCTCTTGTTGGCTCTGCTGGCGCAAAGCCTTATCCTTGCGGCAGGAGTGCGTTTTGGAGCGTCAGCGATCATTGCGAAAAATGAACCTTATGCCAAGGCCTCCCCTACTAGGGGAGGTGGCAAAACCGACAGGTTTTGACGGAGAGGTTTAACCCCGCCAGCACCCCCTAAAGGTCATGCTGCAATTGCCTCTCCCTTTGGGAGAGGTGGCATCCCGCAGGGATGACGGAGAGGGTGCAAGGCCAGCCTCTGTTAAAAGTCACACTTTCTCAATTCCGGTGCGACAGCTTGCCACTTCACGCTCCAAAACTGGATAATCTGACAAAAAAGCATCCGGTCTCTTGCAATGCAGGGGGCCGGATGCTATTATATTCCCTGTAAGAACACTTGTGTTTGTGAGGTGAACAAGTTGGAACGCCGTTTTTATCTGGTGGACGCGGAGGTCCTGCCCGAGGTCTTCCTGAAAGTGGTCAAGGCCAAGGAGCTTCTGGCAAGCGGGGAAGTGCGCAGCATCTCGGCTGCGACCCGCAGCGTGGATCTTTCGCGCAGTGCTTTTTATAAATATAAGGACTGCATCTTTGATTCCGAAAATGGCCGCGAGGTCGTGACCGTAATGGCAACGCTCCGGGATGAAACAGGCGCGCTGCAAAGCCTGCTGGCGGGCATCAGCGCCGCCGGGGCAAGCATTGTTACCATCAACCAGTCCACGCCGGAAAACGGCGCAGCGCTGGTTGCCGTTACCATCCGCACCGATACCATGCAGATGACCCCTGAGGAGCTGACAGAGCGGTTGAGCCGCCAGCGCATGGTGGTGGGCGTGCACTGCGGGTATAACCTGTAAGAGCACCAGAACAGTCAGGAAATAGGAGCGAGGGTTGAACTATGGCAAAGATCGCGATTTTAGGCTTTGGCACGGTGGGCAGCGGCGTGTACGAGGTGCTGTGCCGCAACGCCGCCGGTGTTTCCCGCCGGGCCGGTGAGCCGGTGGAGGTCAAGTACATCCTTGACCCCAAGGATTTCTCCGCCCATCCGGCGGCAAACCTCTTCATCAAGAACTTCGATACCATTCTGGAAGACCCGGAGATCCGGGTGGTGGTGGAGACTATCGGCGGCACCCGCTTTGCATACCCCTATGTCAAGGCCTGTCTCGAGAGCGGCCGCAGCGTGTGCACCTCCAACAAGGAGATGGTGGCCACCTACGGCGCGGAGCTGCTGGCGCTGGCCAAGGCACACAACTGTGCCTTCCTGTTCGAGGCCTCCGTGGGCGGCGGCACCCCCATCATCACCCCCATGCACCAGTGCCTGGCCGCCAACGTCATCACCGAGGTGGAGGGCATCGTGAACGGCACCACCAACTTCATGCTGACCAAGATGGTGCGGGAGAACCTGGGCTTTGACGAGGCCCTGAAGATCGCGCAGGAGCTGGGCTATGCCGAGACCAAGGACCCCGGCGATGATGTGGACGGCCGGGATGCCTGCCGCAAGATCGCCATCCTGTCCTCGCTGGTCTGCGGCCACCAGATCTACCCCCAGAACATCCCCACCCGGGGCATCCGGGACATCACCGTGGCCGATGTGGCTGCGGCGGAGCGGCTGAACTGCGTCATCAAGCTCATCGCGTGGATGAAGCGGGGCGACGACGGCAGCGTGGCCGCCGGTGTGGAGCCCTGCCTGGTGCCCAAGAGCCACCAGCTGGCCGGTGTGGACGATGTGTTCAACGCCGTGCTGGTCAAGGGTGATATGCTGGGCGACGTGGTGTTCTACGGCAAGGGCGCGGGCAAGCTGCCCACCGCCAGCGCCGTGGTGGCCGATGTGGTGGATGCCCTCAAGAACGGCTCCAAGGTCCACGACAGCCTGTTCTGGCAGCCTGCGGAGCCGGTGGAGGGGATGCTCACCGACCCGGCTCCCGCCGCATATTATGTGCGTGCAGCGGGCGTTGCTCCCGCCGTGGTGGAAGCCATCTACGGCAGGGGCCGTGTGGTGGATGAGCACTTTGACGGCTGCTCCTATCTGGTGGAGCAGGCCGACGCAAAGGCCATGGCCGAGGCAGCCCGCAAGGTGGAGACCGTGGGCGGCAGCGTGAAGCTGGTGCTGAAAAAGCTGCCCGAGGAAGCATGAGAAAAGGGGACGGACGATGAAGATCAAAGTTTCTGTTCCGGCCACCAGCGCCAACGTAGGCTCCGGCTTCGACGCGCTGGGTCTGGCCGTGACCCTGTACAACACCGTGACCTTTGAGGAGAGCGATAAGCTGGACATCTCGGCGGCGGACGGCACCCGCATCCCCCGCAACGAGAGCAATCTGGTGTACCGCTCGGCCAAGGGCCTGTTCGACAAGGTGGGCAAGAAGATCCCGCCCCTGAAGATCGTGCAGACCAACCCCATCCCCATGGCCCGGGGCCTGGGTTCCTCCTCGGCCTGCATCATCGCGGGCCTGCTGGGCGCGAACCGGATGCTGGGCGATGTGCTCAACACCCAGGAGCTGCTGACGCTGGCCACGGCCATTGAGGGCCACCCCGACAACGTGGCCCCGGCCCTGCTGGGCGGTTTGACCAGCAGCGTCTTTGAGGACGGCGTGGTCTACTCCGTCAAGCGGGATGTGGACCAGAGCCTCTGCTTTGCGGCCATCGTGCCGGACTACAAGCTGCTGACGGAGGCCGCCCGCGCGGCCCTGCCCAAGCAGGTGGCCCACAAGGATGCCGTGTATAACCTTTCCCGGGCCGCGCTGGTGCCTGCCGCCTTCTGTGAGGGCCGGCATGACCTGCTGGGCATTGCCACCGAGGATAAGCTCCACCAGCCCTACCGGATGCCCCTGATGCCCGGTTCCCGGGAGGTGTTCGGGCTGGCAAAGCAGTGCGGGGCAAAGGCCGTGTATGTATCGGGTGCCGGTTCCACCGTGATGGCGGTGGCCGAGCGCGCGGAGGCTGAGTGTTTTTATGCCGGGCTGCGTGCCGGGCTGGAAACGCTGGAAGGCCTGGACGGATGTGAAGCATTTACACTGTTAGAGCTGGATGCAGATAATACCGGCGCAACTGTGGAATGATATAAATTGGGAGAAACTAGAGGAGAGTGACAAACTATGGCGTTGATCGTACAGAAGTTCGGCGGTTCTTCGGTGAAGGACCGGAACCGTATCTTCAACGTGGCCCGCATCGTGGCCAACACCCACAAGGCGGGCAATGACGTGGTGGTGGTGGTGTCTGCACAGGGCGACACCACCGACGACCTGATCGCAAAGGCTGCTGAGATCACCCACAACCCTTCGGCCCGTGAGATGGATATGCTGCTGGCCGCCGGTGAGGAGATCAGCATCGCGCTGCTGGCCATGGCTCTGAACGAGCTGGGCTGCCACGCCACCAGCCTGACAGGCTGGCAGGCGGGCTTCCGCACCGACCGTGCCTACACCAAGGCACGCATCACCCGCATGGAGACCGAGCGCATTTCCTCCGAGCTGGAGCGCAACCGCGTGGTGGTCGTGGCAGGCTTCCAGGGCCTGAACAAGCTGGATGATATCACCACCCTGGGCCGCGGCGGCTCTGATACCAGCGCCGTGGCCATTGCAGCGGCCCTGCACGCAGACCGCTGCCAGATCTACACCGATGTGGAAGGCGTTTACACCGCAGACCCCCGCAAGGTGCGCAACACCCGCAAGCTGGAAGAGATCACCTTTGACGAGATGCTGGAGCTGGCCTCTCTGGGTGCGCAGGTGCTGAACAACCGCAGCGTGGAGCTGGCAAAGAAGTATAATGTGGAGCTGGAAGTGCTGTCCAGCCTGAATCCCGTGCCCGGTACGGTGGTCAAGGAGGTTACAAAAGACATGGAAGGTATGCTGATCAAGGGTGTTGCAAAGGACACCGATGTTGCCGTTATCACGATCCTGAACGTTCCCGATGAGCCGGGCACCAGCTTCAAGATCTTTGGCCTGCTGGCCCAGAAGAACATCAACGTGGATATCATCCTGCAGTCCACCGGCCGCGACGGCAAGAAGGATATCTCCTTCACCTGCGCCGAGGGCGAGGCTGAGACCGCCATGCGCGTGCTCAAGGAGAGCGGCAAGTTCAAGGATGCCACCTGCGACGAGACCTGCGCAAAGGTCTCCATCGTGGGTGCCGGTATGCAGAGCCACAGCGGCGTTGCCTCCAAGATGTTCGAGGCTCTGTCCAACAACAACATCAACATCAAGATGATCTCCACCAGTGAGATCAAGATCTCCTGCATCATTGCCCGTGACGACGCTGACAAGGCGGTCAGCGCCATCCACGATATGCTGTTTGACTGATTGAAACACTTTGGGGCGGTTCGCCCTCTCCGTCAATGCTGACGCATTGCCACCTC
>OKTC01000245.1_pt1 | contig 26589 bp, 12 predicted proteins | sample 1606181 | NCBI WGS metagenome assembly OKTC01 (sample SAMEA3879529, study PRJEB24766) | human gut metagenome | biome: human-associated habitat; feature: feces | place: USA | collected 1985/1987 | reverse complement strand
ACTTCATCTTGATTAACTCGTTTTTATGAGTCAACCTTTTTCAGTATAATACAAATTGTTGATTTTGAACAACTTATCCGTAAACTCCCACCATTTTCCGGACAAAATCACTTCTGCTGGTGATCAGCGACTTACTAAAGGCGGAAGTGCCGGGGCATTGGCGCGATAGTGAGGGGCGTAGAGGGATTCGATCGTCACGACAGGAGCCGAGAACGTGCCTGTCTGAGTCACGAAGAACTCTTCACTGATTACCGTATTCTCTTCCGGGTACGAATCGAAATAATACTCCGTGAGAGCAGACTTGACATTGCAGTAGCCCTGAGGCGTGAAAGAATACCAATCCGCGATTCTCAGAGGCGAGAGCCACCATCCGTATCTTCCGGAAAACTGGTTTGCCGGCCTGAATGCAGCCTCGCGAGGTGCACTGAGCTTCACGAAACTACGGTTCTCATCATTGTGGATAACATATTCGGACACAATCTTGTCACCGACATTGACATGGTCCCCAGGCCTGACCTCCTGACGTCCTGCCTTATCAGCTGTCGTGCCGGACCCTACTCCCGACAAGCCCATAGACGCTTCAGCAGACACGCTGACAGAGGACGCTTCAGACATTCCGGCAGGATCCTCTCCGGACGCATCATCGGACGCGACTCCGGACCGCCCCGAAGCCTCGCTGCCGGCCACGCACCCTAACGCACCATCGGCCACGCCACCGGACACTTCCGCATCTGCGCCCACTCTGTAGAACTTCCTCTCGACAGTGAATCCGTTTCCGGAAGCCTTCACCTCCGCAAAAGGCAAATCCGTAACCGCTGAAAGCACCACCACCTTCGTGGATTTCACGGCCGCATCCCCTTCCATAACGGAATTTATCGCATCCACGAAATCCGGAGTCGCCTCCCAGTGCTGTGTCTCCTTCTGCAGCATAAGCCATAGACGGATACCGTCAGCAACACGCTTGGCCTCAGAAGCATTGACAGAACCCTTGCCGGCACTCTGCATCCTGAAAGCATAGCCCGAAAGCAGATCGCAAAGCATAGAATGTGCATAAGCCTCACTCTCAAGCAGTCCGCGGAACGGCATCACAGCATTCGGATAATACATTCCGCCATCTTTGTGCATCACGGCATATTCGAGAAGCGACGCCACATCCGCCTCAACCGAACGTTCGAGACGGGCACCAACATTGACCCTCACGCCCCATGACTTCGCCAAGGCGATGCCGTCGGAAGAAGAACTCAGACGGATCAATGTAGATAGCCTTCGTGCCTTATCCAGTATGCGGCCATTCAGTCCGCGCTCCTTGGAAGGAACCAGGTATGCTTTTGCATCAGAACGGAACTGCTTCGCCCTCTTCCCAAACAACTTGCCCAAGATACCGGAAACGGAATTCCATTCTGTAAACTCCACCGAAGCATACATTGACCTCACATACATATATTGGCTGTCCGAAAGGCCGCCGCACCAGAACGGAACCGGCTGAAGATAAGCGAATTGTCTCTTGTCAATATACTTCACGGCAGAAGCGAGCACCTCTTCCACATTCTTCGCGGACACGGCATCTCCGGCCACCGCCTCTGAGACGTCAAGCAACCCTGCCTTCAGCATCTTCGCGCACCGTTCCAGCAGCACAGCCGTTATGACAGGAGACGAAGACATCCCCTCGAACCATCCGAAACCGCCATCCGCATTGTGGCAGGCCAGCATCTTCTTCATCAATTCCTCATCGGAAAGCGCTACACTGTCCCTCGCAGGCATTCTGCCGGCAGCTCTTAGCGCATCGGCCAGCCGTCTCACGTACAGAGCCTCCGAAAGTGTGAGCACATCATTGCCGGCAGGTTCCACCTTTGACGGCACTGCATCACGGACCATATCCATAATGCTGAGCACCTTCACCTCGGCATTGTCCCCGTCAGCATTGACAAACATCTTCCTCAGGCGTGAAATCAGGGCATCCTGGTCCGCACCTGCAAGCAGCACAGCCGAATGAGCCTCTGCAAGACGCTGAGTATCAGGATATACAGAAACAGGTACAAACATCGCATCAGAGAATGCGTTGCCGCCGTTTTCCGCCTTGAACACAACCTTGAATCCGAGAGTGCCGCACTCGGGAATCAGTTCATTGACATTGACATCGAAAAGCGAGCGCAGCGAACCTCCCGCAGGGACCTTCACCCGCAGGGACCGCACAGAAACAGGCTTCGCGCCCGACGACTCGAGAGCCTTGTAATCCCCACCCTTATATATGTTAAGGGTCAATGTTCCTTCGACGTCGTTTTCCGCAACCGAAGAAAGCCCGACAGCAAGTCGGTAATTATCAGAACGATAGAGATATTCAGGAGCCACGACATTGACCTTTACAGGCAGCGAGACCGTCATTTCCCTACGAAGCGCGGAATTGCGCATACTCCGGTCGTGGGCATACAGAGACACGATGAAAGTGGACAGCGTGCCGCCCGTGCGGAAAGAGAACGAAAGTTTGCCGTTCTTGTCCGGGCGCAGGAAAGGCTGGAAGGTCAATGTGCTGGCAAAATTGTCTCTTACGGCCGGTTCTGCTCCAGATCCGCATTCCAATGACTTGGACTCCATGACAGGAGCAGCGTCTTCTGCACATTCCATCTCCACGTCAGCCCTCGCATTCATCGCATAGAACACCGGAGACTTGGACTTGCGCGCTGAGCCATAGGCGATTACGTCATCTCTGCCGTCCGCATCCACTGAACCCGGAGACGTATTGTAACTAATAGTGCAGACATTGTACTCGACAGGAGAATAGACCTGCCAATGATTCGGCTCAATAAGTTCCGTGCTCTTGTCAAACACCGCGGCCAGACATTCCGTTTCAGGGGCGGTCTTCACTGAAAATGTATATTCCGTATCAGGCAATGTCCTGTCTTCAAATGAAGAGAACTCCAGCGGCAGGATGTCAGACTTGCAGACCTTATGGAACTCATATGAATAAGACACGGAATCACCGTTCCTGAAATAGAAGACTTTTGCCAGTACAGCATCAGGATACGCCTTCTTGTACGGGAACTCCAGTTTCACAAGAGAGCCATCCTTGCCGCGCATTCCGCTCAGCTGTACAAACTTGATATCCAACACATTGGCTTTTTCTCCAAAAATCTCGGCAATCGCCCAGACCGGAGCGTCATCGGCCATTCCTAACCAGATGGAAGCATTTTCGCCCTCCGTCACCTGCTGAGCGAACGGCATTATGAAATCCTTCACAGGCGCGTCCAGAACCGTCATGGAATCATTGACCAGAAGAATCCTCAGACTCGACGAATCAGTATATTCCTTTCCGCTCTGACTTCGGGCCTGAGCATCTGCCTTGATAGTATAAAGTCCTGACGGACAAGATTTAAGGTCAATGTTTTCTGCCACTCCGGAAGCCGATTCGCCGCTCAGAAGAGTTGTTCCACGTTCATTCTGAAGAGTGTATTTCACTTTTACAGGCACGGCTTCCCCATCATCGGACAGGACATCCATCTTGACAGAAGCGACATTGCCGCGAAGTATGCTCACACTTTCTCTTCTCTGCCATCTGCGAGGAGTGATTTCTGACTTCTCATCGATTGCAAATGCCTGGCCTTCAGCGCCATTCGCAAGTTCCAGTTCCAGAGCCAGATTATCCGCCACCCATATTGCGCGACGGTATTCGTGAGTTTCTCCAGTGTCGTCAGAAATCCTCACTTCCACATTATAGTATCGGCTCCACTGAGAGGAAAGAGCCTTGAAACTGACGACAAAACTGCCGTCCGAGGACATTTTCAACTTGCCCGAATCGATCTTGTCTCCGTATGAAGTCACCTCGTAAACAGCATTGGCAGAAGATACAGGATGACCGGACAGACTGCGCACAAGGCCCGAAACCGTAACCTCGTCACCAGGGAAGAACAGTGTTTCGGTCTTGTCGAACTCCAGGTCGAAAGTCGGAAGGACGAACTCGTCCACACGTACCGGTTTGACCGTAAGCAGCTTTTTTCCGCCGGTCAGGACATTGACATACCAGTATCCGTTCCTGAGTCCCTTCGGGAGCGCGAATTTTCCGGCCAATGAACCGAATTCATTGGTAGTCAGGAGCTGAGACGACACTTCATTGTCCTGCGCGTCCTTCAGGACCACTTTGCATTCCATGCCTTGAGGTGCCACACGCGCATTGTTTCTACCTTCTATATTATATAGGAGCACCTTGAACTCAAGCGTTTCGCCAGGATTGTAGGCCGACTTATCGGTGAAGACCTCACCGCACAGACGAACTTTGGCGTCATCTCCGGAATCCACCGTACTATACCAGCTGTTAAGTGACAGCTGCTCGGATTTTCTCAGGAAACCATCTTCGCCCTTATAGGAGCAGGTCAATGTATAATAGACATTGTCCTTCATCACGGACACGAACTCCTGTGGCAGCGGAGTGAATCCGTCAAACTTGAAACCAGCACAAGACGCTATGACCTTTCCGTTCTTATACAGCTGCAAATCAGCACATTCCAACGGCTTTCCGCTTTTCCACCCGGCCGCATAGATGCATTTCCCCCGGCTGTCAGTCCTTGATGCAACGGAAATACGGTGAGAGCAGAACCTCCTCGATGAGACGTTCATCCCGTTTTTCGCGACAATGACATAATCCCCGTCATCTACCACAGGCAAGTCCACCGAGACCGTATCCTTTACATAGAAACTGCATTTCGGATTGGCCAGACTCTCGGACAGCACCGTTTTCGAACTGGCCTCATCAGGGGACATAGACAGCTTTGCCGACTTGAGATTCTGAAGCAGAACGAGTATTTTCCCGTCTTCAAGTCTCACCTCTACCGACTTGGCAGTCAAATGACTGCACAGGTTTTCGACAGTGGTCAGGTCGCCGACCACTTTGCTTTCGACACCAGAAAATGCAGTCCTCTCCTTTTCAAATGCCGCGCTCTCGTCATACAGCGCCTTATACTCATCTGAGCCAGCCTTTTTCTCTCCCAGTGAAGAAAACTCCATCTCCAACAGGGAAGCTTTGGCAAACATTAACACGGCCTTGCCTGCATATTTGCCGGCAAACGCCTCCAGAGCGGATTTCTTTACGGATGCGGGAGTATTCCCTTCCGCATTGCGCCAGGACTTCTCCAGCTGAACATATTCGAGAAACGCACTCATAGGGTAACTGTCACCCTGATATTCGGCCAAGGCCTCGGCAATATCGGCAAACAACTTGCCCGTATAGAAGTTTTTCGCAAGAAGTGTCCACAATGCGTATTGATAATCATTGGCATAGAACTCCTTCACGAATCCGCTTCCCGGGATACCCGGAACAGAGGACCTGCCATCGTAGGAAGTCCAGAACGTCTGATTGCAGGAGGCTTCCAGTCTCTTCGCATTGGCACGGACATATTCGAAAATGGCCTCGGCAGTTTCATCGCCTTTGGACAATTTCCAGACGAACGACATCACCGGCTCATCGAACTTCGCTATTTCCTCTCCGAGGTTCAGTTTCAATGAATCCTGAAGTTTCCAGTTACGCGATGCAGCATCGGAGACATATTTCTTCGCCGCGTCATAAAAGTCCCACGCAAGACGCTTTTCGGACGCTTCCGACTTGATTTTCGACAGGATTTCGACCTGTTTTGCCGGACGGTCAAGCGAGACAGCCTGCTGATAATCAGCCCACAAAGCGACCAGGACATGTCCCTCGCTGTCAGTTTCCGCCGATTTTTTCTTTGAATTCCAAAAAGCGCTCATTGTCAATGTGGTTAAAGTTAAAGTTATAGTTACTGCCGTCAGGGCCAAAATCAATGTGTTCTTTTTCATAATGTTACATTGGTTTTCAATGATTCACGCCCGACACGCGCCGGACATCGGATAAAATGCCGGAATCATCTGTACATTGCACGACAATATAGCGATTTTTTGGAATATGAGGAAACCCTCTTCGCGGCATGAAATCTACTTCATCGCACGAAGAGCATTGAGCACAGCGATTACTGTCACTCCCACGTCAGCAAAAACAGCCTCCCACATGGTGGCGACACCGAAAGCCGCCAGAATCAGAAACAGCAGTTTCACCCCGAGAGCGAATGCAATGTTCTGATGCACAATGCGTACTGTTCTGCGTGAAAGCGTAACTGCAGCCGCGACTTTTCCTGGATTGTCATCCATCAGCACGACATCAGCGGCCTCGATCGCCGCATCACTTCCTGCAGCTCCCATCGCGATTCCCACATCAGCGGTTTTCAGGACAGGAGCGTCATTGATACCGTCCCCGACAAATGCAAGGCTCTTGTTTTCCGGCAATGCGGTCATCATTGACTTCACATATTCCACTTTGTCGGCAGGGAGCAGTTCCGAATGAACTTCATCGAGTCCAAGTGCAGAGGCAACTTCCTCAGCCACAGCCTTTCTGTCGCCTGTCAGCATAACAGTTTTCATCACGCCCTCGGCCTTGAGAGCAGCCACGGCAGCAGCAGACTGAGGTTTCACGGAGTCAGAAATAATGATGTATCCGGCATACTCTCCGTCCACGGCCACATGGACTACCGTGCCTGGCTTCTGAGGTTCAGAGGCATTGACACCGGCGCGGAGCATCAGCTTGGCATTGCCCACATAGACCGTATGGTCGCCAACGTCCGCCCTCAGCCCTTCACCGGCAAAGTTCTCCACATTGACAATATCGGAAACGACGGTTTCTGCTGCCGTTTTCAATGCCGTGGCGACCGGATGGTCAGAGTATTTCTCGGCCGCTGTCGCCATCGACAAGAGTTCTTTCTCATCGTGATTTCCTGATGCACAGACAGCTGTAACGCTGAATTTGCCCTCTGTCAATGTTCCTGTCTTGTCGAACACCACCGTCCCGAGGCGGGCCAATGATTCAAGATAGTTCGAGCCTTTTATGAGGATGCCGCGCCTGGATGCGCCTCCGACTCCGGCAAAAAATGTCAGAGGAATGGAGATGACCAGCGCACAAGGACAGGAAATGACCAGGAAGATCAATGCCCTGTGAAGCCAGAGCAGCCATTGCCCGTCCACTAGCGGAGGAATTACGGCCAAAAGTACTGCAGCGCCTGTGACGGCAGGGGTATAATACTTTGCGAAACGGGTGATGAACTTCTCGGTTTTCGCTTTGCCGTTTTCAGCATTTTCCACAAGGTCCAGAATCCTCGCCACAGTAGATTCGCCGTAAGTGCCGCTTGTCCGCACCCTCAACAGTCCTGTCATATTCATTGACCCGCTTATCACCTGACTCCCCTCTCCAGCTTCGCGCGGCAGGCTTTCTCCTGTCAATGCAGCGGTATCCAATGATGAATTTCCTGAAATCACGACACCGTCCAGCGGGATTTTTTCACCGGGTTTCACGACAATTATGCTTCCTTTCGGCACGGCATCCGGAGCCACACGTGTAAATTCTCCGTCGCTGGTTTCGAGATTGGCATAGTCCGGACGGATGTCCATAAGCGATGTTATGGATTTGCGGCTTTTGTCCACGGCGATGTCCTGGAACATCTCGCCTATCTGATAAAACAGCATAACAGCCACAGCTTCAGGGTATTGCCCCGTAGCGAATGCTCCCGCCGTAGCGACTGCCATAAGGAAGTTCTCATCAAACACCTCTCCCCGGACCACATTTCTCAATGCATTCCACACGATATCGCCGCCGATGACCAGATACGCCGCGGCATAAAGAATTATCTGACATGTTTCTGTAAGTCCCTGTTCGAAATGCGCTACCGCCAGCAGCACTATACTGCCTGCAATCCGGGCCAATGTTATCTTGTGTTCTGTTTCCATCTTCTGAATTCTGTTCTATAACGTCATTTGTCAGTTCGGTTTATCCGACAACCACAAATGTAACCATATTCACAGACTTTAGAAATACCAACTAATGGTGATATTTTTATTTAATTTTGAAAGACGTCGATTTATTATTTACGAAAATCTTAGTAAAAATTTTACGAATAATTTCGTAACGAAAAATTTCGTATATAGATAAGTATTTGATATATAAATAGATATTATGAAAAAACATATTGATAATCCTTTCAAATATGGAACAGTTGTTGCCGGCGAATATTTCACTGACAGAACTAAAGAAGTGTCACCGAGAACATCGTAACTCGTCTTAAAGTCAGCGCGAATATAGTGTGAGTCGGGATGCGGCCACGCTTCGTTTCCGGGAGCGTTGATTATTAATGAGTTATAAAACTGGGCGTGGAAACGTGGCAAAAAAAGCCTGCGTTTTCACGCCACGTTTTTCCCCTGAATGATGTAAGCCCGGACGGGGACGGAGGGTGGAGCCGGCATTGGCTCCCGAAAAGGGAGGGGACCCGCGCTAGTGGGGAGGACCGGCGCAATCCTCCGTCCCGCCCAGGCGTAAGCCAGATGACCTGGAAGAGCGAAGCGAGCACATCTCCGATGTAAAGTAAATTTACAGAAATGTAAAGTTTTTTTACAGCGTATGAAAGAGGAGCTGCGGATAACGTTCAGAAAAACAAGAAGTTACAGACACTGGCACGGGAGTGGCAACTTAATGCTCTGACCGGATGAAAGATATGTCAATGCCGATGGGATCGGCCGATTGGCATTGATGGAATCTCCGGGACAGAACAGATGAACATTTTCAGTTACATACACGCGGCAGTCAGGACGTTGCCGATGAAAGGACGCAGGAACGTCCTGAAAATCATGACATTGGGAGTCGGCCTTGCAGTCGGACTCGTGCTGGCATCCAAGGTCTGTTTCGAAAAGACATTCGACGACTTCTACAAGGATGCCGACAGGATATATTATCTGAACGAAGCCATAGAACTCAACGGCAGTTACAAGGTATATCCTCAAGTCGCGGGAGGAGTCGTCCCGAAAATGAAGGAATACTTCCCGCAGATAGAGGAGGCCACCAGATTCACGTATATATTCGAGACCGCATCCATGGTAATGTCAGAATCGGACAAACGCGTGGATGTCGGGCTGACATGTCTTGGCGATACGTCATTTTTCAAAGTCTTTGACCGGAAGTGCCTTGCAGGCAACCTCATCGACCCCCTTGGCATTGAATCAGATGTGGTGATCTCATCCAAGTTGGCGACCAAGATGGCAGCAGCATTGACCTCGGGCAAGAAAATGGACGAGAAGGCGGCCGCGGCAGCCGTGCTCGGACAGAAATTCACGATTGCCGGAGATACCCGGAAATACGAACTCACGGTCGGCGGCGTCTATGAAGAATTCCCGCTGAACTCATCCTACAGGCTGGACATGATAGTCTCCATGCCGAGCATCGGGCATTTCATATACGACGGCTCGGAAAACATGGTAGGCAACGACCGCTACAAGGGATTCATAAAACTGAAGAAAGGCATTGCCCCGAGCGAAATCGAAAACGGACTCCCCGGCTTCATGGACAAGCATATGCCGATGGACGAGTTGCGGGCAGCCGGATATGAAATGAAACTTCCGATAAAACCATTCGTGAAATTCCATGAAGAGGATGAAACTCAGCGGAATATGACACTTGTGCTGGCCTTCGTAGCCTTCGCGCTTCTGCTCACGTCCATGCTGAATTACCTCCTGATCGTGCTTTCGTCCGCCGCCATCCGCGCACGCGAGATGGCCCTCCGCAAATGCCTGGGCAGCAGCGCAAAAGACATCTTCGGGATGATGTTCGCAGAGGCGCTCGTCCACACCACAATCGCAGCCGTCGTCGCCGCAATCCTCATCTTTGCGTTCAGGTCAATGATAGAGACCATCCTCGGTGTCAATGTCATTGCGCTCTTCACCGGACGACCGCTCGCATTGGCATTGACAATAATAGTCGTGCTCCTGGCATTGAACAGCCTCCTTCCCGCATTCTTCTTCAACCGGATTCCGGTGGCTGCGGCATTCAGGAATTATCGCGCCGGCAAGCGCATGTGGAAACTCGGGCTCCTCGCGGTGGAATTTGCGGCTGTCGTTTTCCTGGCCGTGGTCATGAGCGTGATTACATTGCAATATGACAAGATGATGAACGCGGACCGTGGGTTCAAATATGATGACGTGGCGATGATAGCCATGCCGGAAGCGGCTCAGTCCCAGAAGAATACGCTGATGAGCGAGGTCCGTTCCCTCTCCGGAGTGGAAGACGCAAGTTTCGCATATCAGAATCCTTTCACAGGCTATAGCGGTGACAATGTGAGCATTCCCGGCGAAGACCGTCAGCTGTTCAACATCCGTGACGCATTTTATGTGGATGAACATTATTTCAATGTCTTCGGCATCAAGATTCAGGAAGGGCGCAATTTCGATCCGACTCTCAACAGCGATGCGGAAATGATTGTGGACAGGAACTTCGTGAAAATGATGAAGAATACTGCCGGATGGGACGATGTCCTCGGACGAGAAGTGATGGTTACCTCACATGAAAGTGCTCCAGTCAGGATATGCGGTATCATTGACGATATGCATACCGGCGGCTTTTCCGTGGCAGAAGCCGATTTCGGCGGGCGTCCGATGGGTATATTCTATTGTGACTCAGAGAAATATGCCGGAATGTTCCATTACATATTCGTGAAATATCACAAGATGTCCCCGGAAGAGCTTAAGAAAACCGATGAACTTACAGGAAAAATTCTGGACGGGCAGTGGTATAGAATATATCCGTGCAATGAACTCGCTGCTTCGAATTTCGTGGACACCCTCAATACGAGAAACTCCATCCTCGCGGGAGGCATTGTGACGCTCTTTATCGCGCTGATCGGCCTCATCGGCTACACGATTGACGAAGTCCGTCGCCGCAGCAAGGAAATCGCGGTCCGTCGCGTAAACGGCGCCCAGTTCTCCCAGATAAGGTCAATGTTTCTGCGCGATGTCATGGCGGTGGCCCTGCCGTCCGTGGCAGTCGGAGCGGTTCTAGCCTATATCGTCGCAGGACATTGGGAACAGAACTTCAGCCTTCAGGCGGGACTCCCTTGGTGGATTTTCGTAGGCTCCATAGCCGCAGTACTGGCTATAGTTGCCATCATATCAGACATTTACGTAATACGCACAGCGGGAACAAATCCTGCTGACAGCATTAAGACAGAATAAAACGGAGCATATCAGAACAAATAAAACATACATATATCATGATCAAGATTACAAACATTTGTAAAGTCTTCAGGACTGAGGAAATCGAGACAGTTGCACTCGACAATGTATCATTCGAAATCAAGGACGGAGAATTCGTCTCCATCATGGGCCCTTCAGGATGCGGAAAATCTACGCTCCTGAATATCCTCGGCCTTCTGGATAACCCGACTTCCGGCAGTTACCAGCTTCTGGGACAGGAAGTTGCGCAGCTGAAGGAAAAGGACCGTACCAAGTTCCGCAAGGGAAACATCGGCTTCGTTTTCCAGAGCTTTAACCTGATCGATGAACTCAATGTGCTCGAAAACATTGAACTTCCCCTCAGATATATGGATTTCAGTGTGGCTGAGCGCAAGGAAAAAGTGGAGGCGGTGATGGCGCGCATGAACATCAGCCACAGGGCAAAGCATTTCCCTCAGCAGCTCTCAGGCGGTCAGCAGCAGCGTGTAGCGATTGCACGTGCGGTAGTCGCAAACCCTAAACTGATTCTTGCCGATGAGCCTACCGGAAACCTCGACTCCAAGAACGGCAAGGAAGTCATGGACCTGCTCTGCGAACTGAACAGGGAGGGCACGACCATCGTGATGGTTACCCACTCACAGAAAGATGCAGCTATGGCACAACGCACTATCGACCTGTTCGACGGCCATATAGTAAGTGATGTCAAGAATGAATTGTAATGAGATACATTTTCAATAATTTTCTGAACACCCTCAAGCGGTACAAGGTGTCCAGCCTGCTGAATATCATAGGAATGGCAGTGGCATTCGCTGCCTTCTACGTGATAATGACGCAGGTCTGCTTCAACCTTGGCTACAACAAGTCGCTGAAGGACGCGGACAGGACATTCGTAATGTCCGTTCCTTCGCAATATAATGAGGGAAAGTTCAATATCTTCATAAACAGACCGTTGGGAGAAGCACTTGTCTCAGGCTCTTCCATGTCTGAAGGCGGAGGGGTGTTCAGCATGTATGTTTCTGATGATGTTTGCTATACGAGGCGGAATGATGCCCCGGTCAAGATGCATCTGGATCTCATGCAGTATTCCGCGGGCGGACTGCGTGCCTTGAATTTCGAGGCGGCAGAAGGCTCAATTGATGAACTTTCCAAGCCTGCAACTATTGCCATATCAGAATCTTCTGCCAAGAAATATGAACTTAAAATCGGAGACAGCATCTCATGGAGTGACCCTCAGGGGGAAAAAGGGGCGAGAGAGATAGTTCTCATATACAAGGATTTCCCTAAGAACAGCGACATGGGTACAGTCAATGCCGTTTACGACATGAAAGATTCCCATATTGACAATCGCAGTGAGTGGTCTTTTCCGTATTGCGTGAAACTCCAGAATGCGTCACAAAAGGAGGAGTTTGAGAAGGAATCAAAGGCTATACTTTTCGATTATTTCAAGAAACTGTATGATGGCGCGGGAGAGACACTCACTGACGAAGATATTGATGAAATCAATAATAAATTCAACATCAAGCTGATACCTCTGTCTGAACTCTTTTATACGAAGGAACTTGACGGTAAGCCTGGACGCACCGGAAATCTCACCACGGACATGACTTTGCTCACAGTGGCGGTGCTCATCATCCTCATCGCATTGATAAATTTCATCAATTTCTTCTTTGCGCTTGTCCCTGCTCGATTGCGGTCCGTGAATACCTACAAGATTTTCGGCGTATCGCGTACTTCATTGATATTCAACTTTATATTCGAATCTGTAGGCCTTGTCGCCATAGCGTTGGCATTGGCCGCAATCATCGTCATACTGCTTCTTCGCACCAGCGTCGCAGGTATTCTTACCTCTTCGGCTGTTTTCGGGGACAATGTTCCTGTACTGGCAATGACGGTCGGCACTGCTGTCCTGACAGCGGTTCTTGGAAGCATCTATCCTGCATTCTATATCACTTCGTTCCAGCCGGCATTGGTACTTAAAGGCTCCTTCAGCGGGTCAGTTTCGGGACGCAGGCTCCGCACAGCGCTCATCGGCTTCCAGTTTGTCATATCAATGTCATTGATTATCTGCGCCATGTTCATCAAGATGCAGCATACTTACCTGATGAACTACGACATGGGCTTCGACAAGTCCTGCCTCCTCAGCGGTAAAATTCCTTATGATGTCTGCTGGTATGGTTCCCAGAACGAAGCTTTCGAGGACAAGCTGCGTAGCAATCCTCAGATTCAAGACATTACGTGGGCTGACGGAAAGATTGTGAATACCTCAAGGATGGGCTGGGGGCGCGAATATAAGGGAAAGACTATTAATTTTCAATGTTACCCTGTGGCGTACAATTTCTTGAAATTCATGGGGATAGATATAGTGGACGGCAGGGATTTCATGAAATCCGATGAGGTTTCTGAAGGCGGAGTGATGATCTTCAACGAGCAGGCGAAGAAAGATTTTGACGTGGATTTCGTCACTCCTGCGCCTGGACATGAGGACGGGACTGTGACTGCCGGTATCTGCAAGGACTTTAATTTCAGGCCTTTGCAGTATGGTCGTGGTGATTTCGCCTTCTACATATTCGGTAAAAACAGATGGCGTGACGGACTTCATCAGGTTTATATAAGGACCGCGCCGGGCGCAGATGTCCAGTCGGTCATCAAGTTCGTGCTTGCGACCGTGAAAGAGATGGTGCCTTATGCTGATGACGAGCTGTATAATATTGATTTCTTCGACAAGGAGCTCGGTGCCCAGTACAGGCAGGAGAGCCGATTGTCCACGCTCATCAGCATATTCACGTTGGTTGCCATCATCATTTCCCTGATGGGAGTCTTCGGTCTGGTGCTTTTCGACACGCAGCACAGAAGTCGTGAAATTGCTGTCAGGAGAGTGATGGGCGGAAGCGTAGGCGACATTCTCAAGATGTTCAATGCCAAGTATATACGCATTGTGCTGGCAAGCTTCGTAATTGCTGCGCCGCTCAGCTGGTGGGTCATCAGCAGATATTTCGCGGGCTTCGCATATCACACGCCGATCCACTGGTGGGTATTCGCATTGTCCCTGCTTATCGTGATGGCTGTCACAATGCTGATCGTTACGCTCCGCAGCCTGGATGCCGCCACTTCCAACCCTGTAGATTCGATTAAGAATGATTAGTTTAACATAATACATTAACATAGTACATAATATACATAATAGATGTAAAGACCTACAGGGCTGTCAGCTGCGTCACACTTGCGAAAGGATGGCGCAGCTTTTTATGATTGCGCTGATTGTTCGCAAAAAAATGTATTTTTGTAATCGGCTTCCGGAGAGGGGCCTTGACGATAAAAGACATTGACAATGAAAAGTGGAAAGATACTTGTCGTAGATGACAACAAGGGCATACGGGATGCCTTGAAAATCCTGCTTGGAGGCTGTTTTACGCAGGTTCTGACACTTTCGTCCCCTACCTCGCTGACAAGCACCGTAGAACAGATGATGCCTGACCTGATTCTGCTGGACATGAATTTCAAGGCGGATATCAATTCCGGAAACGAGGGGCTGTTCTGGCTGTCTGAAATCAAGAAAAGATGGCCTGAGATGCCCGTGGTGCTGTTTACCGCCTACGCAGACATATCATTGGCAGTGGAAGGAATGAAACGGGGTGCGGCAGATTTCGTCGTCAAGCCATGGAACAATGCCCGGCTGCTCGAGACATTGACAGGAATCAGGGACAGGAAATCCAAGCCTAAAAAAGGCGTCACTGTCAATGAGGGGCCGCAGATGCTCTGGAGTTCAGGGATGCAGCAGCTCAGGCATGACGTGGAACGTATCGCCCCGACAGATGCCACTGTGCTCATAACCGGCGAAAACGGCACCGGCAAGGATGTCCTCGCGCACGAAATCCACAGACTTTCCGGACGGGCGGACAAGCCAATGGTCTGCGTGGACGCCGGCGCCATCACGGAAACGCTTTTCGAAAGTGAACTTTTCGGCTACGAAAAGGGCGCATTTACCGATGCCCACAAATCCAAACCTGGACGGATGGAAATGGCTTCGGGAGGAACGCTTTTCCTCGATGAAATCGGGAACTTGTCGCTTCCGATGCAAGCCAAGCTGCTGACGGCACTGGAGAAACGGCAAATTATCCGTTTGGGGGCCGTAGAGCCCGTCCACATCGATATTCGGTTAATATGTGCTACAAATGCTCAACTGTTGGATAAGGTAGGCGAAGGTTCATTCCGACAAGATTTACTTTACCGTATCAATACCATCGAATTGCATATTCCTCCTCTTCGCGAACGGGGAGAAGACATCATCCTGCTGGCCCAGCATTTTCTGGATACCTACAACAGGAAATACCATAAATCCATCACCGGACTGAACCGTGAAGCCCGTAACAAGTTGTTGAAATATACTTGGCCTGGTAATGTGCGTGAGCTTCAGCACATTCTGGAACGGGCAGTCATCTTGAGCGAGAACCACATCCTGCGTCCCGAAGACTTTCTTTTGCCGAAACAGAAAGGACAGGCCAGGGATTTCGATGAAGAGGAATTGAACCTGGAGAAACTGGAACGCCGGGCCATCGAACGGGCGCTCCGTCAGAGTGGAGGGAATTATTCCCTGGCCGCCGAAATGTTGGGAATTACCCGTTTCGCCCTTTACCGGAAAATCGATAAATTGAAGCTGTAGCCTATGAAAACCTTTTCGTATTGCCTCCTGACCCACATTCTTGCCCTGGTAGTATGCATTGCCGTAGGGGTAGTCAGTTTCGTGCATGGGCTTTTGTTTTCCTGCTTCGCCTGTACATTGATAAGTATCGGCATCTGCTTCAGCATGTACCGCATCCAGCGGAGAACGGTGGAGAGCCTGAAGCGGACCATCGCCTGCCTGAAACGGAAGGATTTCAGCGGTATCGTTCCGCCGGCCTTCGCCGACAAGGAAATCCGGGAACTTTCTTCAGAACTGACGGAGGTTATCCGGGAACTCAAAGAAAGCCTGCTGGATGAGGAAGCCAAATACCAGTATTACGAAAATCTCTTGAATAAGGTAGATACGGCGGTCATCGTCTGTAGCGCTACCGGAAGGATTGACTGGATGAACAAGACGGCACTCCACCTGTTGGGCGATACGGCTACCCTTCCCGGCGAGATTCCCGAGGCACTGGAACAACATCATCAGATTGTCCGCCTGAACAACCAGACACCCGGCCTGGAACTGGCCGTCTCGTCTACACTGATTACCATCAAAGGAAGGGAACGCAGCATCATCACCCTGAAGAATATCCATTCGGCACTGGAAAAGACGGAGATGGAGGCCTGGCAGAAACTGATCCGGGTACTCACCCACGAAATCATGAACTCCATCACGCCGATTATCTCCTTGTCGGATACTTTGAGCGAAAGGAGCCGGGAATATCCGCAAAGCGAACATACCCGTACGTCCATCTCGCAGGGACTGGACATTATCCATCGCCGTTGCAAAGGACTAATGGAGTTTGTGGAAAACTACCGGAAACTGACCCGCATTTCACCACCGGTCAAGACTTGTATCGAAGTAGATGCTTTCTTTGAGGATTTGAAAAGATTGGTTGCCGAAAACAACGTCTGTTTCCGGGTGGCAAAAAAAGGGATGGTTTGGAACGCTGATAGACCTCAGATGGAACAGGTCTTCCTGAATCTCCTGAAGAATGCCCGCGAAGCCTGTAGCCGGCGGCCGTCACCGGAAGTGGAAGTGGTTGCGGAGCCGATGGCAAACGGCATCCGTTTCCTTGTATCGGATAATGGAGAGGGGATTTTACCCGAAGTGAAGGAACGTATCTTCGTCCCCTTCTTTACCACCAAACCGAACGGTTCGGGTATCGGACTCAGCCTGTGCCGCCAGGTTGTTTCCTTGCACGGCGGACGAATCTACGTAGAATCGGAACTGGATAAAGGCACCCGCTTTGTCATGGAATTACCTAGGTAAGTAGAAACCAGTTGACCGAAACAAAAATGTAGGGACGCACGGCTCGTGCGTCCTAATAAACACATTCGAGCCCCAAAATCCGGATGCCCCTCATGCCCGATACAAGGCCCCATTCAACAAGTAAGGGCGAGAAACCCTCGCCCTTACACAACTGATAGTCTTTCTTTATAAATTCCCCATCAATAACTCAACTTGATTCCGGCAAAATATGAACGCGGCATGCCCGGTCCGTAGATGTAGCCCGAGTCACGGTCGGCACCCTGGTCGAAATCATCCTGGTACGCATTGAAGAGGTTCTGTACACCCGCGTTTACCTGCAGGTTGATGCTCTTGTAAAGTTTGAAATCATACCCTACTTTCAGCCCCACATCCATGAACTTGCGGGTCTTTTCCGTCCGGTTTTCCGAGATATATCCCTTGTGGTGTTCCACCAGCATGCTTCCGGTATAGGTACCCGACAATGCCACGGTCAACGGCGTAATCGGGTTGTAGGTCATCGTGAAATAACCGTAGGCATCCGGTGTACGGAACATGCGCTTTTCCGGAGCCACATCGCCGGCATCGCTCCACGAACGGGCTTCCTTGTACTCGGCTTTCTGGAGGGTGACTCCGGCCTGCAATTGCCAGATGTTGCGCCAAGCCAGCTTACCTTCCACCGTCAATCCGTATACCGTGGCTCCTTTCTCATTGCCACGTTCAATCATCAGCACCCCGTTTTCCACACCCAGGTCGGTCAGGGCAAACACGTCCGAAAGGTCGGTATAGAAACCTTCCACCAACAGGTTGCCCTGCCAGTCGCCCCAGCTATGGTACATATCGGCCGAGAGGCTCAAGCTCTGCGATTTCTCTTCCTTCAGGTCATCGGCCAGTTTGATCATCGACACGTTTCCACCCACGTTGGCAATGTGCAGGTCCTCGTCGAAGGCCTGCGGCGCACGGAAACCGAACGAATAGCTGGCACGCAGGTTGATGTTCTCGGTCGGATTATAGCGCAGGTTCACACGCGGGCTGAATACCGGATGGTCCAGCAGGTTGTGCTTGTCCAGACGGCCGCCGATGAGGAAACTCCATTGGTCGTTTTTCCATTCGTTCTGGGCGAAGGCACTCACGATGCGCACCTCCTGGTCCGTATACCGCTTGTAGCCCCACATGTTGTCCTTCAGATTGTCCTGGTTGTATTCCAGACCGGCGGTCAGGTCGGCCGGCATGAAGAGGCAACGGTCAAAATGGAAACCGTATTGTGTTCCGGCAACCCAAGTCAGGTCGGTCGTCGCGCCGTAGGCATTCAGGTCCTGTCCGCCTCCGTAGTAGCTGTCCCGTTTGATGTGCTGGGCCGAAGCATACACACCCAGGCGATGTTTCTCGTTGGGTGAGAAATAATCGAATTTCAGTCCCCCGGTATTGATGCTATGCTCCGTCTGTTCGGCGATGTTCGCTTCGTGAGCCGGACGGTCCAGCATGTCGCCACCCCGGCGGAACTCCTCCAGATGATGGTACTCGAAAGTCAGTTTCGAATAGGTGCTGGTCTTGATGTACGAACGGAAACCCACCGTCTGGTTCTCCAGCTTCGGAAGTTCCGTATATCCGTCAGCGTCGTGGTCGTAGCCGCTCCGTTCGCGGTTCTGACCGAAAAGCGCCAGCCCCATCTTCTGGTCATCCGTCACCAGCGAGGCGTTCACCATCGTATTGTTCTCGAACACGTTCAGACCGCCGATTCCGGTCAGCCTGTGTGAAAGTTGTGCCGAGTTACGGCTCGGTTCCTTGGTGATGATGTTGATGGTACCCGCGATAGCCGATGAGCCGAACAGGGCTGAGCCGCCGCCACGCATCACTTCCACGCGGTCAATCATGTTGGCCGGAATCTGTTCCAGCCCATATACGCCCGAGAGCGCGCTGAAGATGGGACGCGAATCAATCAGAATCTGAGTATACGGACCGTCCAGTCCGTTGATACGTACCTGCTGATACCCGCAATTCTGGCAATTGTTCTCCACCCGCACTCCCGGCTGGAAATTCAGTCCCTGCGCCAGACAAGTGGAATTGGTATTCTCGAAGGTCTGCATCGACATCACGTTCACCAGTGTCGGCGCCATGCGTCGGGTCGTCTCGTTCCGGTTGGCCGAAACCACCACTCCCTCGATGGCAATCAGGTCCTCTTCGATTTCAAAATTCAACTCGATGGTCTGACCTTTCTTCAGGGCGACCTCCTTCTGTACCGTCTTGTACCCTACCGAAGAGACTACCACGGTAAATGTCCCTTCTTTCAGGTTCTTCATGAAATAATGCCCGGTGGCATCCGTAGTGGTTCCGATGGTAGTTCCCTTCAAAGCCACACTGATGAACGGCAGATGCTCTCCCGAATATTTGTCTACTACGTGACCGATCAGGTTCGCATCCGACCCGTCAGTCACCGGTTCATACGCATACGCGTGTTGTGGAAACAATATACAAATTGCTCCCCATAAGATAATGGTAAGTATTTTCATGAGTTTAATGTTTCGTTTGTAATTCATTTACAGCCGTTTCACGCCAGAAACGACACTTTTCCAGACTTACAGACGAACAGGAGGAGCCCGCAGGTAATGGCTCCGGCTTTCACGGAGCACAGGTTTGCCGCTCGTCGGGTTGACTATCAGAACGGCAAGCAGAATCAGCCACAAAGGTAAATCTACCGAAGTGGATTCATTACCCGAAGAAACGATGGCAGACAGATAGAGAATGGTCTCGTATTGAGCCTTCGTATGGGCATGCCCGGTATGGAAAGGATGCGAGTGCACGATGACCACTCCGTTCACCACGTGCGAGTGGGTGAACAGTGTGATACCGCACCAGTATAATGAGAACAGCAGCAGTAGGAACCACCCTGTTTTTCTGTATTCCTTTCTTTTCATCGATTCGGGTTTTCGAGCCGGCAAAATTACTCATTTCCCCGTCATCCGCAAAATTCCTTACAAGGTATTTGCATGGTTTATAGTTGATTTTGCAAAATCATACAATTCCGTTGATAAGTAGGGACGCACGGTCCGTGCGTCCGGAATACCGTATTACATATAACAGACCTTTTAATTGTCTCTATACAAGGAGTCAGGACATATATATCATACACGAACTAAAATGTATCATCAGTCGATGAAGAGGCAGACGCACGAAGCGTGCGTCCCTACATGAAGACGTAATCGAAATAACATTACTTCAAATCCCCCAAAGAGCCTAAAAAATGAGCGGAATAGATTGAATAAATATTCCGGCCTTAGTTTTGAGGCGGCGTTTTTTCTTTTTGTTACCTTTTTCTTTTGGACGCCCAAAAGAAAAAGTAAGACGACTCAAACATGAGTAAACTCCGAAGTCACCCCCGGTTCCTGCAACGGATACTGATACAACTGGAACCGCCGTTCAGTCTCCCCTTCGGTATAACGCCAGATACTCTCATAGTCCTCGGTACGTTCGCCCATGCCCTCCAACTGACAAAGATACGCGTGCACCGACTTGTTCTCCCGGATGAACACCGCTTCCTCGTGATTGACCACGGGGCTATGACGGCGAGTCCCGTCATGACTGAACTTCAGCATCCGGCAACCGTCGGCCGTAATGCCCACCAGTTGGAACGTCATGCTCTTCCCGATACCCGGCAGGTTCAGCACGTTCCGGTCGGTGGCCAGGAACGGAATCTCCTTTTCCGAGCAGAACTTCCGGATTTCCGAGCTTTTGAAACGGCTGGCGGCATATTGTTCCAGGAAATCCTGCTCTTCGTCCGCACCGATTTTCCCGATGGCCTTCTCTTCACAACTCTCCTGCATCGAGCGGCTATTGGGTGCAAAGACCGCATGATTCTCGCGGAACCCTTTGACAGAAAAAGTATAATAGCAGAACACTCCGTATTCGTTCAACAATTTACGGAGCTTGGCCGTATGTCCGCGTCGGGAAGCCGCCACGTTGAACACCAGCTGATTGGTCACGGTCCACCCCGTCGACTGGATGCGTCGGATAGCTTCCTTCGATTCCGGTGTCAGTTCCAGCGGACTCTGGAAATGGGTCTGGAGATAGAACTGGGTGATGCCCTCCTTCTCGGCGGCCGCCTTGAAATCGGCCAGAATCTCCAGCAGCTCGTCGTTGATGCGCATCGGCAGATAGACCGGCAACCGGCTACCCAGACGTACCCGCTTCATCTCCGCGTACTTCTGTCCGTCGGGACGCTTCCGGTTGGCCGCCCGTTTGTTGCGGGCCATCTTCAGCACCGCGTTCAGGATATTCCGCAAGGTCTTGTTCTGACTCATCAGGGCATCGCCACCCGTTATCAGGATGTCGCAAAGTTGGGAATCCTCCTCGAAATACTTCATCAGGCGGTGCAGCTTGTGTTCCCACGTCTCGTTCGGCTTCAGCTTCTCGAAATTGAAGTTGAGCCGCTTGCTCTGGAAATCGTACATGCGTTGGCAGGAAGCGCACAATCCTCCGCAGGCCCTTCCCATCGAATCCGGAATCAGGATGGCCACTTCCGGGTAACGGCGATGGATGTTGTGTCCTTCAGGAAGCAGCCAGCCGGCCGCATTGGGTTTCCCGGCTTCCACGATGTCCTCCTTCTCCCAGGCACGTATCCGGCCGAAGGTCTCCACCAGTTCGGCCGAATACAGCACATACGAACGGATGGAAGCGTCGTCATACCCCGTATCGTAGGGGTTCAGCAACGACAGGTAATAGGGGGTGACAAAGACCGGGATTCCCTTTTTCCGGGCTTCGTGATACAGACGGACCAGCTCATCCGGCAAGGTATGGTCCAGTGCCTTGTTGATTTCCCGGACGCTCCGGGCCGCCATGGCCAGCTGGAAACGGTAATCGTACCACCATTCCTTTACCTTGTCCACTTTTTCTTCGTAGGTCATTCCCTCGGCAAAGGAATAGCGGCTGTTCGCGGTATGTACGTGTTCGATACGTTTCACCAGCATGTCGATGATGCGTGCCTTGTTCGCCCGACGGATGTGCTTCACGTCCTCGTCCAGTCCTCCCGGCCACCGGCGCATCCATTTCCGGACCTGTTCCTTGGTGGGCTTTTCCGGTTCCGGCACATACAGGCGGCGGAACTGATGGTACACATCCAGCAGGAAATCCAGACTCGGTGTTTCGGCCGAAGGTTGTGCCGTCAGCCATTCCCACCACATCGTAAGGGTCCGTACCGGAACTTCTTCCCCGGTCGAAAGTTCGCACACAGTCTTTCCGTCGTATGCCAGCAGGTGCTCCAGGTTACGCACGGCCGGCCTATCCGGTATCACGGCATCCGACTTCAGATAGTCGGCTAGTTTGTTTCGGAATGCTTCCGCATCCTTACACGCCTTTGCCAAAGCGCAAAGGTCTGTCAAATCGGTTTCGAAAAGAGCTTTCACATCTTGGAATGTCAGGTTCTTGTTCTTTTGTTTCATGAATCATATATTTAATAAAGTGAATGTACAAATATACTAAAAATGCAGAACCGAAGCAAAACAAGAGAGATAGGAAAAGGTTTTTTAAGGTCTCTTTGGTTTCATTCCCGAACGATTTGGAATGCTATTTCCGGGCGGTTTGCATGGTTTGACGAAGAAATTTCCTACATTTGCGGAAATCTTTTAAAAACATGCAACCGTGAAAAAGAAACAGAAACCATCCACTCAGTTACGTTTCCGCCGGTGGAGCCGGAACGCCTACGGTGCCTTTGCCAGCATCGGACGCGCCGTCACCATCGGATGCCTGCGTGCGGACATGACCGACGTATCGCTCCGGAAACAGGGAGGCACGGTGCAGACAATCTCCAATTCTATGACCATTGAAACATTGAAACAACAGGTACTGGGAGGGCTTGACATATCGCCCGAACAGGCCGCCTGGCTGGCCAACACGGCCGACCGCGAGGCCCTTTACACGGCCGCGCACGAGATTACCCGGGCCCGTGCCCAACACGAGTTCGACATGTGTTCCATCATCAATGCCAAGTCCGGCAAGTGTCCGGAGAACTGTAAATGGTGCGCACAGTCTGCACATTACAAGACCCAAGCCGAAACCTACGATCTACTACCTGCCCAGCAATGCCTGGAACACGCCCAGTACAACGAACGGCAAGGTGTCAACCGTTTCTCGCTGGTGACCAGCGGACGGAAACCTTCCTCCAAACAACTCGCACAACTCTGCGAAACCACCCGCCATATCCGGCGGCATTCCTCCATTCAATTGTGTGCTTCCTTAGGGCTCCTCAACGAAGACGAATTGCGGGCCTTATACGATGCCGGCATCACCCGCTACCATTGCAACCTGGAGACCGCTCCCTCCTACTTCGCCCACCTCTGTAGCACACACACCCAACAGGAAAAAATCGATACCCTACAGGCTGCCCGCAACGTGGGCATGGACATCTGTTGCGGCGGTATCATCGGTATGGGCGAGACGATGGAACAACGCATCGAGTTCGCCTTTACCCTGAAGAACCAGCATGTGGAATCCATTCCCATCAACCTGCTCAGCCCCATTCCGGGAACACCTTTGGAAAACCAGCTGCCCTTAAGCGAAGAAGAAGTGCTGGTCACCATCGCCCTGTTCCGCTTCATCAATCCGACCGCTTACCTCCGTTTTGCCGGCGGACGCTCCCAACTCAGCCAGGAAGCCGTACGGAAGGCCCTGTATATCGGCGTCAATTCTGCCATCGTAGGAGACCTCCTTACCACCCTCGGCTCGAAGGTATCGGATGACAAGAAACTCATCCGGGAGGCAGGCTATACGTTCAATTCCTCCCAGTTCGACAAGGAACATCTGTGGCATCCGTATACCTCCACCTCCCATCCGCTTCCGGTCTACAAGGTGAAACGGGCTTCGGGTGCCACCATCACTATCGAGGACCCGGAAGACCCTGACAAGGAACGCACCCTGATAGAGGGCATGTCCTCGTGGTGGTGCGCCGTACACGGCTACAACCATCCGGTTCTGAACCGTGCCGCCGAAGAACAGCTGAGCCGCATGTCACACGTCATGTTCGGCGGACTCACACACGACCCGGCCATTGAGCTCGGCCAGTTGCTGCTTCCCCTGGTTCCTCCTTCCCTACAAAAGATATTCTACGCCGATTCCGGCTCTGTAGCCGTCGAAGTCGCCCTGAAGATGGCCGTACAGTACTGGTACGCCAAGAGCCTGTCCGGAGCCTCGGAAGCGCACCTGGCCCGGAAAAACAATTTCATCACCATCCGTAGCGGCTACCACGGCGATACCTGGAATGCCATGTCCGTATGCGACCCCGTCATCGGCATGCACTCCCTCTTCGGTCCCGCGCTTCCGGTCCGTCATTTCGTTCCTCAGCCCCGTTCCCGTTTCGACGGCGAATGGAATCCAGACGACATCCTGCCGTTGAAAGAGGTCCTCGAAACCCATGCTGATACCTTGGCCGCCCTGATTCTGGAGCCCATCGTACAGGGAGCCGGAGGCATGTGGTTCTACCATCCGCAATACCTGCGTGAAGCCGCCCGTCTCTGCCGGGAGCATCAGGTCCTGCTTATCTTCGACGAGATAGCCACCGGCTTCGGCCGTACCGGCAAGCTCTTTGCCTGGGAACATGCCGGTGTGGAACCGGACATCATGTGCATCGGCAAGGCGCTCACCGGAGGGTATCTCACCCTCTCGGCCGTGCTCGCCACCAACCAGGTAGCCGATACCATCTCCAACCATACTCCGGGCGTCTTCATGCACGGCCCTACCTTCATGGGCAATCCGCTGGCCTGTGCCATCGCCTGCGCCTCGGTCCGTCTGCTCACCTCGCCGGAATACGACTGGCAAGGGAAGGTACGGCGCATCGAAGCCCAACTGAAGACCGAACTCGCTCCGGCTCGTGAACTCCCTCAGGTAGCCGATGTCCGTGTCCTGGGTGCCATCGGTGTCATCGAGACCCGTGAACCCGTCGACATGGCCCGAATGCAGAAACGCTTCGTCGAAGAAGGTATTTGGGTGCGACCATTCGGCAAACTGGTGTATCTGATGCCACCGTTCATCATCCGTCCCGAAGAACTGACACGGCTTACCAGCGGGCTCATTAAAACGTTAATCAGTTAAAAGTTAAAAATTAAAAGTTGATCAGGACAAGTTCAAAAAACCGTTAGGCGGATAACAATCTCCGCCACTATGGCACAAAGAAAAGCCACAAATTCCGGCCTCAGTTTTGAGCCGAGAAAGCGAAGAAAAGGAACCCGGCGGTTTTTCTTTTTGTTACCTTTTTCTTTTGGACGCCCAAAAGAAAAAGTAAGAACCATCCAGTTAATCCGAAAGGACCCTACGGCAATGCGAGCGGGTAGACCCCGCCCCTACAACTATATAAAACCTAATCAACTAAAACCTTGTCAACTGAAAGAAATATGGACTTCATGCACCAACAACTCCAACAACTGGAAGCAGCCAGCAACCTGCGCCACCTTCCAGCCCTCATACACGACGGCCGGGACGTCATCGTCAACGGTCAGCGCATGCTGAACCTCTCCTCCAACGATTACCTCGGACTGGCAGCCGACCGCTGCTTGCGGGAAGAATTCCTGGAAACACTGACCCCCGATACCTTCCTGCCCACCTCCTCGTCGTCCCGCCTGCTCACCGGCAACTTCACCGGCTATACCGAGCTGGAGCACGAACTCGCCCGGCTCTTCGGGACAGAGGCCGCCCTGGTCTTCAATAGCGGGTACCACGCCAATACCGGTATCCTACCCGCCGTCAGCGATGCCCGGACCCTCATCCTGGCCGACAAGCTCGTACATGCCAGCCTGATTGACGGCATCCGCCTCTCGGCAGCCCGGTGCATCCGTTACCGGCACAACGACCTCGCCCAGGCCGGACGGCTCGTCGAAGCGCATCACCAAGCCTATAGCCGGATTATCCTCGTCACCGAGAGCATCTTCAGCATGGACGGCGATGAAGCCGACCTGCGGACACTGGTAGCCCTGAAGAAACGGTACGACAACCTCCTGCTCTACGTCGACGAAGCCCACGCTTTCGGGGTACGTGGTCCGCACGGACTGGGTTGCGCCGAAGAAGCCGGTTGCATCGGCGACATCGATTTCCTGGTAGGCACCTTCGGAAAAGCCGCCGCTTCCGCCGGAGCCTACATCGTCTGCCGCCAAGTGGTACGCGACTACCTCATCAACCGGATGCGTACCTTCATCTTCACCACCGCCCTGCCCCCCGTCAACATCGCCTGGACCCTGTTCATCGTGCGCAAGTTGGCCGACATGCGGGAACGGCGCGCACACCTGGCACACATCGGCCGCCTGTTGCGCGATGCCCTGACGGCACGGTCGTACGCCTGTCCCAGCACCAGCCACATCGTGCCCTTGATGGTGGGTCCGAGCGCCGACACCGTCCTCCGTGCGGACCAGTTGCAACGCCACGGCTTCTATGCCCTGCCCGTGCGTCCGCCTACGGTACCCGAAGGCACCTCCCGCATTCGTTTCTCCCTGACGGCCGGTGTCCGCGAAGACGAAATCTTCCGGCTCATCGCCTGCATCCCCGAAAAGTCCTGAACCCTTTAAAACGAAAATTCCATGAAACAGATATATCTGATACACGAACATCATCCGCGTCTCCTGCTCTTCTTTACCGGCTGGGGAGCCGATGAAACCCCT
>OKTC01000229.1_pt1 | contig 28004 bp, 22 predicted proteins | sample 1606181 | NCBI WGS metagenome assembly OKTC01 (sample SAMEA3879529, study PRJEB24766) | human gut metagenome | biome: human-associated habitat; feature: feces | place: USA | collected 1985/1987 | reverse complement strand
CCCCCGCTACGAACCCCTTTGACAGTGTGTTTTCCTAATAGGCGCTAATCATATGCAGAAGGTATGCCCTCGTTCTTTATTTAATTTTGGTGAAAATACTATTGAGTTTTTTTGCAATTCTTTTCTGTTCATGGAGCGGTGGCAGCGGATAAATGAAATTCTTCAATTTTTCAGCGTTAATATTTGACTGGCCGATTGCATCGCTACGAACATTTTGACAGTAAACCCAGTAAAACTGCGTTTGCATAACATAATTGAGATAGTCGCTGTCTATTAGTGGTGTTATACGTATTAGATAGCCAGCATAGATTGCAGGAACTTCACTTTTGTAGATGGCGGTTTTTCCTACAAGTTCTTTACTGTTTGTACGGTTAAAGAGCAAATCATTATATTCAAGAGGATAGTGGGCAATTTCCTCTTTATCTGATGTGTACACAAGTTTTTGAGTGTCGATTCGACCATTCTGAATATTTCCCATTCTTAAAACAGCCATTGTTCCCGTAGACTCAGATTTTCGTGACGAGCCATACTGAATGTTTATGCAAGTTGTGCCAATGGTTGTCCATTCCCACGAATCGGGAATCTCAAATGGCAACTCATCATCGATGCAACGTTCAATTCCATCGACCTTCTCATAATAAGAATTATCCCGTCTGAAAATGACCGATTCATGCTTGTCACGTTTGATTTTTCCGGCTTTAATGAGCTTCTCCTTTTCTGTGCGAATACGTTCTAACAGAACAGAGGCAGGCTCATCGGCAGGGTCTTGGGGAACAAGTTTGCCCTGAACGGCATATTGAAGAATGGATTTTTTAAGATGTTCAGGAAACAGATTATTTAGTTCTTGGATTTGTTCAGAAGCTTCAGAATACTTATCAGAAAGCGGTTTTATTATTTCGAGCCGTTTTACAATTCTTTCTTGCTCAGCTATCGGTGGAACTGGAACTAACAGAGAATGGAGCGCATTAGACGATAATCCTTGGATTCCAATTCCTTTTCCTCCAATCCAACCAGCATATTTATAGAGAAAAAACACATAGTAGTAAAATCTTGTGCAAAGCGGAACATATGAACGCAACCTATGAATATGATTTTGAATGCAAATTTTATAGTCTTTTAACCAAATAGCAGCACGTCCAATATCGCCACCTTCACAAACTAAAAGATCACCTTTTGATACCTGACATTTTTCTATTTCATTTTCAGTAAAGTACATCGACCTAAGATTTTCAAGTTCAAATCTATCCCAGTATAAGTTGGATGTTGTGATATATTCCAACAATACACCCGATTTGTTCGATGAGTTTAACGCTTTACCTGTATTATGCTGAAAAATCTCGCCTAATCGTACCCACTCCCAGCTCTCCGGGATGTCAAACGGCACTTCATCTGCAATGCAGACAGGCTCATTTTTGCCGACCTTCTCATAAGGCAAATTATCAGAAAAGCCTAAGGCAGTAATTTACGCGTATCGCGCCATCGACACAAAACGGTAAAGTGGATTTCATCTGCTTTGCCGTTTTTCGTTTTGTCCAAATTTGTGAAAATTTCAAAACTGTATTCCAAAACAGCTCTGCGGATTCCTATTAGTGTAGGGGCTTTCAAAATCTTTTGTGAAAAGGCTTTCCTCTAGTTTTATGAGTGGAAAATAAACAAAATCCATGTTCTAAAATTAGGTAGTTCAACAAAATTTGAAAAACTGGTTGCCAAAAATCCATTTTAGATTGTTATAGGTAGAGGGGAACGTTGGAAAAATGAATTTTCTTTGAACTTTTAAAAGACCCGGTTTAAAAACACCCCTTAAAGTTTGTATAGGGTATAGGAATTATTTTCAAAAGTAAGCCAATTCGCTACGGCATCACTTCTGAAAATCCCTAATTCCTTACAAAGTCACATCGCACCTTGAAAATTTCATGAGCCACCCCAGCAGGATAACTCTGGTACTGAATGTGCATTCTGCACGTCTTACCGGAAAATACGCCGGAGAAAATCGGGCAGGAACGGGCCGGGACAGAGTGGACGGTAGTTAAGAGCAAGATTCGCCTTCGTATACGAAATCGCTCCTACGGGCGGTTTCTCCACAGCGGCATCTTGATGGGGATTGCACTCCCCATACCCTCACATCGTGCAAAATCACATAATTTTGCCTGTTGGTGGCCTGCCGCAGCAGGTCACAGCCGGAGTGCAGATGCACTGCCGGGAAAATCAAACTTTTGATTTTGGAAAGGAGACCCCATGCCACAAACGAAGAAAAAAGTGAAATCTATCGTAAAGACAAAAGTAATCTCCGCACGAGTTACAGAAACAACACATGAACTTTTACACCAGCAGGCAGAAGATGCAGGAATGACCCTCTCTGAGTTTGCAGCGCAGATGCTGATGAAAGGCCGCGTGAATACCTCGTATGTGTTCTACGTTCACCCGGACGAGATCGAAGCAATCACACGGGAGTTTGCCGCCATCGGAAACAACCTGAACCAGATCGCAGCTTTCTTCAACAGCGGCGGTATCCAGTCCCGTGCGATGCACGAAAACATCAACCATGCGATTGCCTGTATTTTTGAGATGCGGGAACAAGTCGCAGAAATGGCAGGAAAGAACTATGGCAATCTTAAAGCACATCGCAAGTAAGAGTTCCAACTATGGTGCTGCACTGGAGTATCTGATTTTCAAGCATGACGAGCTTCGGAAAACTCCGATCCTTGACCAGAACGGAAATCGTATCATGCGAGATGAGTTTTATCTGGACGGTCTGAACTGTGAACCCTATTCCTTTGATGCGGCCTGCCAGCAGTTGAACCGCGAGTACCAGAAAAACAAAAACAAGAATGAAATCAAAAGCCACCATTACATCATCAGCTTTGATCCACGGGACAGCACAGAAAATTGTTTGACGGGGAAACGGGCACAGGAGCTTGGGCTGGAATACGCAAAAGCAAATTTTCCGGGGCATCAGGCATTGGTCTGTACGCACATGGACGGTCACAATGGCAGCGGCAACATTCATGTACATATCGTAATCAACAGCTTGCGAAAATTGGATGTGCCCCAGCAGCCCTTCATGGAGCGACCCATCGACTGCAAGGCAGGGTACAAGCACCATGTGACGAACGAGTACCTGAAGCATCTGCAGAAATCCCTCATGGATTTGTGCCGCTGCGAATTTCTGCATCAGGTCGATTTACTGTCACCATCCAGAATGGGCGTGACCGAGGCAGAGTATTGGGCACAGCGGCGGCTGGATGAGAAAAAACAAGAAATCGAAAAGGAAGGATTTACGCCCAACTCGACAAAGTTTCAAACACAGAAACAGCTTATCCGGGATGCCGTTGCCACTGCTGGTGAGAGAGCAATCTCGTATGAGGACTTTCAAAATATCTTGCAGGATGAATATGACGTTTTCGTCAAAACACAACGTGGACGTTACAGCTATTTGCCGCCGGAACGGAACAAGTTTATATCGGAGCGTTCCTTGGGGGACAGCTGCAAAAGAGAATGTCTGGAAGGATTCTTTGTTCAGAACGCCGAGAAGAATCTGCGGTACAAGGAAGACCCCATACTGATCTTTATGACCAGAACTAGGCTGCGGCTCGTTGTGGACCTGCAGGAGAATGTTAAGGCACAGGAAAATCTGGCCTATGCACTAAAGGTCAAAATCAGCAATTTGCAGAAAATGGCTGAAACGCTGGTATGGGTGCAGGAAAACAACATCAACGACCTGACGGAACTGAACGATCTGTGTAAGACAGCACAGGCCAATGCGCAGGCTGCGTATGAACGGCTGTCGCAGGCAGAGGATGAACTGCAGAAAACCAATGAGCAGATTCATTATGCGGGACAGTACCTTTCTACCAAAGAGGTTCAGCAGCAATTTGCGAAGGCGATTTTTAAGAAAAAATTCCGTGCAGAGCATTCCAAGGAATTGGATGCCTATGCAGAATCTGTGAAATATTTCCGGGAAGAGAACGATGGAAAGCTGCCATCGCTGAAATCCTTGAAAATACGGAAAGAAGAACTGACCAAAGAAATCGCGGAGAGGAAAAAGGCATATGCTCCCCTAAAAGAAGAATCCCGGTGTCTGGAAATTGCATCGGATAATGTGTACAGCATCTTCCGAAAAACCAATGAGATGAAATCCGACCTTGCATGGAAACGCGAGTGGGAGGCCAAAGTCCGCGAAAAGTCAAGGCAGGAGCAGGCTCGACAGGAACAGCGCGAGCGTCAACCGAAACGCAAGAAGCGCAGCTATGATATGAGCCTGTAAGCAGCAGGGTCTTCCACCCCGCACCCCGGAACCCTGCCGGATGCGTAAGCCCGTGCAGGGCTTTCCCATTCGGCAGGGACTTTTGAAAATAAGAAGGAGGTCAATTTTCAAGAACAACAATTTATTTGAAATCGTAAAACGGAATATCACTACTCGACAGGCTGCAGAAGCCTATGGTTTTCGTCCAAACCGCAGCAGCATGATTTGCTGTCCATTCCATGCAGACCGCAATCCCAGCATGAAAGTGGATTTTCGATTTCACTGTTTTGGCTGTGGCGCGGATGGCGATGCAATCGACTTCACCGCAAAAATGTTTCAACTGTCCTTACGACAGGCGGCGGAAAAGCTGGCCGCAGACTTTGGACTTTCTGCAACGGAAAATTTCCCACGGCAGCACTTGAAAATCGTGGAATACAAAGACCCAATCCAAATATTGTACGAGTGCCGTGCAATCCTAGCTGACTGGCGCATACGATTTGTACCAAAATTATCGGAGGAAGAACTGCATCCATGTTTTGTTGCCAGCCTGCATTATACGGATTACATCCAATATCTGATAGAGAATCGATATTTTCTCACCGAACATCGGAAGGAGGTTCAACAGATTGCCCAACGAATCCGAAAATACCAGACCGACCATTTCCAACATCCGCAAAATGCTCTCGCAGGCTGAAAAAGGTGGTGTTCAGAACACGATTCAAAACTGTGTGACTGTTTTGCAGAACGACCCGATTCTTGCTGATTCCATCCGGCTGAATCTGCTGAGTGAACGCATTGATATTGTAAAGCCGATGGGCTGGCAGCGTTCTGGCCCTACACTGACCGACACGGATATGATGTACATTCTTCGTAGAATGAAAAAGTATGGTCTGTACAGCGAAAAACGAGTGTCTGCGGCAATTCGCATTGTTGCCAATGAGAATCATTACCACCCCATCCGGGACTACTTGAATGAATTGAAGTGGGATGGCACAGCACGGATAAGCCGCGCCTTGCATCGCTTTCTCGGTGCCGCAGAAGATGAGCTTACCACAGAAGCGTTGAAAATTTTTCTGCTTGGAGCGATCAAACGGGTGTTTCATCCCGGCTGCAAATTTGAAATGATGCTTTGCTTGGTCGGTGGGCAGGGTGCAGGAAAATCCTCTTTTTTCCGGCTGCTTGCTATCAAAGATGAATGGTTCTCGGATGATTTGCGGCGACTGGATGATGATAACGTGTTCCGCAAGCTGCAAGGCCACTGGATTATGGAAATGTCGGAAATGATTGCGACTGCCAATGCCAAAAGCATTGAAGAAATCAAGAGCTTTCTCAGCAAGCAGAAAGAAACCTACAAAATCCCGTATGAAACACACCCGGCAGATCGTTTGCGGCAATGTGTCTTTGCAGGAACGACCAATCGACAGGACTTCCTGCCCCGTGACCGCACGGGAAACCGCCGCTTTATCCCCATCCCGGTGGATGCAACACAGGCTGAAGTACATATTCTGGATAACGAAGCGGAATCCCGTGCCTATATCGACCAGCTTTGGGCAGAAGCCATGACGATTTACAACAGCGGTGATTATAAGCTGACATTCAGCCCTGCCATGCAGGAAGCCTTGCAGATTTGCCAGAAAGATTTTATGCAGGAAGATACACAGGCGGGCATGATTTATGCGTTTCTGGAGGATTACACGGGTGACCGGGTATGTTCCAAACAGCTCTACGCTGAGGCACTGGGCAATCTGAATCTTCCTGCGGAGTGGGAAACCCGTGCTATCTGTGAGATCATGACTGCAGGAATTGTGAATGGCGAAATCAAGGGGTGGACAGCCCATAAAGCAGCCAAACGCTACCCGAAGTATGGCGTGCAGAAAGGATGGGAACGTGTAACCGCTGCAAAAGTGGAGGCAGACGGTTTTGTAGAACTTACAGACGAAGAAGCTCAGCAGATGGGATTTCCGTTTTGAAGGGCCATTTTACACAGTTGGTTACAGGTTTGGTTACACCCTGTATCTGCCAAAAAGCAGCATCATTCCACGTGATTTTCCTATCTGTAACCATGTAACCTGTAACTGATAAGAAAAAACAAATACGGAAAGTTGCCAGCACATCGCCGCACAAAAAGTTTTCTACCGTGGTTACAGGCTACTGGTTACAAACAAAAATACGGAGGTTTTGCCTATGAAAGAAGTTCGCGTTTGCGAAGCAATGAAGTCCCCGGTGGGGACTTTAAGCGACGGAACGGTCTTGCATCAGCAAGATGGAGGGACCAAGTCCCGACAAGTTCGCGTTTGCGAAGTGAAGCGGAGCAATAAAAGCCCCAGTGGGGCTTTTAAGCGACGGAACGGTCTTGCGCAGCAAGATGGAGGGTTCAAGTCCCGACAAGTTCCGATCTGGGAGAAAAGCAATCTGACGCTGGAAGAAGCCGCAGCCTATTCCGGCATTGGTATCAACAAACTGCGCGAAATGAGCGATTCCAAGGACTGTACCTTTGTTCTCTGGAATGGTACGAAGCGGCTGCTGAAACGCCGCAGGCTGGATGAACACATTGACCGATTATTTTCGATTTGACAATAAAAATGAAGTCGGCAGTTGAAAGCACCTCGGCGGTATGGTATGATTAAGCTGTAGGTTGCTTTCTGCCAACAATGGAGGACATAACGATGGCAGAAAGAAGAAAAGACTCAAAGAAGCGTGTTCTAAAGGAAGGTGAATATCAGCGCAGTAACGGAACGTATGAGTACCGCTGGCGCAGTGAAAACGGCAAGCGCAACAATGTGTACGCCAAAAGTCTGGAAGAACTTCGTGAGAAAGAAGCAGAGATTCAGCGTGACCGCAGTGATGGCATTCGTTCGGAAGCGCGGAACGCGACCATCAATGACATTCACGAGCAGTGGCTGCAACTGAAAAAGGGGCTGAAAGCCAACACACTGGTCAATTACGAGTATATGTACAAGATGTACGTATTCCCGGAGTTTGGAAAGCGGAAGGTCGGAAGCCTGAAAAAGTCGGATGTGCGGCGGTTTTACAATGGCCTTGTGGATTCGCAGCGTCTGAAAGTGGCAACGGTGGAGAACATCCATACAGTGCTGCATCAGGTGCTGGATTTTGCGGTTGAGGACGAGTATCTCCGCATCAATCCATCCGATAATGCGTTGAAAGAGTTGAAGCAGACGCACAATCTGGACAGCGAACGCCGCAAGGCTCTGACCGCAGGCCAGCAGAAGCTGTTGATGGACTTCTTGAAAAACAGTGAGAAGTACAATCACTGGCTTCCCATCATTACTGTGATGGTGGAATGTGGTCTCCGTGCTGGTGAGGCAACGGGTTTGCGCTGGGAGGACATCAACCTTGATACGGGTGAAATCAGTGTAAATCACACGTTGATTTATTACAGCCACCGGGAGAAAGGTTGTCTGTACGGAATCAATACACCCAAAACGGAAGCTGGAAATCGAATTGTGCCTATGACTCCGGCAGTCAAGGCTGCTTTTGTACAAGAGCGAGAGTATCAGAAGAAAACTGGAATTTCCTGCAAGGTGACGATTGATGGCTATACGGATTTTATTTTTGTAAACCGTTTTGGCGAGTGCCAGCATCACAGCACCATCAATAAAGGCATTGACCGTATCATCCGCGACTGCAACGAGGAACAGCTGGCAAAATGCGAAAGCGGTACAATTAAGCCGAAGAACCTTGTCCTGCTTCCGAAGTTTAGTTGCCATTCCTTGCGGCACACCTGCGCTACCCGGCTTTGCGAGGCCGGAATCAACATGAAGGTCATTCAAGACGTACTGGGCCACGCCGATATTACCACTACCATGAACATCTACACTGAGGCCACAAAAAATCTCAAGAAAAAGGAAATCGACAAGTTTGCAGAGTTCTTATCTGCAACCACGACATTTGAAGGAAAGGAGGAAAATGACTGATGGAAAATAAATCTGTAACCCTCGCAGCGCAGGTTCTTGCCCCGGCAGTGAGCGAGATTCGTTCTCTGCTGGAAGCTTCCCGTAAAAATGTAGCACAGCAGGTCAATCAGGAACTGCTGTCAACTTATTGGAAGATTGGTGAGATCGTTGTTCGTTGTGAACAAAATGACAGCATCCGTGCTGCATATGGTGAAAAGACCTTATTGCAGCTTTCCAGGGCGTTGACAAAGGAGCTTGGCAAGGGCTTTTCGCGCTCGAATGTTTACAATATGCGGCAGTTCTATCTCAGCTATCCAATTTTCCAGACAGTGTCTGGAAAATTGAGTTGGTCGCACTACTGTGAGCTGTTATCCATTTCCGATAAGGAGAAGCGCAGCTTCTACGAAAAAGAAGCGGTCAATTCTGGCTGGTCTGTCCGTGAAATGAAACGTCAGGTTGAAAGTTCCCTGTTTGAACGGCTGCTCTTGTCTCGTGGGGATGCCAACAAGGAACAAGTTTTAGCATTGGCTGAAAAAGGTGTGGACTACACAAAGCCGGAGGACATCATCAAGGACCCGTATGTATTCGAGTTTTTGGGACTGCCGGAAGAAAAGTCGTTCCTTGAAAGCGATTTGGAAGCAGCACTGGTGCGACAAATCGAAGATTTCTTGCTGGAACTTGGCCGGGGCTTTATGTTTGTCGGCACACAGCAGCGTGTCACAGTGAACAACACCCACTACTATGTGGATATGGTGTTCTACAATAAGATTTTACACGCCTATGTGCTGATCGAGTTGAAAACCACCAAGCTCACGCCCGAAGCCGCCGGACAAATCAATATGTATCTGAACTACTACGCCGCAGAGGTCAACGACCCAGAAGATAATCCTCCTATCGGCATCATCCTCTGCACCGACAAGGACAGCGTAGCAGCCGAGTATGCGCTGGGCGGTTTGTCAAACCAGATTTTTGCATCCCGGTACGTCTTATATATGCCGAACAAGGAGCAGCTTATTAGGCAGGTGGAAGAAGTCCTGAAGCGTTGGCACTCTCACGAGGACGAATAAGTTTACCACCAGCCTTACCACTGACTTACCACCAATTTGAGAATAGCTGTAAACAGTTGCGTAGAGTTGCGAAAAATAAGACCTTTTTATCTTGCACAAACAAAGGCTTATGAACACTTGTAAACAGCTATAAATCACCACCAGTCAAGCTCCCCACGATGAAGCCGATTGAACAGTAAATTTCCAATTTAAGCGAAACAAAGCCTGAAACTTCTTGATACTACGAGAAGTTTTTGGCTTTTTCTTTTGACGGATTTCCGGCAAAAACTACGCCATACGCCAATTTTACGCCAAATGATGCTATGATTTGTGCAGTGCAAAAAGAGTGTTGTTCCGGTTTGGCAGTAGAAACGGCTGTGTGGTAGGCGGGTGTAGACCTGCAAAGGGCTACACCACAAAGCGAATTCATGGATCTGCAAACGTACAGCCGGAACTTTTCACCGGAAGAGAAGTTGAAGTGGAAAAATTGGAGGAAAACGCAATGGTCGAATTAAAAAAGAGATTACATGACGCGCAAAACGGACTGGACTATGCACTTGTCGGCGACTATTACCTTCCCGACCTTGTCTTTGATGAATCGGCCGATCCGATTGGTCGCTGGGGCAGGATGCACGGGCGGTATCTGAAAGAAAACCATCCGGTGAGATACAACGCAATGCTGCTGTCTGGCAAGTTGAACTCCTATCTGGCTCAAATCAACGAACAGGCACAGAAACAGCTTGAGCTTATCATCCAGCAGATGCAGCAAACGGAAGTCATAACCGAAGATCTGAAGGCTGCCAATCAGATAGAATGGGTGCAGAGAATGAACAGCATCCAAGAGCGGGCAGAAGAAATCGTACGGTCGGATTTTATTTATAAGTAATAACGAAAGGCGACAGATACTGGTGAATCAGCGTCTGCCGCTTTTCTCCGTGTAGGAAAGTGCCATCTGCATATATAATTTAAAATTATATGCACTTTCGCTTGCCTATCTGCACATAGTTTGGTACAATAATATGCAGAAAGGTGGAATGATGATGAGGACTTTCGATTACTCATTTTTGAACAATGGACTTCTTCCTGCCAATCTGTTGAACTTGACAACGAACATTGCTGAGCTGAAAACAATGGCTGGTGTGCGCAAGACCGAATATATGCAGGTGTTTACCGAACTGGAGGCTGTAGCAAAAGTTCAGTCGATCAAAAGCTCCAATGCCATCGAAGGTATTGTAACCAGCGATGAGCGTATTGCTGCCATCGTCAACCAGAACAGTGCGCCCCTGAACCATAACGAAGCGGAGATTGCCGGCTACCGTGATGCGCTGAACGAGATTCATCTTGGCTACGAACACATCGACTTCCGTGAGAGCGATATTCTGCATCTTCACGAAATTCTGATGCAGTTTACGGGGAACGGCATTGGCGGGCACTACAAAACCGATGACAACGTGATTCTGGAAATTGATGCAGACGGCAAACGTAAAGTGCGTTTTCGTCCGACTCCGGCGCGAGAAACTCCGGATGCGATGGAGCAGCTGACCCTTGGTTATCTGGATGCCCGGAATGATGCAAACATCAATCAGCTTCTTCTGATTCCCTGCGTAATTCTGGATTTTCTCTGCATTCACCCGTTCCGCGATGGCAACGGAAGAATGTCACGCCTGCTTTCTTTGCTGTTGCTTTACAAGAATGGCTTTGATGCAGGTAAGTATGTTTCCTTTGAAGAACAGATCAACAACTACAAAGCCTACTATTATGAAGCTCTGCGCCAGTCCTCGATTGGCTGGGAAAGCAACGAAAACACCTACTTCCCGTTTATTGAGAATTTCCTGTCCATGCTTTATATGTGCTACAAAGAGCTGGACAAGCGTTTTGCTGTGGTGCATGGAAAGAGAATTACCAAGAAAGCCCGCATCGAGGCAACCGTTCTGAACAGTCTGACGCCGATTTCCAAAGCCGAAATCTGCCAAATTCTCCCGGATGTCAGTCCGACGACCGTGGAGGCGGTTTTGGGTGCAATGGTCAGAACCGGCAGCATCCAGCGTGTCGGCTCCGGACGCATGACGCGGTATATCAAAGCATAATCCAGTAATCATTACTATGTTAAGAAAATTTCTTGGTAATAGTACTGGCATGGCAATTCTGTCAAACTTTTGGTTTTATATTGCGGATTTTTTGTAAGGATGTTATAATTATAATGGTTGTTAAATTTCCGGAAAAGGATGTGTTGATATAGTGTTATCTGCGGAAAATTTGTTGGAATTACTTCAAGTGTTACCGGATGATAAGCGTAAAAAATTGTTATTAAATTCAAAACTGAAAAAATATTCTATTGATGGATACAGAACCTTAAAAAATGTCCCAATAAAAGTTTTGTCAACCTATGCTGCAAAAAGCTCTTTGTTCTGTCAAATTTTTTTGGACTTGATTATTGATGAGTATAACAACCTGACCACAAAGGATTCACAGACATTCGCTGTTGATGAATATCCCGGAATCCTGGCGTATTATTTCAAATATGGAATGGACATTGCACCCATAAAAATCAGATATGAAGCCTTGACTGTTCCAATAAAAATCGAAAAAGAATCATCGCAGCAAGAAGTTGAAAAAGTGGGAAACGATATGACTATGAAAAAATATTTAGGATATGTTTTGAAACAAAATTATTATTACTATAATTTTTATCCTGTATATGTCTTTGACAATAAAATTGAGAAGATAACCTCGCCCGTAGTAGATTTTCCCCAAAAAGGAAATATCAATCTTTTCTCTCAACCACATGCGCAACATAAATGTGCGGATGTTTTTCAGGAAAATCAGGTCGCATTGATCGAATTTTCTCAGAATGACTTGCTTGAAAACCGAAGAGGCGAACAGCTTAATCAGACAGAGAAGAAATTAGATGTGGACGAGCTCTATAATCGTAACAGAATTCATTTTTTAAGGGATATTGATTTATTTCCCGTTGTGCATCTTGCTGCGAAATTGGACTTTTCCGGAGCATCCAATTTGGTTTTAGAAGATAATATTCAGAACTCAGAAGACGTATTAGTTGAGGAGGACAGCACATTATATGGTCCCTATAAATTGGATTCAAATCATCAAATTAAAGTTTCTAAATCACAAAATGGGACAATTCAATGTTGGCATCCAAGATTCAATAAATCGCTCGATGAATGTTTTTTGACGTTTGAGTCAGATGTTGGAAAATATGTTTTTCGATCTCAATTGCAAATCTTCCATAAAGATGTATTGAGTGACGAAGAGTTACTGCAGGGATTTGCTCGAGTGTTAAAAGATAAAAAAGATATAGATTCCCCGGAAAAAGTTGTTAACAATTATCTGTGCAGTGTTTTTTCTGATGTCGATTCAAGTATTAGAGAAGAACGCAAGGAGAAAATTTTAAAATTCATTGAGGGCAAGAAGGCTGAATCTCAGTATTCAAAAGAAATTGCGTCGGTGGTAGCCGGATTGTTTGCAGAATATGGAGACAATGGTGAGCTACGTTCGGTACTAGAAAGTGCCTTGGATGATTCCGAGTTTTCAAGCCGAATTCAATCGTTGGATATTGTTCGAGATAAGGTCAAAAACGAGCAGGGAAAGCTTCTCGAATTACAGAAGGAAATCGAGAATGCTCAAAAGATCATTGAAGATGCAACACAAAAAAAGAAATCCGAGGGCATCAATAATGAAAATCAGAAAAGAATAGAAGAACTGACACAGCAAGTAGAACAATATGAGAAGATCGCTGATTTAAAAAGTGAAATCTATTATCTTGAAAGGAAAAAAGAAGATGTCGCACAACAAATTAAGAATTACAAAGGCATCGAGGCAAAGGTAGAAAACGCTATTACTGAGAAATTCCAAAATGCACAAAGTGTAAACGGTGTAACTGACATTGCATTTGATGGAATGTTGGCTGAAAAGATGCTTCAAGCCGCTTCTACGTGGAGAATTGAGAACTCGAATGATAATTATAAAAAATTAGCAGAAATCACGACAAGTGATATATGGACTAACACCGACTTAAATGTTGCTGATTTTTTGGTGAACAACGTTCAATTATATCGTCCCACATATACTCGCAATGATATTCTCAATATCAGTATTTGCATTGCTCAAAATTTTCTGACTGTTTTTTCCGGCGATCCCGGAACCGGAAAAACATCAATTTGCAATATTTTTGCCCATATTTTGGGATTGACAATGCCGGAGACAAGTGAAAACAAATCGATCAAAAAAGCAAAAGAAAACTATTATATAAATCGATATGTCGCAGTATCGGTCGAACGAGGCTGGACATCGAAGCGTGATTTTATTGGATACTATAATCCTCTTTCTAAGCAGTTCGAGGCGGCCAACAAACAACTTTGCGATGGATTGCGAATCCTGAATCAAGAAGGACGTGCATCGAAATATCCATTTGTCGTATTACTTGATGAAGCCAATCTTAGTCCGATGGAATATTATTGGGCCGATTTTATGAATGCATGCGATTTGGATAGTGTAACCAAATATCTTGAATTGGGAAAAGATTTTGAACTAAAAATTCCGCAGACGCTTCGATTCGTTGCTACAATTAACAACGACCACACAACTGAGCTCCTTTCTCCACGTCTTTTGGACAGAGCTTTTATTATCACCCTTCCCAATAATATATATACAAATTTTGTTGAAGTCGATTTCAGAAATGTCCCTTCACAGGCCGTCACATGGAGTCAGTTTACAAATGTATTTGGACGAAAAAAGATTGATGAATTTTCTGACATTATAAAGGAAATTTATGAAAAGTTATGTAACGCATTGCGCCTCTTAAATTTAAGAATCAGTCCTCGCTCGGAGAAAGCTATTCGGATGTATTGGACGACAGCTCAGAAACTTTTTGAAGCAGCTTCAGATGGAACGGATCCCTCAATTGTTGCATTGGACTACGCTTTTGCACAGAAAGTACTCCCCCAGATCAACGGAAGCGGTGAGAATTATGGAAACAATTTGGTAAAACTAGAGAATTTGTTCAAAATGAATCATTTTAGTAAATGTGCCTCTATCATAGAGGATATTTGTGAGCGAGGTCGCAACTCCATGAATTATTATCAGTATTTTTGAGGAGAATTATTGATGTTTAGTAATGCTTTAACCCTTATAGGAAAGCCTTATAGAACAAACATTAGTAATTCGATTTCTCTTTCATTATATAGTTGGAATGAATTAAGCGATAGTTTGGACTATAAATATGAAGCTTCCATAGGTGTTTACGCTGATTATTGTTATTCCATTGAGCTCAATTTGGACAGTCTTCCACCGATACAAAAAATTTCAGTTTTTGTTAATGGATATGAGTGTAAAATAAGCAATTACTATGCTGGAAAAATCGAGTTTCAAGAGCCACGCATTTTTTTAGACAGTTTTGGATTTGCTCAAATTGATTTTATATTTGAAATGCAAAATTTTGACGAAATAAATTGTAGTACGATTTATTTTCCTGTTCTTGTGGTTGATTCAATCAACAATTTATCTGTTCAAAGAATGGTGAAAACCATCTACGAAAAATCTCCTCGTTATTTATTCGGCAATCAACAACGTTCTCAAGATAAGCGTTCTCTCGGCAATTCTCAGATTCATGACCTAGATGGGCAGATAGAAACCCTTGGCAAAATTGTCACTTGCTATGAGGAAAATTTTCGATACTTCAAAACAAATGCAGTTTCTCGATTAGAGCAAATTGAAAGTATAAAGTCATACGAAAAAGTCAAAAATATTACACTGAAATCGATTCAATACATTGTACAACATCCAGAGCAATTGCAAAAAAGTCTCGGCTTGACAGGTGTTCGTATTGAAAAATCAAATTATTTTCCTTACAAAGCCTTGATTACAGAAAGTAAAAACAACTACGATATATATGAAAATAGAGTTATCGTTGGATTTTTATTATCAGTATATAAAGAATCACTTGCTCTCTATGAGAAAATTGAAAAGCAGCTTGTTCAGTTCGACTTCCCTTCAACTCCCTCTGTTGAAGGATATACCAGTTCGGCCGTTGTAATTTTAGACATCGGAAAATCACGGTTGAGAAAAGCTCAACTAACTTTGCAAAGATTGTTTGGTCAATTGGAGAAGCTCTACAATATTTATTCTCGGATGCTTTCTGTTAGCACAATAGTCGTTTCATATATTCCAAAACCAACTTCGATATTCAAAGAAATAAAACCATATCGAACGATATATAATTTGATGATTGAGTGGTTTATGTATGGATCTTATAATTTCGAACGAGAAAATATTCTACTTCCTCTTTTAAGGAGCCATAAAATATACGAAATGTACGCATTGATCCAGTTGCTCGATTTTATTTCACAAGAAAATTATGTTTTGGAAAGTTCAATGCACTATCGATATTCAAACCTTGGTGATAAAGCTTACGTCCAAGACGTGTCTGCGATTCCTAATACGTTCAATTTTACGAATAAACTGTCTAAAAAGCACATTACGCTCTATTATGAACCAGCTATTCAAGGAAGAAGCCATATCGGAGAGAATGACATCACTCTATATCGAAACAATAGCGTTTCCCTTAAAGCGACTCGCACAGCACGACCATATCGCCCAGATTATATAATGAAAATTCAGAATGAAAATGAAAAGATATATTTTATTTTAGATGCAAAATTTTCGCAAAAAAGCAGAGTGCTCGTCAGTTATTTTCCGGAACTTGCCTACAAATATTTGTTTTCCATTTCTCCGATCGATAACGAAAGCCATGTTAAAGGACTAATTGTTTTAAATGGAAAAGGAGCCGTTGATTCTGAAAGCGATGATGAAATCTCTAATTTTTATGACAATGAATTAGACGATTATCAAATTTCGCCAACAGCAAAAATTTTTACATTAACAGAACGAACTGAAAAATCTAAAGAGTTACATTTTAATCTTTTTCGTTCTTTGTTTGAAAAATATATTTAATCTTATGAGCGATTTTAACACATAACAAAATGTGAGTTCTTAGTACAGCCTGCATCCACAGGATGCAGTTCACGGGTTTGGGTGTTCCCAACAAGTATTTTGCAGCGCAAAATAAGCAGATGTATATACGTCTGCACTGCTTGCGGGTACTATGAAGCCTCTCAACCTGCCCTCCAATTTTGAAAATTATTTTGCAAGCCAGACCGTCCGTTTTCAAGTTTAACTTGAAGCGGACGGTTATTTTTGTGTAAAACGAAATGCACGCAGCTAAAGCAAGTTGTACGCAAAAGCGGAGGCGATACCTCCGTTTTTTTGTGTCTAAACCGGAGGTGCGACCTCCTGAAAATTCAACGAGATTTCTGCTATGATAAAAGCGATCCAGTGGTTAGCCGGAACTAAAGCTTCCGGTTTTTGCCCATAAAAGCCGAAAAAAGACCTCAAAACCGGAACGAATACTTCCCGTTCAGCAGCAAAAGGATACGGTATACTTATCTTACGCACCGGGCACGATGTCCGATTTTCAAGAGAATTCAGGATAAAATCCACGCAAAACAGGACCTGTCAGGTCCTAAAAATTCTTTTGAAAGTGTGATAAGCTACCAGCAAGACACCAATTGAACCTTGAAAACCGAATGACCGTCTGCATGGGATACCCGGCGAAGAACTCGCAAGGGAGAGCCGGAAAACGCCGCCGAAAGGGGGCAGGAACACCATGCAGAGAGAACGGCACTCAAAATTTGAAATTACGTTGATACGCAAAACCAGAACCAATAGTTCCGATTTTGCCTTGAAATTCACTTCATATTTTTTAAAAACCGGAACTACCAGTTCCTAAAAGCAAAATTTACGATGTGATATAATTTTTTCAATGGTTTGCAGCAAAGAACCGGAAGCATCACTTCCGTTTTTTTACAACCAAAAACCGGAGGTACGACCTCCTAAAAAATCTTCTATGAATGTGTTAGTCTAATTTCAGAGCCTTCATCGAACCTTGAAAACCGAATGACCGTCTGCATGGGATACTCGGCGATGACCTCGCAAGAGCGAGCCGGAAAACGCCGCCGGAAGGGGGCAGGAAGGCCATGCAGGGAGAACGGCGTAAGAACAATGATATTCTATTTCATTTCAGAAAGGATGGTTTGCCTATGACAAAACTAAGCCAACTTAAAATTGACCCGGAGTTCCAGAATCAAATCAACCCTCCGTCGTTTGAGGAAACCCACCAACTGGAAATGAACATCCTCAAGGAAGAGCGTGTGCTGAATCCGATCATCACGTGGAACGGCTATATTGTGGATGGACATACACGCTATCAAATTCTTCGGAAATATCCGTTCATTCCGTTTGAAGTCATCGAAAAAGAATTTTCCAGCCGCTATGAAGCACTCGCATGGATTTGCAAAAATCAACTGGGACGGCGAAACCTGACCCCAGAACAGAAAAAGTTCCTGATTGGAAAGCAGGCAAAAGCGGAAAAGCAAATCAAATCGTTTCACGGTAATCAGTACACCTTGGCATCTGAAAGTGGTCTGGTTCAAAATGAACCAGACCGCACAAAGCACGGTTCACGGTCGAAGGTTGCTGCGGAACATGGAACATCCGAAAGCTATGTTTACCGTGCAGAGCAATTTGCAAAAGGTGTGGAAGCAGCGGAGGAAGCAGTACCCGGAGCGCAGGAAGAAATCCTGCGTGGAAAGATCCGGGCAACCGACCGTGAAATTTCCTCGATTGCAAAGGTTCCAAAGGAAAAGCGTTCCGAAGTTGTGGCAGAGCTGCGTAAGCCTAAAGCCAAACGGGATTCCAGTATCACGGATTCGTATTCTTCGCCTTCGAAGGACAATGCGTTTATAACGACCTTCAAGCAAGACATTCAAGGGCATAAGAAAGGACTCAACAAGGAAGAAAAACAGAATCTCAGGGATGCCGTCAAGAGCATCTATTCACCTCGCCGTTTGGCAGATGGCGAAGCCATGATGTGCGAGATTCAGGGAGCGCAGGAGGATTTTGTCCGGCGGTGGGAAATGTGTTTTCGTGAATACCCCGATATTCTTACCGAACCGAAGAACAATGAGAAGCTGCTGATTTTCATTGACCGTGCCAGCCGGTATCTTCAGGCTGTAAAAGACAGAGTGAATGATGGCAAAGAACAACACTCCTAACCCGACAGATGGTCGTATGAAAGACAAGGAGGTGAATGCCATTTCAGATTATTTGAAACCCAATATGCCGCTGCCGCAACATCTGCCCTATGCCCGCTTTCTGCTGGATACAGACCTGAGCCACACCGCAAAGCTGCTCTACACTCTGCTGCTGGACCGGGCAGCGCTTTCTCAAAAGAACAACTGGGTGGATGAGCGCGGCTTCGTCTATGTAATTTTTCCTATTTCATCATTGAGCGAAGCCCTTCGTTGCAGCACCATGAGCATTAAACGTGCATTGCGCTCACTGGAGGATGCCGATCTGATTGAGCGCAGTCGGAGTCGCATTGCTGTGCCCAACAGCCTCTTTGTAAAAGTTCCGACAGCGCAAAAACGTTCCTCTGCATGGAACGGTTTTGCCCTATGCGATGGAACAGAAATGATACCTTCCATGGAACAAAAGTGTTCCACTAACCAACGTAATAAGAGCAACCTGAAAGATAGCCACCTGATAAGAACAACAGATGCTCATTTGACCTTTGGAGAATATCGCAATGTCTTTCTGACGGAAAAAGAGTACAAGCGGCTCAAAACCGACTTTGCAGGTCTGGATGCCCTGATCGAGCAGTTGTCCGCTTATATCCAGTCCACGGGCAGGAAGTATGCCGATCACGCCGCAACGCTGCGTATCTGGGCAAAGCGGCAGCAATCAGAGAAAAAGACAGCACCGGGTATCCCGGACTACTCGTTCAAGGAAGGAGAAAGCCTATAAAGACGATCAAAAAAGTTCTGGAACAATCCGTTTCCAGTATTCCCGAAAATGCAGCGGACTATCCCGGTGAGAATGGCCTGCTCTATTGCGGCAAGTGCAGAACCCCAAAAGAAGCCTTCTTTGCCAAGGGTCTTGTCCTGATGGGGAAGAACCAGCATCCGGTAGAATGTGCCTGCCATAAAGCCGAACGGGAGCAGCAGGAAGCAGCTATTAAGGCGCAGAAACACCTCGACCTTGTGCGGCGGCTGAAAGCAGACGGTTTCACCGATTCTGCTATGCTGGACTGGACATTTGCAAACGACAATGGGCGCAGCCCACAGATGCACCATGCACACCGCTATGTGGAGCAGTGGCAAACCATGCGCACAGAGAACATCGGGCTGCTGTTCTGGGGCAGTGTTGGCACCGGCAAGAGTTTCCTTGCCGGGTGCATCGCAAACGCTCTGATGGAGCAGGAAGTGCCTGTGCGTATGACAAACTTCGCCCGAATCCTGAACGAGCTGAACAACAGCTTTTCCAGACGAAATGATGTTGTGGACAAGCTCTGCCGCTATCCTCTGCTTATTATTGATGACTTCGGTATGGAGCGTGGTACTGAGTACACACTGGAACAAATCTACACCATCGTAGACAGCAGATACCGTAGCCGGAAGCCGCTGATTGTCACCACCAATCTGACGTTAGACGAGATACGACACCCACAGGATACCGCCCATGCCCGCATCTATGACCGCCTGCTGGAAATGTGCATTCCTGTTTCCTGCATTGGGGTCAGCTTGCGCAGGGAAACCGCACAGGAGAAGCTGGAACGGCTGAAAGAATTGATTGGATGAATCGGAAAAAAAGCTTGAAAAACTTGCTGGCACACAGCACAGCTACAAGGAAAGGAAAATGCCTATGAAGGAAGTCCCTATTTGGGAAAAGAGCAATTTGACGCTGGAAGAAGCTGCGGCTTACTCTGGCATTGGCATCAACAAGCTACGTTCATTATCGGATAAGGAGCATTGTCAGTTTGTGCTGTGGGTGGGTTCCAAGCGGCTCATCAAGCGGCGCAAGCTGGATGAATACACGGAGCGAATGTACTCGCTTTGAAAATGTCCCGGATATTTTTCAAAACGTCTTGCAGAGAATGGCGTATCTGTGGTACTATGAACACAGAACAACGCTCTTTTCTGTACCGCAATGTAGAAAGGAGCAACGCTCATGGCAACAAATCAGAATACGAAACGCAAGGACAAGGCGCGTGTGGTTCTCCGCAAAGGCGAATCCCAGCGCAAAGATGGCAAGTACGATTTCCGTTGGACTTTCCCGGATGGCAAGCGACATTCTATTTATGCCGCGACCTTGGAAGAGCTTCGGGAAAAGGAAAACGACATTCAGCGAGATTCGCTGGAAGGCATCAAGGCAGAAGCACGGTACGTCACCCTAAACGATGTGTTCGCCCTGTGGGCAAAGGTGAAGCGTGGTCTGAAGGACAACACCTTTCAGAACTATCTGTACCTTTATCGGCAGTTCGTGGAGCCGGATTTCGGCAAATCGAAGGTGTCTGCGCTCAAAAAGTCGGATGTGAAGCAGTTCTACAACACGCTGGCGGACGAGCGGGGCTTGCAGGTCTCTACGATTGACAGCGTACACACGGTTCTGCATCAGGTGCTGGACATGGCGGTGGATGACTGCTATCTGCGGAGCAACCCTTCGGACAATGTTCTGCGGGAGCTGAAAAAGGCACACCAGTTTGAAACCAACCGCCGTAAGGCACTGACCGTAGCAGAGCAGAATCTGCTGCTGTCCTACCTCTCCAAAACGCCGAAGTACCAGCACTGGTACCCGATTTTCGCGGTCATGCTGGGAACGGGCTTGCGCGTAGGAGAAGCTACTGGTCTGCGCTGGTGCGATGTGGATTTAGAGGAAGGCACGATCTCCGTCAATCATACGCTGGTCAACTACGACCACCGTGAGAACAACGGCGGCAGGAAAGGCTGCTACTTCAACTGCCACTCGCCCAAAACAAAGGCCGGTGTCCGCACTGTTCCGATGATGGACTTCGTGAAAGAAGCCTTTGAAAAGGAACGTGCCTATCAGGAAGAAGCAGAGATCCATTGCACGGTAACGGTGGACGGTTACACGGACTTTATCTTTGTCAACCGCTTTGGTGAGTGCCAGCATCAGGGAACGCTGAACAAGGCCATCCGGCGCATTATCCGGGACTGCAACGATGAAGTGCTGGCGAAGAATCCGAACAGCACCGTACTCCTGCCGCGTTTCAGCTGCCACACCCTGCGGCATACCTTCACGACCCGGATGTGCGAAGCGGGCGTGAACATCAAGGTGATTCAGGATGCGCTGGGACATTCGGATATTTCCACGACCTTGAACATCTATGCGGATGTGACCAAGGAACTGCGTAAGTCTGAATTTGAAAATCTTGACCGCCAGTTCGCACAGTGGAAAGACCCTGAAGAATAAAATAAAGCATACGCCAAATATGCCATACGCCATTTACGCCAATTCATACGCCAAACGATACAGTTCGGATAAAGGCTTGTGTAGAGATGTAAATGGAATGGCAAAAATCAACCTTTGCGGTGTAGAGTAGTATCAAGAAATAAAGGCTTATAACCGTTCGTCGATGACATCCCCACGATGAAGCCGATTGAGCAGTAAAAGGCGAAAATCAAGCGCAGATACGAGCAAATTTTAATGCGATTTTGCCCATCATCTGCGGTACTACACCACAGCTACACCAATTTTGGGACGTTTTCCCGAAAAGGAGCCTTACAAAGCGGTGTGGTGTAACAAGTGAATAGGCGGATTGGTGTAGTGGCTACACCGAACTCCAAAAACGAAGATACGGCAGCTATGTTGCGAAAAACAACGTAGCTGCCGCTTTTTGTTTCATATAAGGATTTTATGCTACCAATCGGCGTTCCCTGCGGTTAAATCAGCTCGTCGCTGGTGATTATAAAATGCATCTTGATTCAGCATACGCCAAAATTTACGCCAATGATTCATAGCACACGTTCCACCCAACGCAGTGCAGCGTTAAGACGCTCACTTTGTCGGTCATGATGGCCGTAGTCATCCAGCACAGTTTTGGCTCCACATGTCGCTTGCAGGGCAGTGTGGACTCGTTGGGCATAGCTATAGGCATCACACAGGCGGTTGTTGTGGCCTTCGCCCTCCCGGATACCATTTTGCAGATAAACCTGTGCGGAGTGGTTTTTGGGGACATGTTCCTCTATGAAATCGGCAACACCCGGATACCAGAACGACCCACAGAGGGAAAATACTGCAGCAATGGCATCTGTTTCCCAGAGACTCATGGTTGCAGCCAGACCGCCCAGCGAATAGCCGCCATACGCCAGTTTTTCTGTGTCAAGGGCGTATTCGTCTATAAGCGCCGGGAGAATTTCGTTGTTCAGTTCTCGATGATATTGTCCTAGCTGCCCGCCAAAATCCGGTGTGCCCGGTCGAATAGCCGGTTCCGGCCACGGGGTATATTCTGAAAGTCTGTTATTGGGGTATACCCCCACCAACACTGCTCGTTCCGTGCGCAGATTCAACTGCTCAATCAGTTCCCCATCGTTGAGTAGGATTGCAGGATTTTTGCCTTTGCGCAGTCCCTTTTCCGGGAACCGGACTTCAATTCGATGTGAACCGAGATTTAGAATTTCCATCCATAACCGCCCTTTTTTATCAATTATTACGCAGTGTGGGGTGCTCCCCACATAGACAAACGGTAGCATTTTGTGCTATATTAGCATTAGCTAACCGCTTTTGCACAAAGGAGCTCCCAATGAATCAAATATCCGCGCTTCCTAATCCGCTGGAAATTTTATTTCAGGAATACAATCAGGGCCGAATCGAGTCTGTCGGCTTCCGCAGCTTTACCCTGCACGCTGGTGAGAGTAATAGCTACCGCACCCTGAAAAGTGCACTGATTGTTCCGGTGTCGGGTCGGGCCATCTTCTCATTTGAGCACGAACCTTTCATTGCCAAGCGAGGACTATTCCTGCACGGATGTCCCGACAAGACCCTGACCATTTCGGCTTTGGGCGAGCAGGATTTCCACTACATCAATATGTACTACGAAAACGACCGGCCTTTGCTGTTCTCCCACAAGCTCAAAAATCCGGAACAGACCTTTTCCATTCTGGAGCAGATCCTAAAGCTCCACCCGGACGCTGACATCCGCAGTCAGTACCAGCAGGAAAAGCTGACAGAAGAGTTCTTCGCCCAGATTTTTGCAGATTTTCAGCCCGAGGAAACTTATAACGAGAGCCAGATTATGAACATCCTGCTGGATTTCATCGCAGAGCACTATGCAGAGCCGCTGACGCTGGACGCACTGGCCGAGCAGGTCAATGAGAAAGCTGGACATGTCAGCTATCTCTTTTATAAGTACAAAAACATCCGTCCCATCGATTACCTCATCAATTATCGTGTCCGAATAGCCACTGAGCTTTTGCGTTCCGGCGACTACACTGTGACACAGGCCGCTCATGAGGTCGGCTACCGAGATGCCTGTTATTTCAGCCGCATTTACAAAAAACGGATGGGCTTTCCGCCCACCCGTATTCTGCCATAACCGAAATTTTTGATTTCAGGTTCCGTTAAGATGCACTGTACATGAAGTTGTACAGGGTCTCAGCAGAATCGATGACCCGTGCACCGTAGTCCATTACGTCATCATAATCCATCTCGATGACCTTCTGGTTGGCGATGGCGGGAACTTCCTGCACGACGGCGTTGGAGGTCAGCTGCTCCACCGCGTCGGCATCGGTGGCACCAAAGCGATCTGCGCGGACGTAGACGATGATATCCGGGTTCATGGAGACCAGATTCTCCAGAGTCAGGCCGTTGCCGCCCTTGTCCAGAACATTCTCAGCGTTCAGGGCATTCAGCATACAACTGCTCATCTTGGAATTGAAGGCCACGAAGGTGCCATCGGTGTAGCCAGCCATGAGCAGAACCTTCAGGGGCTCTCCACTCTGGCCGCTGACCTTGTCCATCAGCGCGTCGATTCTATCCTGCAGCTCGTCAGCGTAAGCGTTTGCAGTCTCCTGCACGTTGAAGATCTCGCCGATGTTCCGCACATCCTCTACAATGTTATCCAGCGACTGATCAATGGAAGCGCTAGCCAGCTCAGTGTAGACGGGAATGCCCAGCTCCTGATAGGACTGGACAGTGCCGATGCTGCTTTCAGTGAACATCAGGGGACCCTTGCCAAGGATCAGATCCGGCTCCGTGGCAAGGATGGTCTCCTTGGAAACAGACTTCTTATCGCCAAGGCTGTTTAGAGATGCAACCTCATCGGCGATGTCGCCTTTCAGGGCATTGTCATTATCGAACACGCCGACGATTTTATCCTTGAGCCCCAGCTTGATGAGCAGCTCAGTCATGGACAGCTGTGTGGACAGCACCTTCTCCGGTGCATGGTCGTAGGTCATATCCACAGCATTGCCATCAGCGTCATAAATCTGCAGGGTCAGAGGGTAGGCAGTCTCCTCAGCGGAAGAAACGATGCTCTCGGCCACCGATGAAGCCACCTCAGAGGAGGCGGCAGCAGACGATGCCACAGAAGATGCGGTCTGACCACAGCCAGTGGTCAGCATGACGGCTGCCAGTGCCGCGGCAGCAACACTCAGGGTTTTCTTTTTCATAAAGGTTCCTCTTTCTGCGGGGTACTCCCGCGTTTTTGTTATAGATATTGAATCATCAGTCTTCCGTTGATTGGGCTGGGGTACACACAGGCTTCTACATCAAAGATTCGGCGCAGATTTTCGGGGGTCATCACCGCTTGAGGCTGGCCCTGCGTTACAATTTCGCCTTGTTTCATCAGATAGAGGTGGTCGCAGAATTGTGCTGCAAGGCTCAGATCGTGCAGCGCTGCCAGGACCGTGATCTGCAAATCTTTGATGATTGAAAGGATTTCTAACCGATAACGGATATCCAGATGATTTGTCGGCTCGTCGAGGATCAGGATCTTGGGTGACTGGGTCAGCGCGCGGGCCAGAACCACCCGCTGTTTTTCACCGCCCGAAAGGGACTGGAAGTTCCGGTCGCGGTAGCTTTTCATGCCTACCTTGTCCAGTGCCTCCAAAGCCATCTCATAATCCCGCTCTTTTTCCTGCTCCAGCAGGGAGTGAAACGGATACCGTCCCATCAGGGCGATGTCCAGCACGGTATAGTCAAAATTGATCTGGTTGAATTGTCCCATCACCGCCATGTTCCGCGCCAGCTTTTTGCCGGAAAAGTGTGTGATGTCCTCGTCATCCAGACGAACGATGCCGCTGTCCATCTTTTGTGTGCGGTAGATGGAGCGGAGTAGAGTGGTCTTGCCGCTGCCGTTGGCACCCAGCAAGGCTGAGAATTTCCGGTCCGGCACCTCAATGGAGAGATGCTGTACAATTGGTTTGCCGGAAATCGAAATGTTTACATCTTTCGCTTCCAGTCTCATTCAATTGCCTCCAAATCCATATTTTTTACGCACCATCACATAGACGAAGAACGGCGCACCTACCAAGGCAGTGAAAATGCCCACAGGCAGCTCGGTGTTGGGAATCAGACTGCGGGCGATGGCATCCACCCAGAGCATGAACAGTCCGCCGGATAATGCCGCAATCGGCAGTAGTTTTCGGTGGGCTGTGCCGGCAATGGCGCGGGAAACATGCGGGATGATGAGCCCAACAAATCCGATAGTGCCGCAGACCGATACAAGTGCACCGGTCAGCACCGAGAGCACCAGCAGGTAAACCAACCGACACCGAAAGGTGTTGATGCCGATGGTGGAAGCTGCTTCCTCGCCCAACATCAGGCCGTCCAGCGTCTGCGCCTGCGTCCGGAAAAAGACTGCTGCCGCCAGCACAATCAGTGTGATAAGGCCGATGTTTTTCCATCCGGCGCGGGTCAGGGAGCCCATTGTCCAGAACTTGATGGACATCATACCGTCCGAATCGCCTGCTACCGCAATGATAAAGTTGGAAAATGCTGTCAGCAGTGCATTGACGATCATGCCGGAGAGGATCAGCTTGACTGAGGTGGTTTTGCCATCCGCCGATGAGAGAGCCAATACGAGGAAGCAGGCACCGCCTGCTCCTACAAAGGCCCAGAAGCCGGAAATCACGCCCAGCCCCAGAAAGAGCGAACCAGTGGCTCCCAGCGTTGCACCTGCCGACACGCCAAGAATGTATGGGTCTGCCATTGGGTTTTGGACAACGGCCTGCATCACACAGCCGCAGAGGGCCAGCCCGCTTCCTGCTAGAAAGCCCAGAATAATTCGGGGCATTCGGATCTGCCAGACGATCTGTTCAAATGCCACAGATACCGAGGCGCCTGTGTCTGTCCCGAACAGGTGCCGAAGCAGGATCGATAGTGTATCTTGTACCGGAATGCGGACTGCTCCCATGCAAAGCGTAATGATTGCAGAAACAAGCGTTAGAATCATCAATAGAATGATCGTCAGTCGTGTCTTTTTCATATAGAAATCACCCTCTCAAGTAGTTCGAGGTTAGCTTTGACTACCTGCAAAGTATTTTACAGGCTGCTTGCAGATTTGTCTATGGACAATTCTTTAAAGAATGGACGATTCTTAAAAACCGGATAGCCAAATTACTTTTTGTCAAGAGGGCTGGCACCGTCCGGCCCTCTCTCTTTTTGCCAAAGTTTTCATTTGAATATAACATATTTTTACATATTCGTTCAGACCCTGCGGGGCTGAACATCTTGGCTTTCAGCCGTTACATAACCGACTAGCATGACCTTCCAGAAAAAGCGAAGGCAGGGCTGGTCTGTTTTGTGACGGCTTTTTTGTTGCCGTTTTGCCCGTTGCACCTTGACAACCGCATGACCGTCTGCATGGGATACCCGGCGATGACCCCGCAAGGGAGAGCTGGAAAACGCCGCCGGAAGGGGGGCAGGAAAGCCATGCAGGGAGAACGGCAACCGCCATCCACTCACCTCATGTGGTCAAAATGAGCACATGAGGCGAAACGGTCGTTTATCTACTCGTTGCGGCAGGAGAAATCAATGTAGACAAATTGTCCACATTGATTCGCCGTAACCCAAAAGAAAGGACGTTTATCCACCTGTTGCAGCAGAGAAAATCCATGTGGCCAAATTGACCACATGGAAAAGCCGCAGCACCGAAGAAAGGACGTGTGCCTATGGGAAACAACTTTACCCCCGCATGGATCAAGAAAGGCTTCTTCAACGAATCCCTGTTTTGTGATGATTTTCTGAGTACCCACCAGCTGCTTTACTCGAATGGCGCATTTTTCACCCCGGAAGGCAGGGTCACGGACACCATGAACCTGCGCTGTGAAATTTTCGATATGCTACGAGACCATATCGGCGCAAATATCGCCAAACGAGTCAGCAATGTGGTAGACGTGCTGAAACTGGCGGCACAGGTGGAGGACTTCCCGCCCGTCACCGACCGCATTGCGCTGGCAAACGGCACCCTGTATCTGGATGGCACTTTTCAGGAGGGCAAGCCGGAGATCGTGCGCAACCGGCTCCCGGTCAAATATGACCCAAAAGCCCCGCAGCCCACCCATTGGCTGCGGTTTCTGTTCGACCTGCTCTACCCGGAGGACATTCCCACCGTGCAGGAGTTCATCGGCTACTGCCTGATCCCCAGTAACAAGGGACAGCGCATGATGGTCATCAAGGGCAGCGGCGGCGAGGGCAAGTCGCAGATCGGCGTGGTGCTGTCCCGGCTGTTCGGCTGCAACATGAAGGATGGCAGCATCGGCAAGATTTCGGAGAACCGCTTCACCCGTGCTGACCTGGAGCACACCCTGCTCTGCGTGGACGACGATATGCGGATGGAAGCCCTGCGCCAGACCAACTATGTCAAGTCCATCGTGACCGCACAGGGGCAGATGGACTTGGAGCGCAAGGGCAAGCAGAGCTATCAGG
>OKTC01000223.1_pt1 | contig 28414 bp, 21 predicted proteins | sample 1606181 | NCBI WGS metagenome assembly OKTC01 (sample SAMEA3879529, study PRJEB24766) | human gut metagenome | biome: human-associated habitat; feature: feces | place: USA | collected 1985/1987 | reverse complement strand
CGGTGTCACGGTCGGCTTTCAGCCAATAATACGTATGAAGAGAATCTGGAGATTCTGCGTCAGGAATATCATTATCCGACAGCGCTTGCCTGTAAAGATTTTTTTGAAGGGAACAAGGGTATTTCACTGGAAAAGCTCTTCAAGTGTAATTACAAGCAGAAAAGCAATTCGGAGCAGCTGGCAGAAGGCATTGTCCGTAAGTGGATAGATGATATTAAATCGTCCAAAAATCTGAAGTTCTATGAAACTGAGGGATGCAATACCTTGGTGATGCTTGACCTGATCGAGAATCTGAAGGCTGTAGCCGATACGGTAAAGCTTGAGGCGATCATATCAAGGACAATCAGTCCGTTTGTGGATGCTATTTCTGTTCCTCATCAGATCCTGGATATGATAGCGGATACCACCGCTGAAATCATCAATGAGTTTGTTGTGACTTTCGGTTTCAATTATTATTCATTGGAAAAGATCAATGATCTGAAGCTTATCAGCGATAAGAATAACCTTCATCTTACATTCGATTACGGAGTAACTGATAAAGTTCCTATGTCAAACGACGAATTGTCTAAACTGTTCGACGATATCCGTCCGACGGAGGAAAATTCATTACTTACCTCATTGCCTTCTTTCATTAATTACAATAAGTGGATTAATTTATTGCTTGTTTCGTTTATCGCTTCGTATGACATTCCAAATTATGACATTGAGGCCAACCGGCAGTTAGGTATAATGTTACAGTCTTATAGCTCTTTGAATATTTAGCTTATTTTGAATGTCTCAAATCTTTCAGTATGAATTACTGAACCATTAACTCTTCATTAATCAGTCAAACTATGGATATACATCGGTCTTCTGTAAAAGATTTTGTAATGCCGAAAATTAAGTCTATTGTCGTAATAGATTATTATGAAGGTCTGAAAGGGATTTTGACGGCAAGGGAAGATTTTCTATATAAGGATTTTTTTGCCAATCCGCGTATGCGGACGCATTCGGATATTTTATGGTCTACAGAATCATTTGTAGATAGGCCATCTTTATTGCGTGATCTTCATGGTACACTGAAAGAAAGATATACTTATGAGTTGAAGTTGCGGATTGAGGCAGTTGAGAAACTGATAGTGACCTTAAAAGAGGAAGAAGGTGGAGAACCTTTGGGCGAATTGCTCTCAAAAGCCATTGCTTACATAGATGAAGCTTCCGTCTATTGTGGCAATGGTCAAGTTGTGGTCGTGAATTGGGGACTTGTTCCACGCCATCCGGATTTGGGTGTCGGCAGTATTTACAGAAGCGGAAAGTTCCAAGGCGACTGGGGGAAAACTTTTGATTCCCAGGGTGAGGCTTCTGTCGCATATAAAAGTTCCCAAACATTCAGTGCGGGAGATTCAGGTGTGGTTCAGGAAATCAAGGAACATAACTTTGTTTCATCTGATGATGTACCGAAGGTTACTGCTGAAAGTGGAGAAGTTCATAACCGTATTTATCCGGATCATCTGGATACGGTTTCCCAATCACAGAAGACTGCGGAAAAATTGCAGGCTGGAAGTGAGGAAATGGTTATACATATGGTTCAGGAAAGGTCAATGGACACGGACCATGAAGAGGTAGGCTTTGCCGCTGATACGGTGGAAGCGGAAAAGCAGACGAGCGAAGACCTGACATCGACAGGAGAGAAGGGAAAGGTGAAGAAGGTCATCTCTGTATCCGATGAGAATGTTTCTGAGAAGGAGTCTATGACAACAAAGGCAATGAAGACAGGTTCTTCTGAAGTGGTAAAAAGTGAATATACGTGGCATACTTTTTTTGAGGGTACAGGTAAGGGTATCTCCTTTTTTGTCAGGAAGACGAAATGGATTTGGGCTCTATTCCTGTTGATTATTCTCATACTTTTTCTTTGTCGGGATTGTCAAGGTCCTGTCAGCCTGGTTAATCCTTTCTATAGTCCTTTGCCAAAGCATCCGGTTGTTATGCCTATAAATGATGAAAATATCGGTACAAGTTCTGATGGAATGACTACCATAGCAACAGATCGTCTGAATGTTCTGCTCCAACAGCAGGATGATGATACTATGCTGGAGTGGGCCAAAGCGTTCAAACGCCATTATTATGGTTCGGATTATGAAGTGATGTACTACGACAAGGAACTGGATTTGATTCAACTGCGTGTTCCTGCTAGTGAACGGGAGGAGATCAAGGAGAAATTACAGGAGCAGATAAACGGTTTCAATTTTGAGGTGTTCGATGAAGTCATTCAAGGGGAAGATGTTTCTCTAAGCGATCCGTTATTGACAGATCCTTCGTATTCCTGGTATTTTAATCCGATTCAGGCAAAGGAAGCATGGGATATTACATTGGGGAATCAGGAGGTGGTCATAGCTGTTGTTGACAATGGCTTTGACATGAACCATCCTGAATTTGCCGATAAAATTTATCGGCCATATAATGTATTGTCTCAGAACGGGAATTTGCGCCCTATCGTTACTTCGCAAGGGGTAAACGCTCATGGAACTCATGTGGCAGCTACCGCTGCGGGTAATTGCAACAATGGTAGTGGTTTGCTTGGTATGGCACCTTATTGCAAATTGATGCTGGTACAGGTGGGTAATGATAATGCAACCGGAAGTCTGTCTTCTTTAGCTATTATGGAAGGTGTGATGTATGCCATCAACCAAGGAGCGGATGTTATCAATGTTTCATTAGGTATGAATATGCCGGAAGGTTTTCAGTATCTGAATGAAGCACAACAACTGAATTATATAAGCAACTCCTACAGGCAGGAGGAACTGATGTGGAACAAGATTTATGAAAAGGCCAAGAAAAACAATTGTACTATTGTCTTTGCAGCAGGAAATGAAAATGTAATATCTGGATTTGACCCTAAAAGACGTTGCAAGGGAATCATAAAGGTTTCGGCTTTGGATCAAGGACTTGGCAAGGCTGACTTCAGCAATTATGGCATTTTTCCTGAGTTGGACCGTGAATATTCTACTGTATCTGCTCCTGGTGTTGCAATTTATAGTGCGGCTCCTAATAATCAGTACATGTACATGCAAGGGACAAGCATGGCTGCACCTGTGGTTTCAGGATCAATAGCTTTGTTGAAAAGTATTGATGAGAATCTGACTACAGACCAGATAATCGGCCTTCTGAAAGAAACCGGACAGAATGTGGGCGACAATATAGGTCCGATGATAAATATAGGAAATGCGCTTCAAGCCTTACAGAATGACACGGTTGTTGTAGACAAATGCGAGGACATCAAACAGGAAATACAGAGATTGAAGGCTAGAATAGACAGTCTGTTACAGATATGTCCTGGAGCGGACGGACCGGCCGATACGTTGAAATATGTCGATGCATTGGAGGACAAACGTGGGTTGGATGGAGTCTGGAAGACTACCACTAACCTAGTCGCTGATTCGGACAATACCCCGATAGAGCTATATATGTCTTTCAGGAATAGAAAAGGAGTGCTGACTATTATCAACAAAGGAAGAGAATTCAAGGCTCCGTTGACAGCTGATGTAAAGAAACGTAGAATCCATATCACCCAACACTCGCCTGCTCAAAATGGTGATGACTATTTTCGTACCTATGAATATAAATGCTATTCGGATAGAAACGGTAATCTGTTATGTATAGCAACCAGTGAGGAAAATAGAGTGGAATTTTACTTGGTAAGAATCAAATAACTAAAAACAATAGCGTATATGAATGAATCTAATTCAGGAAATCTGTCCAAAGGGGACATCATTTCATTTGTAGCCCTTTTAGTGTTGGGTGTATCAGTTTTTTTCGGGATGAATTTTATGACACTCGGAAACAAGATTCCTAGTATTGTAGTGGCCGTTTTATTATTTTTTCTGATGATAGTATTTGTCTTTCTGGCTGCTCATGCCAAGGCGCAGAATCGTAATCAGGATAAATGGAGAATCGTAGAATATGTAATGTTGGTTTTATATATGATAGCCCTTATCCCTTGCTATATCTATTCTTCAAAGTTTTTTGATATTCAGTTTGGCAAGCAGGAAATCACTAAAGTAGTACAGAGTGATATCGATGACATTAACAGGATGTTTGCAGATTATACAGAGAAATGCGAATCACGTTGTAGCAATTTTCAGACAGAACTTGAAGCCTTGTTTAAATCTGACGAGGGCAAAGTACGTATCGTCAAGCTGCTTGATTTGGATAAGCAACCGGAACAAGTAACTATGGGGGATATTGAACAGGCCACAGAAAGTTTCAGAGATTTTCACTTTAAGGCCCGTAATATCAGTAGAATCATTTCAGAGAAGAATCAGCTGATAGAAAATTGTGACAAGAATTTTAAAAATTGGAACATCTTGTTTATTCCTCAATATGTATCTGAATTAGGAGAAGCTAAAACGAAATATGCAGAGGCTTTGGAGCAGGTATACACAGAGAACAAGAGCCCATTGGAAAATGATATACCGGAGTTTGATGCTGATACTTATATAAACGAAAGTAACATTATTGGTCAGTTTACATCGCTTTCCGGTTTTTCGGTGTGGGGACTGGTGGCCATTGTAGTATTAGGTGGTTTGGGACTGGTCAAATACCTGTTTGGAGAAAAACCTGACATAATACCGTTGGCTAGTGGTGATGAAACAAATATTACAGATGAAGGAGGGTTTATATTTTAAAAGATTGCAGTTATGACAAAATTTACAGAACAGCAGATTAACACTATATATCTCCGTTGCTCGCAAATTTCTATGGAGAATTTGTTACAGTATTGTCTGGACCCGGAATCCGGTATTACTTTGGAAGGGCTCAGAGCGGTACATTATCCCAAAATAGACCAGTTGGAGCAGCGCTACAGTGCTCAGGCTGAGGAAATCATTTGGGCAAAATCGCAGTCTTCTGTTGAAGCGTTGACCCAATTCATTGACAAATGCAAGAGAGGTATTTTCTCGAATACCCATTTGCATGAGGCGATGGATTTGAGGAAAACGCTTGCAGCGGCAATGGAAGAAGAAGATTGGGAGAAGGTAAGAAATAGTAAGGATACAAACCGGCTTATGGAGTACATCAAAAGATGTATAGAGGGTACCTATTCGGAAATCCATCTGGTAGAGGCTAAAAATCTGGTAGAATTTCTGGATTGGGAAACGGTGAAAGATTCACGTGACACAAATCTGATAAATGGGTATATACAGAAATGCAACACGGGTTTTTATCTAACAAACCATTTGAAGGAGGCTGCGGCTTTACTTGAACAAATGGCTAACGGTACGATTGTTGAAGAATGGAACAATCTCGCTATATTGGGGAATACAGACCCTAAGAAGCTTGCTCTTCTGAACGCATTTATCCAAAAATACAAGGATAATGTGACCCAGACCGGTAAAGATTATATGGAAAAGGCGGATGAACTCATGAAAGTCATGGCAGATGCTGAAGCTGCCCGGAAAGACTGGATTGACGCAAAACAGGCAAACACGATTCTGGGCTATGTGAATTTCCTGGCATCGCATCCTTATTGTGAATACCGGGAGGAGGCGGAAGCTCTGATCCGGAACATGAAAGGGAATCTGCTTACGGACATGAAGCGTTATCCTTTCAGGTATGGACGTGAGTTGATGTACAGTTATATCAGTACAAATGCTTTAACGCAGGAAGAACTTGTGGATACCAGCCATACGCTTACAGACAGAGCCTATAATCATATCAAGACTTATCCGACTCTTCAACATGAGCAACGAAAACTTCCTACGGCAAAACTGGAACAGCCTCACAGTACAGAAGGAAATACCGATGTATATTTTTTCGGAGTACCGGGTTCAGGTAAAAGCTGTGTGCTGGCTGGTCTGATGGCACAGACCGGTAATTCCGGGTTCAGTTTTGATCCTAGAGGACAAGGTGGTGGTGGTAATTATGCGATGGAATTATGCAATTACGCTAGAAAGAGCATGTTGCCTCCTAAAACAGATGACTATTATATTCAGGTAATCGATGCGGAAATCAATGATAAAGAAAATAACCGTCTTCATAAATTGTCTTTAATTGAAATGGCAGGTGAGCGGACTGCTGCATTTGCTGCAATTGAAAATCCGACAAATTTAGAAGATTTGGGTACAGGTGCAGCTGGACTTTTATCAAATGATAATTATAAAGTTATATTTTTTGTGATAGATCCAACAAATGAGAAGATTATCAGTTTAAATACTGGTGACGATTATTGGATTACGCAGAGTAATGTGCTTGATTGTATATCATCATTACTTTTAAAGAATAAAGCTTTGATGAAAAAAATAACAGGTATCCATATAATCCTGACAAAAAGTGATACGTTAGGTGATTACGTTGATCGAAATACTATTCAGGAACTGCTTCATTCTCAAGGGTATAATGTCGTTCTTGAACGTCTGAACAAGATATGTGAAACATACGATATAAATAAGCAAACAAATTTTCAAGTGGGATTATATCCGTTTTGTATTGGAAAATTTATGCCTGGAGATGTTTATACGTTTGACGATACAGACTCACTTAAGATTCTCAGAGTTATAAAAAATAATACAGTGCCTACTTCTCAGAAAAAAGGATTTTTAGACAATCTTTCGGATTGGTTTAACAGTTAAATGGATGAATATGGAAATTGGATTATTAATATCAGGAAATCTAACCGGATTTTCAAGTTTCTATGCTACAAATGAGGCTAAAGAAATATTGAAAAGTACTAAGTTTAATTTTGATTTTCATAATTGGATCACATTCTTAAGAGATGGTGATGAGTTACATGCAGTATCTTTTTCATCAAATTATATTGCTGTCAGTCTTGTTACTAATATATTGGATTCCTTTCGTCGTCCCGGTAACTTGGTTGTGTCTATTATAATGCCAAGATATTGTGACATTATGGAAACTTCAAATCCTGATAACAAAAGTGCCTTATATACGCTTCTTCATGAAATTAATGACAAATTTTATGAAAAGAATTTTTTTAATGGGATGGTGAGTCAGAATCCCTCTGCTCTGATGCAGGATTATTATTCTGAAATTTTATCACGGTATTCACTTTTCACTGATAGGAAACAAAAATGTGTAAACGTTACTATAGATCCTTCATCACCTAACAAGAAAGTCGGTTATGTAGCGTCGGCCGATCGGGATATCCCCAATTATCTGTCTTCTATCAATAGAAAATCCTATGAAGGATTCCACTACGTATTTTTTGCTCCAAACGCTCCCCAGAATATTGATGAACCACCGGTGGAGGAGATCTTTTACCGGGTCTATATTACCAATAACGGAATGACGCTTCCCGGTATGGTAAAACTGACAGACCCGATTTTTGCCTTGACTCCTGAAAGAGGAGAAATTCCTTTCGAACAGAACTATACATACGGAGAGGTGCTGAATGGTAATGCCGGAAACCGAATCAGAGCTGCTCTGGTAGGGGAAATGTTGGAAATGACGTACAGGTTTGAAGAAGAACAGAAGACCATACACTTTGAGTTTGTAAACAACGGAACGGTTGTTTCACTTTCACAAGTGGCTCCTGTCATCGAATACAGTGACGGAAACAGATTCAATCTGCCGACTGATTCCTATACTTTTATAGGAAAAGAAATATATGCTCCCAAAAAACTGCTCAGTGGCAGCTCCATGTGGGGCATTAAACGTGAAAGCGTGCTTCTGAATATACAAGGGGTTCCTGATGGAGCTACGTATCAGATACAGGTAGAGCAATCTACTGTAATTGATTATCATTTTCAGGCTCCATACAATGTCCCGAAGACTATCATCCTGTCGCGTAGAAATACCGGGCAATCTTTGACATTGAGGGAGGTAAGAGAACATTTATACCAAGTATTACCTGGAAATCTGGAGGAATGGGATTATAGAATTGATTCCAATGAATACGAACCGTTGACAGGAGTTTTCCCGTTACGTTTGGAACAGGTAGATTTCCAGTTCTTGAAGAAAGCTTCGTCTGCAGGACTGATTACTGCAAAATTACCGATGTCTCCAGTCAGTGAAAAGGAAAAAACAGGGAAGAATTCAGTGACTGCAAAAAAAGGAGGAACTTCCGGCAAGGGAACTGCTCAGCCCAAACTTGCGCCTACCGTTTCCGGTAAATCCGGTAAAAAGAGTACTTTGAATATGAAAAAGGTCGTTTTGGTAGCCTTTCCTGTTATCGTACTGGTTGTCGGGGCGATTTTTTATTTCATGTATCCCGATAAGACTGTATTGAAAGACGATGATGATGTAGCTGATACAGAAACCTCTGTAATTGATACTGTATTTGTGAATGTCAAATTAATAGATAAAGATGGAAATTATCTGGATGATAATAAGGATTATAAAGATAAGAAGGCAGTATTACCTTATGTTAATGTAGAGGTAAAGGAAAGTGGTAAGATACAGAAAAACAGTAGAACAACCAATGATTCTCTTTCTTATGAATTTATTGCTGCAAAAGACTGTGAGGATGATATTTCATTTGAAGTTCACTTTGACAAAAATATTATTTTATGCAAAGAAATGATTGCATTCAAAGATTTGGAAAATGAGGTGATTCTACAATTATCGGCATCTATTCAGGCTATTAATTTATACAAGGATTTATCTGATATCATTGATAATAAGAGGCCTGTGAATCAGAGTAAATTCCGAGAATTAGAAAAAAGCTTCAATAAATGCTATAAAAATTCTACTGATGTATTGCGTGATAATTTGGAAGCAATGCTAGAAAGCGTTAATCCTGTGACACTACAATCTCCTGTTCAAGGGACTCCAACAAATACTACTGGACATGATTTAATTAGAGATAATTTGAATAGCGTATCACTTACGCTAAAGGCTCTCAAAAACATTACGCCTAAAAATGAAAATGAGAAAGAGAGAATCAAAGCTTTAAAAAAGGTGTTGGAATCTTTTGAAAAAAAACAATTACCTCCTAATCCTAATAAATTATTGGACAAATTGAGTAACGATTTACAAGATGTAAGTAGTGTGTATAGATTAAGTCAACGACAGATTTTGGAGGATTTGATTGCAACGTACAATGAAATAGCAGATAATCAAAAGAATCAATTGTTAAAAAGATTAGGGAATAGTAAATCTTTATATCAATCTTTTGATGCGGTAACGTCATTAAATCCCGACCTTGCAGATACCCGTAAAAAATAATCAAATTCAATGAAAGCAATAAAATTATTATTAATAGCAGTGGTTATAATAGGTGCGGTAGTCGGCTTGTTATACCTTAATTCGGAATCGGATGAAATTAACGAACCGGAGTTCACTTCTCAAAAAGCCAATGAGTGGAAAACAAAGATTAATACATTGTGTAAAGAGAATAACTGGACTCCTGCCAGCTATCAGAAAATAGAAACCGGTATCCGTACAGACAACGCAACGAGTAACGGTACTCTTATCAATGACGAGGAAGAACGGATTCTGAACAAATATCTTTTTGCCCTGTCATGCAGTTCTTTGTTGGAACATGCGGACAAGTATTTCAAACAGGAGACTTATACAGAAAGTGAAATAGCAAGCTACGGAAAAGCTTGTGAATTTTTACAAGAGGAAATGAAAAACTTCGAGGTGAACAGCAATCTGACCGAATTGACTGCACTTCTGGACGAGTACCATACGCTGACCCGCCTGCTGGGTTTCAGTGAAAGGGCTCAATATTCCCGACCGTTGAAGGCTTTTCCAGCAGGTTCGACTGAAGCGTTGAAACGTAAAATAACAGGCATGAAGTATTATCCGACTCATTTTTCGCACAACGCTTCCATCCAAGCCAAGGTACAGAATTTGGCATCGGAACGGTCAAGAGCCGAGTATCAATATTATAAGAATCTGGAGCTACTTATAGAAAAGAACTATGAGTCCGGAGGAAGGATTGAAGAGTTGTTGGACGATCAAATCAGATTCAATGAGATATCTACCAATGAGGAGGCCATAGAGAAACTGACAAATTTCGTGAACAATCCCCAAATCTAATATGTGAAGATATGAAGAACAGATTTTTTTTATCAGTGGTTTTTTCGTTTATTTTCATGCATGCATGGAGTCAAAGCGAGAACAATAATACAGCCCGTCTGACGACTCAATGTCGTCAGATACTTGAGTTGTCGGAACAAATCGCTTCGTTGGAAGACAGTTTAACCCATATGACCGAGCAGATTGAGACCATAAGGGTGGAATGGGAGAAAATATGTTTGGAATACATTGCCTCGGATTCACAAACGAAGGAAGATTTTGACTATCTGATAAATCATACCGATACAGTACAGGACGGAAAAGATCTGTACTTGCAATTGGTGGAAGCCAGTAAACATGTGAAGACATCAGATAACCCCAAACCTGGGACTGTAGTAGGACGGAATCTGAACCCTGTTTCTGAACAGTCTCCGGTGAAATCAGAGGATGAGAAGGTGACTACTCCGGAAGATAAAAAGAAAGATGAAAGAAAAGAAGAGAAACCAGTTACCCCTCCTGCTGGGAAAAAAGGAGAAGATATAGGTAAAGATATGAAATCGGTAATAGGAAATAAGGGGAAGAAATGAGTATGAAGAAGATTTTATTGATCGTGATGGCATTGTTATGCTGGAACGTTTCTTATGGTCAACAGCGAAATCTAAAAGAAAATGTAGAATTGGCCATTGAAGCCAATGAGTCAATCATCGAGTTCTTGTCCAACCAACTAAAGGAACTGCAGAACAGGTATCAGAAACAAAAAGAGTGGATGGACAAATATGGTGGAAGAAAACTGTCACACGAAATAAGCGAAGCTGAACTTGAAAGAATCCTGGTGCAATATACTGTAAAAGGACTTTGTGAGAATGAAAATGAAATCAGAGAACTGTTGGCTTGCACGGAAGAATCAGCTTTGGCTGAGACGTATGTGCAGATTCTGGATATTTATCATGGACTCTGTGTTCCCTACAGGAGATCAGAAAATGAGAAGGATTTAGAGAGATTGAAACGACTCAGACCTTTGGAATGTCATCAGGAGGGGACAAAGCAGTTGGAATCTGCGGTCAGTGACTATCGTTTTGTCATGTTTGAATTGGCAAGAGTGATTAAATTGATTGATGAAATGGAAGGTACCCCAGAGGCAATATGGGCTAAACTCAATGAATCGAATGAAACTGAATACATCACAGAAAATATTCCCTATGCTTTTCAGTGCCTGAACAAGTACATCAATTGCAGAGTCAATGATAAAATGTCCTATATGGATGAAATGAAAAGAGAACTTTATGAATCATGTCCGGAAGCTTTTTCCGAATTCTTTAAATAAAGCTGTACTATGAAACAACTGCTCAAGATAAACAACAGCGAATTGAGTTTCAGACTGAAGCTTAACTACAACAACGTTTATTCGCGCTTAAGAATGTTGTTCGGAACCGAGAACTTGTTTTTTGCTGATATATCAACCAAATCAGTCAATACGACATGGTTTGCCGAAAAGGATGTGGATTGGTTGAGGTTCAGTGATGCATCAGAGTCTGAGTTGTCTCAAATATCTCCTTTTTTGGAAAGGACGATAGATTGGGTGTTCAAGGAACTGAAGGATTCACCGGAACTGGCTCCTTATGCAGACGATATAATGGAAATTCCTGATTCGAGTTTCATTTTTTATTGTAGACCGGATGGTGGCGGATATAAATTTATTCTTGCCGGTTGGGGATGTAAATTTGCGCACGTAGGAGTAAATGATTCTTCGAACGGAGTTATAAAGAGGTTGTCAAAGAAAACTGAACCAATTGTTGAACCGGTTTCTCCGGGTGATGGCCCTATTATTCCTGACATACCCGTAACTCCTGATGATGACGATATACAGAAAAAACAACAGAAAATAGATACCGGGAAGCAGACAGAAAATTTTGTTCAGGGGAACAAACATGCAGAGGATGATAAGATAACGGAAAGCAAGAAGAAAGCGGATGAAGACCAAAAGAAGGTAGTGGAAGATATTTCCGTCCATGATCCGAAGAAATCCGGCAAGAAGAAAATGAGGCACGTGATGCTGCAAGTACTGGACCAGAACAACATTCCTGTGGTAGGTGAACCGGTAAATGTGCGTACTTCCGTTTCCGAATCCATACAGGAAACGAATGAACGTGGAATTATCGAATTGGGTGATTTGCCATGTTCTACCAGCTTTTTCGTTTCTTTTCCCAATATGAAGAATATCAATGAACGGGCGCTGGAAGTGGAGTCTGATGTGGAAGTCTATACAACATATATCAAAAGGTTGGTGAAGTATTCTCCCATTTTGTTTGTGGAGGATATGGTGGGTAACACGATACAGAATCATAACATTAAGATAATCATCGCTGGAAAGGAAAGTGTTTATAATTCGGGAGAAAATGGAATGATTCAGTTGCCGGCCATGTTGGAAGGACAGAAATTCATAGCTATCGATACTGCTAATTATGCCAATACCGAAGAGTTTGATATTACATCCACAAAGGCACAAACCCCTTATCGGTTCAGAATAAAATGTCCGGAGAAGGTTAAAGTCGGAATTACGATATTGGACAAATCTGGAAAGCCATTACCGGATACAGTTGTGGATGTTGATTTGGGAAATACGCCATGTCAGCAGGTTACGGGGGCTGATGGGCGAGTTGAATTTCCTCGCGAAGTGTTTACCCAAAAAGTAATCCCTATCGGTATATGGAAAAACGGACAGTCAAGAGTCAGACATGAACTCAAATTTTCTCCTGATATGACTGAATATTTTATACAAATAAGAGATAAGAGATTTCCTTTGGGTTTTAACTGGAAATGGTTAGGTCTATTGCCTTTATTGGCTTTATTGATTGTGGGGGGATATATGCTGTTAAAGGACAGAAATCCTTCGTGGGAGGAACTGAATAAAGGGGTCGTATTAATTAAAAGTGAAGAGATTTATTCTGTTTCTACAGGCTTGCCTGAAAGTACCGGATACTCCAGATTATATTTCAATTATAATGCTAATGAACGGGAGATAATGAACATGACTTTTGATTCCCGTTACGCTACTTACAGTTATGGCTGGGGAACAGGTTTCTTTATTTCGGAAGACGGCCTCATTGCAACCAACAGGCATGTAGCGGCTCCGATAGCTCCAGAAGATGAAATCATAGCTTTGATAAAAGAATATTTCCTTTCTCATCAAGTCAAATATGAACAAAAGGCTCAGGAATTTCAGAAGCAGCTGAATAAATATTCCAGCTATAGAAATCAGAGTGAAAAAAATGTAGCGATATTGGACGCAATACAAGATTCTTTGGATCTATATAAGAACATGTCAAGGTATTATGACCAGATTCTGAAACTGTCCAATTATAAAGTAGAGACAACCTGTAATACCTATGCAGCTTTTGATAATTCCATGATTCAGACATTGGATGATCAGGCATTTCATCCGTGTACTTGTCTGGCTTTCGGTGAACCTGGAGATGTCTCTTCGAATGATGTGGCCATTATTCAGCTGAATGAAAAGGAGAAAATCGTTCCAAAAGATGCCTACATCTTCAAGGTCCCAACCACGGATCCGTTTGCTAACAATGACGAAAATAGTGACGATTATGAAGTCTGGGTATTGGGTTACAATGCCGGAGTCGGACTGGCTGGAGCTGATTTGGGTATCCATCCGCAGCATATAAAAGGCAATATTTCATCCACTAACGACAAATATCGGGTGCAATACAGTATGGGCAATATAGGTGGGTCAAGCGGCAGTCCTGTGCTGAATAAAGACAGGAGGCTGGTTGCAATCCACAATTCCAGCATCCGTGATACGAATATCAGGCATGGGGTCCGAACTACATATTTGCGTGAGTTGATGGAGGAAGTGAATAAAAAACGTAATGTAACCAAAAAATGATAGAAGCTGCTATGAAAAGAATGTTTATTTTATTGTATTGTCTGTGTATAGCATTGGTAGGGTATTCACAGCGTTATGATTCAGAACAAGAGAAATTACGGACAGAAATAGCAGATTATCTGCAAAGACAGGGACTCAATCCAGAAAAGCAGAAAGACGGCTTGAAATTCAAAAGTGAAGGAAGTACTTACTATATTGAGATAGATGAGAACGAGAAAAATCCTATGTATGTCTGTCTCCGTCGATATGTGAAATATAGTGATAGGTATGACAGGCAAACCATATCTGATAACCTGAATGCTTACAATGTGAAATATGGCGTGAAGGTATTTTGTCAAGAGAATTCATTTGTAATGTCTGCCGAAATGTTCCTGGATAAAGCTTCTGATTTCAATTACGTTTTTGATACGTTCTTGTCACACATCCAAAGTACCTATGAATTAATAACCGAATAATTGTCCTATGCTATGAAAAGAATCTTTTTATTAATCCTTTCTCTTATCGTTGTGTCGTCGGGCATATATGCGAAGGATTTTAACAAGCAGCAGCTGGAGTTGCGGCTTCAGGTTGTGAAATATCTATCCAATGAAGGCTTCCAGCCTAAAATAGATAAAGACGGTGATGTTCTGTTTGTAAAGAATGACATTACCTATTATTTGATTATCAATGAGAACTGGAACGAACCTTATCTGATGACTCTTTATACAGAATTCGGGTATGATGATGAACATAATTACTCCAGAAGTAATCTGGAAAATTGTATAACAGTTGTTGCCCAGCATAAGGTGGTAAAGCTTTATTGTATGGAAGAATCATACACGTATCGTTCTGATATTTTTTGTAAGGATGCTGAAATACTAAAGAGCTCTTTCTATTCAATGTTGAACGAGATAGAGGCTGCAAGAAAAAATGTTTCTACTACTCTTTCTGCAGGTTTAGGTGATATTGATATCACAAACGATAAGAATGCCGTTTTTGATAAGGCAATCAGTTTTTATAAGGATGAGGATTATGAGAAATCTTTCTCCCTGTTCAAATTCCTTGCAGAAAGCGGCTATGAAAAATCTTTCGGTTTCATGGGTTTGGCTTATGAGTTAGGAGAAGGAACATCAAAGAATGTGAGACTGATGAAAGAGTTTTATAATAAGGCAATAGAAAGTGGTTATTATTGGTGTGCATATCGCTTAGGTATATATAATTACAATGAGGGGAATTATGATGAAGCCATGAGTAATCTAATAAAATGCAGTGCGAACGAAAACTCTTTTCGTTCGGAGGCTTTCTTCTCGATAGGTAAAATGCATGAGAATGGTGAAGGTACAGAAATCGATATCCCTAAAGCTGTCACTTGTTATAGAAAATCGGTCCAGTATGCTTCTGAACTTGACTGTGACGCGCGATTGGCCTTGATGCGTATGGGGGAAGTCGTTGAGCCGGAAGAGGATTTTGTGGAGGCAACGAAATCAATGCTCATGGGATTAACTCCGGCAGATATGTATGAGGTTGGGACAGAATATGAATATGGAATGAATAACCGTTATGTTTCATTGCCCAAAGCATATGCCTATTACAAAGCTGCTGCTGATAAAGGATATACCAAAGCTGAAAGTAAAATGGGTAGTATCTATGTCAGTAAATATTATCCGTTTCAAGATGAATCCAAATCAAATAAATATTATTCGAAAGCTGTAAAGTCGTACAGAAAGCAAGCTGATAAAAACGGTGATGCATGTTATGAACTCGGGTATATGTATCAGAACGGATATGGAGTGGATAAAGATATGGAACAAGCGAAATATTATTATAAGTCGGGCGCGATGTTAGGTGATAGGAATGCTGCATGGCGTTTGGGGCTTATTTATATTGATGAGATGGAATACACGGAAGCTTATAAATTCCTGTTAAGAGCTTCCGAAGCCGGACAAGGAATGGCAATGTTTGAATTGGCTAAATTGTACGAGAACGGACTTGGTACCGCATATAACAGGGAAAAGGCAATTGAATGGTATAAAAAATGTGCAGAAAGTACATACATGGCCCGTAATGATGCCCGAAATGCTTTGAAACGTTTGGGAAATGACGATGGAAAGTATTAAGTGATTATGTTCAAGAATATTCTATTGCTTGTGGTATTTCTGGAAACACAGCTTTCTTAGGTATAACCGCAACATATAACGAAAAAGAATTGGACTCTCATAGAGAAAACTTAAATAGGGGTTGTGGTATCTACAGCTCTTGTATCATACGATCTTTTGAAGAACTTGGATATGGAATAAATAATTGACATGCAAGTATATGATGACGAATAATATTTTTCAAAAAGTTTTTATTCTGATATTCTGTATTTTATTGGGAATACATTCGTATGCTCAGAGTAAATTGATAAATGCCGGTAAGGTGGAGAAGGTGATTGATGCCGTTCAACCAGTTGAGAAAAAGGAAAAAGCAACGCCAACAAAGAAACCAAAAAAGGAAACTCCCGCAATACCTGATAACAAGTACAAATCGGTCGGTTATATGGAAATTACAGGAATTTCATTTGGCAGCACTGATTATTTAGGAAATTTGGTGGATGACTTCGGGGCAGAACTTTATGCCGGAAATTTGAAATACCTAGTGCCTAAAGTCTTTTATAAAGGTCTGGCAAATTCGTCCAAAGAAATATCCCTTGATATTAAAATCATTTCTGAAGACGGAACCATGAAACGCGGCAAAGACTCACCGGATGGATATACTTATACGACAAAAGTAAAGGTATATCCCGGGGATGGACAGTCGATGAAGTTGGTGGGGTATGGTAATAACTATTGTACGTTTTATTCAGCTGGACGGTATAGTTATGAAATATGGTATGATGGTAATATCCTGTTTCAGAAAGGAATTAGAATATATGAAGGAACTGTACCTGTAGTCAATTCAAAGTTAATTAAAATCAATGGATTTCAATTCTGTAACGTTACTAAAAAATCAGAGATGATTAGTGGCTATGGCGAGGAATTAGTAGCCAAAGAGATACAATTTATTTCTTCACAGATTTCATACGAGGGACTTTCTTCCAATGAAAAGCAAGCAACTTTCATGATACGCATTATAGAACCGAGCGGCAATATGTTAACCGGAAAAGATTCTCCCGTCGGATATACACTAAAATATGATATGGTTATAAAGCCGGGTCACTGTAAAGGTACTATTATCGGTTGGGGAAGTGAGAATCATAGTATGTATGTAGCCGGACAATATAAGTATGAGGTATGGCTGAATGGCGATAAGATATGTGAAACAACATTTATTGTAAAATCTGAAAAGACCGTTACGAATACTGCACCGCCAAAGTTCGCCGACAATGGACAAGCTGTACAGAATTCTAAAATCGTGGACTTGGGGTTAAGCAGCGGCACCAAATGGGCCGGCTGGAATATAGGTAGTGTGAACCCCGAAGACTATGGTGAATATTACGCGTGGGGAGAAACCGCCCCTAAAACACATTATACTTGGGGAAATTATTTTGATACCAAAACTGTCAATGGTGACATGGTCACATTTAAGGTATATTCTTTGGGAAAGAAAACAAGTGTGGTAGGTACGGATTTCGATGTGGCGAAGGCCAAATGGGGAAATGACTGGAGAATTCCGACAAAAGAACAGATAGATGAGCTACTCAGAGAATGTGAATGGGACTGGACTCGTTTGAATGGAGTGTACGGATGTACGGTAAAGGGGCCTAACGGGAATTCCATATTTTTACCTGCTGCAGGATGTTACTTTTATTCGAATGGAAAAGGTAAGAAATTATTTGCTGCAGGAAATACATGCTATTATTGGTGTGGTGAATTGGATAGGAACTGGGGGGGGGTACGTGCATCGTGTCTGATTATGTCTGAGAACTATCCGAAATATTATGACCGGAACGGTGACCGTTGTGACGGGAAGTCCGTACGTGCCGTATATGTTGGGAAATAACAGAGTTAAGATGAAATATTTATGGGTACTGTTTTTGCTGTTACAAGGAGGAATTCCGCTCTTTGCCCAGCATATAGAAGATAAGAATTGTGTGTATACTGTTTTATCGGACAGCACTGTAGTTTTGACTACCTATCAGTATAATGGCAATATTGACTGGAAAAACGATTGTCTGTCCATTGATTCGATGGTTGTCCATGAGGGAAAACGCTACAGGGTAGTTGCCATAGGAGAGAAGGCATTCCAATCCGATAATCATCTTTTGCAGGCGTATCTGAATAATGTGAAGCAAGTCTTTTTGCCGGAGACCGTAAAAGAAATATGTTCCGATGCGTTTTATAACCGTTTTAACAGTCTGCAACGGATTTCTTTTCCTGGTTCATTGGAGGTTATAGGGAATAATTCTTTCGCAAGTCTTCCTTCGCTTTCAGAGATTAGTATAAAAAGCGTAAATGGCACAGGTGACTGGGCTTTTTCTATTAATCCTTCACTGGCTCGCGTATATATGGACTCGTGTGTCGTCAGCATAGGAAAGAGCTCTTTCTTTAAATGTACGCGTTTGAATAATGTAAATCTTGAGCATGTTTTTCATATTGATGAGCATGCTTTTGAAAGTACATCTTTGGAAAATCTGTTGATTCCTAAGTGTAAGATTATTGGAGATTTTGCATTTGCTGATTGCAGAAGAATTGACAGAATTATTTTTTCCGATGAATTACAACAGATTTCTGATTATGCTTTTCTTAATAATACAGCATTAAAAGGCTTGGACGTTCATTCTGGATGGATAGGTGAAGGAGCTTTTATGGGATGTACATCGTTGCAATCGGTTTTTTTATCTGACAGTGTTGCGAGCATTGGTCAGGCAGCTTTTGGTGGTTGTTCATCATTGGTAGAGGTAGAACTACCTTCAAATCTACAAAGAATTGAGGCATTGACATTTATGGATTGTAAGAGCTTAAAGTCTATTGTTATCCCCGAATCAGTGGCTTTTATAGGTGAAGCTGCTTTCTTTGGTGCTGGAATCGCAGAAATAACAATTCCAGCATCTGTCCTTAAGATAGAAAGAGATGCTTTTCAAAATTGTAAGAATCTAAAAAAAGTGATATTATATTGCTCAGATAAAATACGGTATGAGGATATTTTCCCAAAGCATGTAGAGATAGTTAAGAAACGAATGTGAAATAAAGATAAGAAATAACTAAAACATTATTACTATGGAAAAAATGGCACAAAGACATGGTTGCATCACATTTTGGCTATGGCTGGTTATTGTGATGAATGTATGTATGGTATTGTACTATTCTGTACAAATGTTTAATGATTTTGACAGTATGGTCTCTTTGGGTATTGGTTTGCTGAGTGTGGCAGGAGTTATCAATATTTTAGGAGCAATACAGTTAATGAGATGGAATAAACTAGGTTTTTATTTATACCTGGTTAGCTCTGTAATTGGAGTGATTATTAACGTTTTCATGTTGAGCTTGTCTCCAGTGATAATATTCTCCTCACTGATGAGCGTAGTAGTGTGGTGGGCCATTCTTCAGATACGTAAGAATGGTGTCTCTGCCTGGAAACTCATGAAAGATGGTTGGGACTATCGACATAACCGTCATCTTTATCAGGTCTTTATAGGGATTTCGGTTGTTTTATTGGTTTTGACTATAATAGCTTGCTTGAAGAATCATAGTAATGGTGATACAGTAATGATCGATGATGTATTTGAAGAAGAAAGTGCTGTGGTGGATACTGATTCTATTGAAATCATTGATGGTAAAAAAGAGGAAAATGAAGGACTTCTTCCTAGCAAAAATACTGTTGAATGGACCGTTTTTGAGGATAATACAGGTTCTGTTACTATAGAGGCTCCTAGCGATTTTAGGGAATTGAATCTGAATCAAGACCAATTGATTTCTTTAGGATGTTCTGATTATGATCCGTATATAGTGATTATTCAAGAACCGATAAATACTCTTGCTGATGTTAGTGTAAATACAGTAAAGGAGTACTCGCAGCTTAAACTTAAGATGGTACAGAATTCCGGTGGAACAGATTTTAAAAAGATCGATGAAGGGGATTATGGTAAAGATGGTTATTTTGCGGAGTTTGAGATGACAGTGGAGGATACTCCATTCTATTATAAGTTTATTACTATTAAAACCCAAAAATATTTCTATAATTGTCAGGTGCTTTGCATTAACCAATATAAAAGTAAACTTTCCGGACAAATCGAACACATTTTCGATTCATTTAAGATCTTGAAACATTGATTTATGAGTAATGGAGTGAATACCTTACGTGGATGGTTGAATGTATTGGTAATTATTAATATCCTATTTCTCATTTATATTTGGGGAAAGCAATTGATTACTGATCAGCAATCTCTTAATATTGTTTTGGAGATGACATCATACACAGTAATGGTTATTACGAATATTGTCGGTATAGTATATCTAGTAAGGAATTTACGTTTGGGAATATACATATTGTTCATTATTCCTTTATTGTTGTCTTTACTGTCATTTGTGTTTATAGGTTATATCCCTAGCTATATGTATATATCATTCTTTTTGGCTGTTATAACTTTTATTGGAATGTTGATTAAAATAGCCGGAAAGAGTGTTTGGGAACAAATGAAAGCTGGTGTGGATTGGAAACATTTTAGACATATTTATCAGCTTTCTTTTATATTGCTATTCTTGACTGTCGGTTATGGAGGTTATGTTTATTACGAGCTGTCTGAAAACAGTATGGGCGACAAACCGGCTCTTGGTAGAAGTGAAGTATTAAATGAGACGGAAGTGGAAAAATCTCTGAAGGCTTTGGACAGAATAACCATTACCTTGGGACAAATCTCAGAAATCGAGAAGGTAATCGTGAATGTACCTCCAAAATACGAAGCACGAATAATGGCTCTCAGACACATCCTGGCGGGTCATATCGTATCGAATTCACATGACATTAAGGCTTTTAAGATGGCATATACATTACGTAGAAATGCGTTGTCACAAGTACAGCAAGAAGTGTTGGATTGGTTTTTTAGGCAAAATGAGGAGGTTGTCAGGATATGGCAAGAATCTGATGGCTGTGAGAGTATAGATGTGTTCCAGAAACGTCTGAAAAGAATAATTAAAGAAAAAAAGATTAGAGAATTATAAAATCAAATACTTATGAAATGCTTATTAAGTTGTAATTTATTGCTTGTGCTTATATTGTTTTTTTTTAGTGCATGTAACGGCAGTGTTGGGAAAAAGCAATTGAAGGTAGAACGGGATTCTTTGATGGAACTGAACAATCATCAACGTCAGGTTCTCGATGAGATGACTTCTGTAATTGTTGAAATTTCTAATATTCTTGATACAATTAACATGCAGGAGAGGATATTATTTTCTAGTCATGATGTTGAAGGCCGTCAATACACACGTATGCAAGTTATTGAAAACCTTAAAACATTTGAGAATATTCTGAATGAGAAGCGATTGAGGATTCATTATTTGGATAGTCTGATGAATAAGAATAATGAAAGAATTAAGAAATTGTCTTCATTAGTCAAATACTTAAACAGTGAATTGAATAAAAAGGATTCCATTATTAGGATATTACGTGCTGAGGTTCAATCCAAGAATTTCAATATCAGGACGCTTAATGAACAGATTACTTCTATAAATTCAGACATGGAGACACTTTCTGATAGTCTTTCTACAGTTAGTGGGAAGACATCTGAAATGCAGGGTGTCATAGACAAACAGGCAGAAGAATTGTATACTGTATATTATGCAATCGGTACTAGAAAAGAATTGAGTGCTAAAGGTATTCTTGTAGGTGCTAGTAGATTTAAGAAAGGACGGATTAACTCATCGGCTATATCTGAAGCAACTAAAGCTGATTCCAGACAACTTCTCTTTTTGGAAATCAAGGGAGATAAGCCTAATATTTTAACCAATATGCCGGCCGAAAGCTATAGATTGACAGAGGTTTCAGATGAAGTTTACAAACTTGATATACTTGATGTTAAAAAATTTTGGGGTGTAAATAAGTTATTGGTTATTCAAGTCAAATAGGATATGGTAAGTGATAGTTTAACATAATTGGAGCAATATGTTGAAAAAAGTGTTATTTTTGGTTTTCATGTTCTTTATAGGAAGCCAATTTTGTTCAGCTCAGCAATTAAAGAGAGTTTTTAAATCAATATCAGAAATAGAAGGCTTTCAAATGGCATTGTATTCGGCTGAAGAATATGGGTATCCTAAAGAAATGGGAGAAATGAAAATGTCTTGTTATGGAAATTCAGATCCATGCGACAAAGTACTTGACCTCTTATCTTCTGTTTCTAATGAATTAATGAAGGTAAATTATGTGGATGATAGAGGGAAAATAACTCGTGTGTTTGTTGAAAAAGAAGAGATTAGTGGAGATGCTGTTCTTATGCAGGTTTTTATCGGGAAGGGTACAAATGACTTATGCGTTTGGATATTTACAGGTGCAACTTTAAATTATTATTTGTATATCGCTCAACAGATATATGATGACTGTTACAGATAATTTCTATGCAATATAAAGAATAGGGTCTGAAGAATCACGATTCTAAAACATAATTCGATATGAGGTTTAATAAAAAGCTGTGTTATGAATCATAAATCGGTACAAATTATATTTATGTTTTTCTTGCTTTTTTTGTTTGCAGGTTGTTTGCCACAAACAAGGAAAAAGCGGCAGGAACAACAAGATAAAGTTTTAAATTTGTCATCATTAGTTGAGACTTGGAATAATAAATGCCCAATTTCTTTAATAGATGATGAAATAGATCTTACGGAAATATATTATTCGGATAACAAATATTCAATTGTAATTACTTTAGGTGAAGAGGCACCGACGAGTGTCAAATCATTGGATTCATTATTAAGTTATTTAAATTATATTGTTGAGAATGATTTCTATTTCGATACAAGCTATGAACGAGGGGTACAACCTTTTGTTAAAGGATTAATTACACAGTCATCTATTTTAAAACAACTGGTAGACACTATCGCTGTTTTGACTGATACGCCAGAGACTACTCATGGTTATTTGCCATTGGTGTTCATTATAAAAGATGCAATGGACAATGATAGTACTTCTTTGAGATACAACTGTGAGTGGCTGGAACTTACAGAATATGAATGGTTGAATGCTATATTACCCTTGGATATGCTTAAGACATTTGGACGACTATCAGATGGGAGTATTTCTATGTTGAATCAGGAAGTCAGTTTTGATGCAGTACCTAAAGTTACCAAAGATGGTTATCTGAGAATTTCGTGTTATTTCGATTCGGATCCTTTGAGTAGAGAATCTGGTAAGGAATTGCAAATAGCAGAAGTTCTTGATAAATATTTTACTAAAGATATTTTGAGTAAGTTCTTAATAACTCAAGCAGAGAAAAGCAAGTCTATTTATTGTTATTTACGAGCATGTAGGCGTAGAGGAATTGACGCGAAATTTGTTATTGAAGGAAGTACATACGGATCTGTAGGAGGATGTGACTCAATTGTGATTTCTTTGAAAAATATCTAATGTTTTGATAAGTTTTATTTTTGATGATATATTTAATGATAGCCTATGGACAGGAAATTGGAAAAAAAATCATTAAGAGGAAAGGATAATAAGGTAATTATCCTGTTAATTGTTCTTCCTATTATTACTTTCGTCATAGGGTTGCTCATTCCTTCTCCTTTTACACGTCGAATTAGTAAGAATATAGTTGGCGATGGAAAAGAACGTGAACTTATTGATACAACAAACATGGTTTTTCCTGATGGATCCATATATGATGGAACAATCATTGTTGAGACAAAGGAACGGCATGGTTTTGGAAGGCTTACTATGAAAGATGGTACAGTGTATGAAGGTAACTGGAAAGAGAACAGTTTACCCTACGGGAAACGGATCGGTAAATCTTCTGTGTACACGGGAAAGTTCGACAAGGATTTCAATAATGAGGGGTTCGGAATCATCCATTATTCGGCTGAGTACATTGCCGGAAAGAAGAAACAAGGAAAAAATGATTACGAAATCGTAGAGTCCTATATCGGTAACTGGAAGAAGAACAGTAAGCATGGCATCGGGCGTTCCGTCAATGTGGATGGAAGCATGGATTTCGGAATCTATGCGGACGGTATCCTTCAGAGGAGTAGAGGAGCGAACTACCGTATAGGCGGAAGTGTCTATGGAATTGACGTGTCTCATCACCAGCCGGACATCGATTGGGATAAACTGGCGCTTTATTGTGATAAAGACGGTAACGTGTACCATGGTAATCCTGAAAGCAGGGAATATATGCAACCGGTATTCTTTGTATACATCAAGGCGACAGAAGGAGCGACAGTCCAGGATAATACCTTTAGTGTGAGAATGATTGAAGCGGAAAGACATGGTATCGTGCGTGGCGCCTATCATTTCTTCCGGTTGGGTAGTTCGGTAGAAGAGCAGGTGAAGAATTTTACCGATGTGGTGACATGGCATCCCGGTGATATGCCGCCGGCGTTGGATATTGAAGTAGTTTCTGAAATCGAAAAATACGGTGCCCCCAAGCTGCAAGCGATGGCATTGGAGTGGCTGGAGCGTATCGAAGAGCAACTTCGTGTCCGTCCCATCATCTATACCCGGGAAAGTATACGCAACAAGTACTTGAACGATTCCCGATTTAAGAAATATGATTTCTGGATTGCCCGCTATTCAGAAAACGGACCGGAGAACTTTGATTGGCATATTTGGCAGAGGACAGAACGGGGAGTCATCAGCGGATATGACCAAGGTCAGATAGACATTAACTTGTTTAAAGGGGACTATATGGCATTCAATAAGTTCCTGAATAATATGATAGCCACTCCACAAGCGTCCATGAATGAGAATTCCGAAGCGCACCGGATAGCGGCTAAAGACCGCTTGAAGAAAGGGCAGGCCGTCAACGTACCGCTCCGTTAATCTGCATACTGTTCCCTGAAGGGAATCACGGACCGGAGAAGACCGTCCGTCATCGTGCTGTACGCAGCCGATGACGGGCGGTTTTCTGTTATCTTTATTATCTTTTTTCTTTGGATGTGTATTGTTTCTAAAATATTATTTATATTTGAATGAGAAAAAACATAATAGACTGACGAACCTATGAACATTAAGATCCGACTGACCGTAATGAACTTCCTACAGTTTGCTGTGTGGGGAGCGTATCTGACCTCGATGGGGACGTACCTGGCAGGCGTTGGCCTGGGTAGTCACATCGGTATTTTTTATGCCATGCAGGGAATCGTTTCCCTTTTCATGCCTGCTATCCTGGGTATCATTGCCGACCGCTGGGTGCCTGCCCAACGCCTGTTGGGGATGAGCCATCTGCTGGCCGCCCTTTTTATGGGGGGAGCCGGCTATTATGCCATGGAAGCGGGGAGTGAGGTGGCGTTCGGTCCGCTCTTTCTGCTCTATTCGCTGAGTGTCGCTTTCTATATGCCGACCCTGGGACTCTCCAACTCGGTGGCCTTTACGGCCCTCGAACAGGCGGGGCTGGATACCATCAAGGCTTTCCCGCCCATCCGTACCTTCGGTACCATCGGGTTCATCTGCTCCATGTGGCTGGTAGATCTGATGGGCTTCCAGGCCAATTACATGCAGTTCTTCACCTGTGCGGTGTGGGGACTGCTGCTGGCGCTCTATGCCAACACGCTGCCGGGCTGTCCGGTGAGCAAGGGAGGTGCCCGGAAATCGCTGGTGGAGGCGCTGGGCCTGAACGCTTTCCTGCTCTTCAAGCAGCGGAAGATGGCTATCTTCTTCATCTTCTCGATGCTGCTGGGCGTTTCGCTCCAGATTACCAACGGATTCGCCAACCCGTTCATCACGAGTTTCCAGGCCATTCCGGAATACGCCGATACGTTCGGGGTACAGCATGCCAACCTGCTGATTTCGCTCTCGCAGGTGAGTGAGACCTGCTGCATCCTGCTCATCCCGTTCTTCCTGAGCCGGTTCGGCATCAAACGGGTGATGCTGATAGCCATGGTGGCCTGGGTGCTGCGTTTCGGCCTCTTCGGTCTGGGAAACCCGGGCAGCGGGGTGTGGATGTTCATCCTCTCCATGCTGGTGTATGGAGTGGCGTTCGATTTCTTCAACGTATCCGGCTCGCTCTTTGTGGACCGGGAAACGGATATCTCCATCCGTTCGAGCGCACAGGGACTGTTCATCATCATGACAAACGGTATCGGTGCGACGGTGGGTACGTTGAGCGCACAGGCGGTGGTGAACCGTTTTGTGGACTTCAGCAGTACGGAACCGCAGGTGGCCGGATGGAGCCAGGCGTGGTTTATCTTTGCGGCGTATGCGCTGGTGGTGGCAGTGGTGTTTGCCCTTGTCTTCCGCTACAAACATACGCCTGAAACAAAATAAGGAGATTTTATGGAAAGAGCATGGAATGAGATACCGGTACGGGTGCTGGACATGTCGACGGTGCTGAAACCCTCGGATGCCTTTGCATTGGTGCTGGAGGAGATAGAAGGGGGACACCGGAGGCTGGCGCTGATTATCGGCGCGGTGGAGGCACAGGGCATCCGGATAGCCCAGCTGGGGTATCGCCCGCCCCGCCCGTTCACGCACGAACTGATGCTGGACGTGATGAAGCAGGGGGGACTGGAACCGGTGAAAGGGGTGATTTCGGCCGTCAAGAGCGGGGTCTACTACGCCGACCTGTATGTGCGGCGGGCGGACGGAAGTGTCTACCAGGTGGATGCACGCTCTACGGATGTGATTTCGCTGTCCATGCGTGCCGGCTTCCCGCTGTATGTGCTGGACGAGGTGCTGGAACGGGAACAGTTGCGGTACATCTCGCCGGACGGTTCGGCTTATACGGTTCCTGTCAACATGGTGGACCTGGATACGCTGAAACAGGAGATGCAGGCGGCCGTGGATAAGGAGGATTATGAACGGGCCTCGCAGTTGCGGGACGAAATCAGACGCCGCGAAGCGGAAGAGAAGGAAGGAAAGGAATAGGAAACAATAAAATGTGAGAGATATGGTAAAACACGTTTGGAATTATGCGTTGCTGGTGGTACTGGTATTGCTGGCAGCTTGTTCGGAGAAAAATGAGTACACCCGGGTAATCCCGCAGGATGCCTCGGTGGTAGGTTCGTTCCAGGTGTCGTCGCTGGTACAGAAAAGCGGTCTGACGGAATCGGTGGACAAGGCGACTCTGGATAAGATGAAGAAGAATGTCACCCAGGGACTTGGGGCCGAAGAGGCGAAGGTGCTGGAAGATATCCTGAACAACCCGAGCGAAAGTGGTATCGATTTCAAGAAACCGATTTATTTCTTTATCCAACCGGACGGGGAGACTTCGGGCGTCGTGGCTTGTGTGCAGAACAGTGACAAGCTGCATGACCTGGTGGATGTGCTGGCCGGTCAGCAGATGTGTGCTCAGCTGGAAGAGAAGGACGGGGCTTCGTGGACCGAGAGCGGCAAGCTCGTGCTGGCCTTTACGGATGAAGCGTTGCTGATGGGTTCCGGACGCATGAAGAGCGAGGAACTGAAGGCGCAGATGAAGGGCTGGCTGAACAATCCGAAGGAACGTTCGTTCGCCGCAACCGACGAATACAAGTCGATGTCGGAGGCAAACGCGGACATGGCTTTCGTGAACGGTCTGGACCTGATGCCGGTGGAACTGCGCTCCATGATGCAGGCTGCACTGCCCGAAGGAGCCAAACTGAGTGACATCCGGATGCTGACGGCTGTCCGTTTCGAGAACGGAAAGATGGTGGCCGATATGCAGACAATTTATAAGAACAAGGAACTCAGGAAGATGGCAGAGACACAGATGGCTGCACTGGATAAACTGAACGACAAATACATGGACGCTTATCCGGAAAATACGTTCTGCTGGATGGCGTTGCGGGGCAACGGCGCGAAGCTGTATGAACAGCTGGACAAGCAGAAGGTGTTCGGATCCGCGCTGATGAGCATGCCGTTTGACATTGACTTGAAACCGGTGTTCGAAGCGGTGGACGGTACCGTGACGTTGGGCATGAACATGCTGGATGAGAAGATTCCGCAGGTTTCTCTATTCGCGGAAGTGAAGAACGCTGATTTCCTGCAGGCGCTGATTAACCAGCTGAAACCGATCATTTCGATGGCCGGACGTTCCATGCGCCTGGTGCCGACAGGAAAGGACAGCTATGAACTGCAACTGGCCGACGGCTCACAGTTCGGTATGGGACAGGGACCGACTTCCATCTGTATCGGTGTGCGTGACAAACGTTTCTACCTGACCAACGACAAGCTGCTGCTGAACGAGGGCGTGAAAGGGAACAGCCTGGTCAAGGCTCCCTGGGCGAGCGAAGTGAGCGGCAAGCGTTTCTTCATGGCCTTGAGCATATCCAGTGTCCGTGACCTGATTCTTTCGGAAGTGCCGAGATACAGTCGGGGTATAGCCGGACAGGTGGTCGATAACTTCAGCTACCTGACCGTGGATGTCAAGGATGCCGAACATACCACCTTCACCGTTTCTTCGAAGGATGAAAAGACCAACGTATTGAAACAGTGGATGGACCTCGGTTTGAAATTGAGTGGCGTGGTACGGTAATTCCG
>OKTC01000203.1_pt1 | contig 30531 bp, 20 predicted proteins | sample 1606181 | NCBI WGS metagenome assembly OKTC01 (sample SAMEA3879529, study PRJEB24766) | human gut metagenome | biome: human-associated habitat; feature: feces | place: USA | collected 1985/1987 | reverse complement strand
TTCGCTTTTAAGACTGTATGAAATGGAATACTCACCAGACTTCGTGTCTCCTTTCACAAATTTTATCGATCCAGCTAAGGGTATAAATTTCTCATGAGAAGGTGGTATGCTTAAGCCTGCGATGCCGTAAGACACAAATTCGGAGTTCTCAGAATAGAAATCTCTAAGTTTTCCACTCTCATAGAAAGAGATGCCTATATTGCCCAAATTAACTTGATCCTGGACAACTATCTTGTATTCCTTGCCAATAATCGGAAATTTCTCATCGGCATAGCACCCAATCAGGATTAGCCAAAAATTATCAGCATCCTTTTCTTCATAATCTCGTAGAAACATTTGAAAGTAACATACGCCTTCTTTGACTTTACAAATGTCACCACCTAATGGAAGAAACCAGTATTTATTAGATAAAACATCGTCAACTGTTGTGTATTGAAATAAACAATTATTATTTATAGTCGCTTCTCCCCAGACAGTCTTAAGCTTTAGAACATCCTTTTTTTCACAACTTGATAATACCGTTATGAAAATCATTGTCATTAATAGTATACCTAAATTTCTTTTCATAAATCGCAATTTTTAATGTTTATATTCTTGAAATATTGCGTATTGATTACTCTCTATTGATCCTTTCCACCAATTCGTCTGGTGTAAGTATCTCCATCTTGGAGAAACCAAACCACTTCTTGCCCAAGTCCTTAATGGATGCTCCTATGTGATACACATCATCGTCTATACAAAGGAAGCGGTCATGTGATAAACGGAATGTTTCAACATCAATCGGTGCATATTGAGCATTATGACGGTCTATGTCGAGTTGGAACTGACGGCTTATCTGCTGAGTGTAGATGGTTGCAGACACGTTATTATCTCTTTTATCGAGCAATGTCAGTACAGTCTCGTCAACATAGTTGTCGATAAGGACAATACGTTTCTTCGCACTCTTAATCAAGTCGGACACGAAAGTATAGGCATCATAAATTTGCCCATTGTAGAACACACCTTGCTTCGGTTTTGCATTGCCCTCATCCAATCTGCGGAATACTTCTTCTATACGTTTGTCTGATTCGTGCAAGTGTTGTTGCATTTCCAATTGATGGTACTCCATTGTTGAAAGACGTTGGAAAACTTCTGCATTTGTCACCATGAAACGTCTCATTGCAACAAATGCATCCATAATTCGTATGCTTACACGAATTGAGGTTTCACTTCTAAGAACAGTGGAGAGCATAGCCACTCCCTGCTCCGTGAAAGCATATGAACGAACTGTTGAGTGCTTCAAACTATTGAACCGATCACAATTTGTGACCAGTTCATTCATTTCTTCCTTAGTCAGTTGAAAACGAAAACGTTCAGGAAATCTCTCCATATTACGTTTTACTTGCTCATTAAGACGCTTTGTTTCAACGCCATAAAGTGTGGCAAGGTCACGGTCAATCATAACCTGCTGTCCTCTAATTACTTTTATTAGCGGTTCGATATTATCCACGGCAACCAACCGGTCGCAAATTGCGACCAGTTCGCAGTTCTCAGTCTTTTCTGTTATATCTGCCATATTTATGTCTTCATTTTGAGATCACAAATTGTGACCTTAAACGTGTTGTTATTTATTATTGAATGCAGCTGTGGTTGTACTTTTAGTAACCGTTTAACTCGTTGCTATGAGCAGGTGTCCGTCAATCTTGGCACTGCAGCATCGACTCCGGTGCAATCTCGAGTATCTTGCACAACTTCGCAGCCATCTTCAATGTGGGCATAGCCCGTCCGGTAACATAGGCATTGATTCGGGATGGGGAAACCGACATTTTTTCTGCCAGCGCCTTCTGGGACATATTATTGCGGATAAGCCCGTCCTTTATCAGTGACTTGACAGATCTCCGGTTTTTATGTTCGTCCAGTCCGTCATCAGTCTGGACACTGCTCTGGTTTTTATAATCATCTCTCACATTCCCGTCGCGGAGTATTCCGTAATTCCGGTCCGAGTCGTAGCCGTCCACAATAGTTCTGGTATGACTGTGGTAATTCTCTTCGTGTGACTCTGCCAAACATCCGGAACACGGCTTGCCGTAGGAATCATTGTCAGTGCCTATAGCAAGCAGTTCATTTCCGATTTTGCGGATCTCATTGACAATCATTAGCTCCCGCGATTCAGACGGACGCTTCATTCCGCTGGAATATGCGGCCAAAAGACTTTGCTGTATGCCGAGTCTTCTTGCTACTGCGGACAAGTTCAATTCCGGATGCGAAAGCAAAATCCTGGATATGCCTTCCGGTTCAGGATTGTCATATTCGAAGCTTTCGTTTGAGATGTCCTCGTTGAGCGAATACCAATGTACGCCGTCATCCTCGATTACATAATCGTCTCTGTTTTCCGCATTCAACAGATTACGATAGTAAAGGAGTGACTGCCACAATGTCCTCCCGTCATCGAACTGAGCATATATTCTGCTTCCCTCGAACCATATCTTCTTGATCCGCATAGCTTGCCTCCCTTATTTTCCTTACAAAGTTAGGATATATTTCCATATCTATAATACAAAATTTAGAAATTTTCGCAACGAACAGATTTTCCGGCCGAAAAAACTTTCCAAAATTTTCCGCGTTACAGGCGGTCATAAATAAATTAGAATATTTCAACAAAGAAATAACTGCTAACAATTATTGAAATAATCGACAAAAGAGAAAAAGCATTTTTTCATACAAAGCTAGACACTTTTAAACGAAATGTTTTTATATTTGCAATTGTCGGGCATGTATGACTTAACCGACATGAAATAATATACTAATTTCATGTTACAAAGATAGTTATACAACGCCGACAGACATATTATAGACGTTACTGACGTTTTTCTTTCACGATACAAACTTGGCGGTTTGACGAATTACAGAAAGAGGAAGCGGCAACGGGAACGTCCACATGCGATGACACATCAGTCATCCGCGCCGGTGAAAGGCGTGGAGATTTGCTGTATATCATCCTGGCGTGGGCTATTGCGTTGCTTATCTTTTCTGAAGGGCACGCCAAGGCCTGTATCGTGGGATAAGCAAAAGCAAGACTCCCACGTCTTTTTTGTATCTGCCATTCTGGGGAGGCATTGGCAACAACACACAAACTAATGATTGGAAACAACTATCCAGATGAAAAGCCAGGCTATTGCCCTCCTGAAATCAATTCAATTCTGATAGATTCAAAATCCCCTTTCGCTGTCGCTGAAGGCAGTACCGGCAACGGTCTCAATGTCGGTGTAGCCGGATGGGGAGAAGGCGATAATTTCAGCGGCGATGCCGACTGATAAAATAATGATCAACAAACACTTAAAAACCAATTAATATGAAATCACGATTTCTTGTATTGTGTCCGACATTGGCGGTTCTGCTTGCCGGATGCGCGAAAGAGCCAGTCGTGGAACCAGTTGTAGATGATTCCGATCTCATACCGCTGAACATCGACGGTTCCATCAACCAGATTCAGACCAAGGTCAATGCTGCCGGCTTCGTGGACAAGGACGCGCTGGGCCTCTTCGCCGTGAACTACAGCGAGGAGAACACCGTCGCAGGCACACTTGCCGACAACGGAAACCAGGCCGACAACGTCAAATACGTCTTCGACGAGGCCGCCAACAAGTGGACCCCGACGAAGAAAGTCTATTACAAGGACGTCAATACCAATGTTGACCTCTACCTCTATTACCCGCACCAGTCATCCGTGACCGAGGTCAATGCCGCAAACTTCGAAGTGCAGAAGGACCAGAGCTCAGCCGCTACCGCATCATCCCTCTCCGGATACGAGGCCTCCGACTTTCTCTGGGGCAAAGCGGTCAATATCACCCCTTCAGAGAACAAGGTCGCAGTCCAGCTGTCGCACAAGATGGCCGCTGTCAATGTCGTCCTTGTGGAAAAGGAAGGCTTCGCTGAAGGCGAATTCGCATCCCTCGAAAAGAGCATAATTCTAACCAATACCACCCGCAAGGCGAAGATCAATTTCGCGACCGGCGAGGTTTCCGCTTTGGGCAATGCCCAGCAGGATGGTATCGTGATGTGCCCGCAGAGCAGCGGTGCATTCAGGGCAGTGGTAGTTCCGCAGACCGTGGAAGCCGGCGAGAAACTGTTTGCGATTACCATCGACGGCGTATCATACGGATTCAGAAACAGCGCTGCTTCAGTAACTTACGCCGCAGGCAAGCAGACTGACGTCACCATCAACATCAAGAAGAAAACTCCGGCAGGCGAATACGAACTCACACTCGGAGACATCAAGATTGCCGACTGGACAGAGGACAAGAACACTCACGGCGGAGAGGCTCGTCAGTACTTCGTGGTGAATCTTACCGAAGCCGGAACGCTTGGCAAGGTAATTCGCAGCTTCAAGAAGAATCCGGACAAGATCAGGAACCTGAAGGTTTCAGGTCTGATTACCACAGAGGATTTCTACTTTATGCGCGATTCAATGGCAATCTTGGAGGCGATTAACCTTAAAGAGGCTAAGGTGGTGAATGATAAGTATTATGATAATACTCAAGGTTGGACTACTCGTAATAATGTTATTCCTGATGACGCCTTCGCGAATAAGAAGACTCTGTCTCATTTCTCGTTTCCAGAGAAAATTACATACATTGGGGCACAAGCGTTTTATTACACAAGTCTTTCAGGAGCATTGATAATACCTGATGATGTTATTGAAATTGGTCAGTACGCATTCCATGGGACATTGATTGGCAGTGTCGCTTGTTCGCCAAGACTTAATAGAATCAGTGACTATGCATTTTCCGATTGCACTTCTTTGACAGGAACATTGACACTGCCAGAAACATTGACTTATATAGGCAATTCCGCGTTTATGGATTGCTCCTTTACTGGAGAATTACACTTGCCAAATAGTTTGGAATATATCGGTAGTCGTGCTTTTCAGAATTGCGATTATTTCGTGGGAAATTTAAGGCTTCCGGATAAAATAAAATCCATTCCCGCTTACGCTTTCAATTATAGTGGTTTTACGGGACAACTTGATCTCAATAATGCTATTGAATTTGGCTCTAATTCGTTTTCTAGATGCGGTTTTACTGGAGATTTAATAATTCCTGAAGGGACTATCGAAATTCCGGATAATTTTATGTCATTTGGCTCATCACCAGGGCCAGGACGCATAAGCAGTATTATTCTACCAAAAACTCTTAGGCGAATAGGTGAACGTGCTTTTTTTGGACAGTCAAAATTAAGAAATATATCTATATCAGAAGGATTAGTCTCCATTGGTGCTTATTCATTTTTTGGAGCGAATATTGTTTCATTGGAACTCCCTTCAACTGTACAGACAGTCAATGAAGAAGCGTTCGCAGCTTGTTACAGCCTTTCTAATTTTACTTGTCACGCAGTGGAACCACCATCAGTAATGCAAGGCGCTTTCGGTGGCGTGGCCAAAGACAATTTCACAGTAGAAGTTCCTGCACAGTCCGTGACACGTTACAAGACCGAATCCGGCTGGTCTGATTTCCGTAGAATCGCAACACACTATGATTTCTCAGTAAGCCGAGATAGAGTGCGCACGCTTAATGCAGCCGAATCGAGGACATTGATCCTGCGAGCTCCTGCTAACTTCAACTGGAGCATAGAAAGCAAGCCTGACTGGGTGACTGTTACACCTTCATCCGGTACTGGCAAGGCTGATATTACAGTTTCTGTGGATCAAATGGCCCGTACAACTGATCAATTTGAAGTAAATGAAGGCACGTTCACAGACCCCACATACAAGAAATATGCAGGCCGAAGCGGCGAGATTGTCTTCAGACTTGAGGACAAGGACTATACCTGCACATTGGATGTGGAGCAGTATGATGCGGATTACTCCGATGGCGAAGTCATGACATTGAATACGGCGACCAAGGGCCCTGGCATTGACATCGTCTTTATCGGCGATGGCTATGATGCCAAGGACATTGCCAAAGGCACGTTCAAACAGAATACCGAGGACGGCTTCAAACATTTCTTCGGCATTGAACCGTATTCTACCTATAAAGATTATTTCAATGTCTATGCAGTCGTTTCCAAGTCTGACGACAGCGGCATCGGTACAGTAAACACTGTGATCGACACCAAGTTCGGCAGCTATTTCACGCAGTACCGCATAAAGGCTCCGGAGGCAGACAAATGTTTCGAATGGGCGAAACGGGCTGATGCGTCGATGGATCTCAGCAAGTCTCTCGTAATCATGCTCATGAATACCTCCACATACGAGGGCGTGACCATGATGTATGGAGACGGCTCGGCTATTGCCTGCTGTCCTGTAAGCACAGATGCTTATCCTTATGATTTCCGAGGAATCATCCAGCATGAGGCAGGCGGACATGGTTTCGGCAAGCTCGGTGACGAGTATATCTACCATAATGCATTTATCCAGACGTGTGACTGCTGGTGCTGCGAGCACCCGCAGGGTGACGATGACACAATGACCTCTTATGGCATTTACAAATCCAAAGGCTGGTATAAGAACCTCTCCATGACCGCAGATGCCAAGCAGGTTCCGTGGGCACATCTCATCTACCACAAGAACTACTCCGACAAGGTGGATATGTATGAAGGTGGATATATGCACACACGTGGCGTATATCGTTCTGAAGCAACAAGTTGTATGAACAACAATATCCCATACTACTCTGCCATCAGCCGCCAGGCCATCGTCGAGCGCATCAAGGCATACGCTGGTGAGACATTTGACTTCGACGATTTCGTGGCCAAAGACTCCTTCGAGGTCGGCACCAAGTCATTGGCAAGGGACTTCGACTGGACCTTCGGCGTGAATCCGAACATGTTCCGCGCGAACGGCGACGGCCCAATCTACATGGGTGAGCATCCTAACGTAAAATAAAATATTTGAACAATGAAAAGATCAATATACCTTATAATTGCGGCAGCTGCATTGATTTCCTGCTCCAAGTCCGAGCCGGCCGAGTTCAATGCCGATGAACTCCGGTTCGACATTTCTTATCCTGCCACGAAAGCGACCGCTTCCTCTTTCGAGAACGGTGACGCGATTTCGCTCTATGCAGTGGAATATGCCGCAGACGGCACCCAGATGCCACTTCAGATCGGCGGAAACTATCTGAACAATGAGAAGATTACCTGCAGCGGCTCGTCCTGGACTCCAGAGAGAAAACTGTTCTGGAGCGAGCGTCCATGCGATTTCTACGGCATCTACCCATATCAGAATGTGACATCCATCGAGAGCTATCCGTTCTCAGTGGCGACTGACCAGTCCGGCGACGGCTACGAGGCTTCCGATCTGTTGTATGCCTATACGCAGAACGTTTCCCGTTCAGCCGGTGCCGTAAGCCTTCAGTTCCAGCACATTATGTCCAAGCTGGTGGTGAAGCTTGAGAAGGGTCCGAAGTTCGAGGGCAAGATTCCTGACGACGTTGTCGCCCATATCTACAATACCAATGTGGAGTGCACTGCCAACTTCATTGCCGGTTCAGTGGAGAAGAACGCTTTCGGAGCGAAGAACACCATCACGATGAAGAAGCTCAGCAATGAGCAGTTCGAGGCCATCCTGGTTCCGCAGAACCTGGAAAGGAGTACCTCGCTCATCGAGCTGACCATGGGCGGCATCGCCTACCTTCTCGACTACTCCCTGAGTTTCCGCGCCGGCTACGTCCACACCGTAACCATAACGCTGAACACTTCCCCTGACCAGGAGCAGATCGAAATCTCCATCGACCCGTCAGTCAATCCTTGGAAATAATTCCGGTTCCCCAGACGTCATGGGCGATACCCGTGACGTCCCGGTTTTTCAGGTCAGATAGACACCGCTGTCCTCTCCGAAACTCCGGCCGAATCTGAGGTTTTCCGACCATATACTTAGTCCCGTGTGCAGATCCGTTCATTCTGCGCACGGGACTTTATTCTTGTGCATTATCCTGATCCTGGTTGACCCTCGGTCGCTTGCCCCCCCCCGGTTGCGTGATTCGTCCGTAAAACCCCGCCTTCTACCGGACAAGTTGTTGATTTTGAGTAACTTGTCCGTGAAACCCCGCCTTTTTACGGATAAACTGTGGATTCTGGGTCAACCAATATCAGTAATAAGCAGATCCGCTCATTCTGCACACGGGACTTTATTCTTGTAGCGCGATTCATCCGTAAAACCCCGCCTTCTACCGGACAAGTTGTTGATTTTGAGTAACTTGTCCGTGAAACCCTGCCTTTTCCCGGACAAACTGTAGATTCTGGGTCAACCAATATCAGTAATAAGCGGATACGCTCATTCTGCATACGGGACTTTATTCTTGTTGCGTGATTCGTCCGTAAATGCCACGCATCACATGAGGTACTTGCTCATGTCTTCGCCACGGCTCTGGGCCTCGCGGATTTCGGTGGAGGAGATATCCACAATCGGCGCATCGAGAAGCTGGATGTGATAGATTTGCCGGTCGGCATCTTCCAGACTGAACCGTTCCGCTCCGGAAAGCGACTCGTCCAGGACGTAGAAAGCGGGGAAGTGCTTGCACTCGTTCATGAGTGCTGTCCTCAATGCCTTGATGTCGAAGCCCTTACGCGGATATACAGCTACACCGTACTCGGAAAGGATACGGGGAAAGTCACGCCATTTGTGTATCGAGGAGAGGTTGTCCGCGCCTATGACCAATGTGAAGTCGTTCTCCGGCTCACGTCGCTTGAGCGCATCCAATGTGCGGATCGTGTAGTGCGGAGGCTCCATTTTCAGTTCAATGTCATCCACCCACACGTTCAGTTCAGGATGTCGGCGGACAGCCTGGACAGCGGCATTGTACCGGTCCTGTCCGGAACTTGCATCAATCGAGTCCTTAAGCGGATTTTTTGGCGATACCACCAGATAGACCCAATCGAATTCCTTCTTTACGGTAAGGTATTCCATTATGGCCTGATGACCGATATGGAGCGGATTGAAAGAACCGGCGTAAACGGCAATGCGCATGATCAAAAATTATTGTAGGAAGTCGTCAACCACTTTTTCAGCTTCGGCATAAGCTTTCTGCAAATCATCATTGACAAGAATATAGTCGAACTTGTCAGCGTAAGTCATTTCCTCTGAGGCCTTTGCGACGCGCTTTGCGATGGCTTCGGCGCTGTCGGTGCCTCTGGCGACGAGCCTCTTCCTCAGTTCTTCCACTGACGGGGCCTGGATGAATACTGACAATGCCTTGTCTCCGAAGTATTTCTTCAGGTTCACGCCGCCTTTCACATCCACGTCGAAGATGATGACATGGCCCTTGTCCCAGATTCTCTGGACCTCTGACTTGAGCGTGCCGTAGAACGAACCAGCATAGACCTCCTCGTACTCCACGAACTTGTCTTCCGCTATCATCTTGCGGAACTCGTCTGCCGTAAAGAAGTGATATTCAATACCGTTGCGCTCCTGTCCGCGTGGCGCGCGGGAAGTCGCCGATACAGAGAACTCCATCTCGGGATGCAACTTGAGAATGTGGCTCACAATGGTGCTTTTCCCGGAACCTGACGGGGCTGAAAATATGATTACTTTATTGCTCATTCTGATAATTGTTGGATTCTGACGCAAAAGTAAGCATTTTTTGCTTAACTGCCCGTAAGTTGGTAACTTTACCGGACAAACCAGCTGAAAAAGTAGTTAACCATTCATCGGACACGATAATTTATGAATTCAGACAAATACGTCATCGGCATTGACTTCGGCTCAGATTCGGCAAGAGCGGTCATTGTGAACTGCGCGGACGGCTCGATAGTCGGAGAAAGCGTAAGTTTCTACAAAAGATGGAAGCAGGGACTCTTCTGCGACCCGTTGAAATCACAGTTCAGACACCATCCGCAGGATTACATTGACGCGATAGAGTCGGCAGTGGGCTCGGTCACTTCCGCACATCCGCAGCAAGCTCGGAATATCGTGGCATTGTCAGTGGACACTACCGGAAGCACACCGTGTTTCGTGGATGAGAACCTCGTTCCGCTCTCCCTGAAGCCGGAATTCAGCGAAAATCCGGATGCGATGTTCATCCTGTGGAAGGACCATACGGGGACCGATGAGGCCGCCCGGATCGAGGCTGCCTGTCATGCCAATGTCCCTGACTACACCATGTTGTCGGGCTTTGCCTACTCTCCTGAGGCATATTGGTCCAAGGCCCTGCATGTGTTGAGGACTTCTCCGCAGGTGCGTGAGGCGTATTTTACGGCGATTGAGCTGTGTGACTGGATTCCGGCGCTTCTGACCGGATGCCACAACATTGACAATTTCTGTATCAGCCACAGCTGTGTGGGCGAAAAATCGTTCTGGTGCGAAAAGTGGGGCGGCTATCCTCCGGCGGAATTCTTCGAAAAGATAGATCCGGTGCTCGTGAAACTCAGGAAGAGTCTGTCTGACAATGACCGGACTCCTGATGTGCCTGTGGGCAATATCACAGACGAGTGGGCCGACAGATTGGGCGTTCCTCACGGAATCGTAATCGGTGCCGGCAATATCGACTCGTTCTCGGGCTCGTTCGGCTCAGGTGTGGAAGAAGGTGTGCTCGTGATGAGCTTCGGTACTTCGGCTGCCTATACCACTGTTTTCAGGCCGGAGGCTCTGGACAATGTGATTGACGGCGTCATGGGACAGGTGGACGGGCTGATCACTCCCAAGATGATAGGCATCGAGACCGGACTCAGCGCTTACGGGGATGTTTACGCTTGGCTCAAGCGCCTGATAATGACGCCGGTAAATAATATTCTCGCGGACTGCGATGTGCTGCCGAAAGAAGATGTGGCAGCGATTGCGGACTACATTGACGATAAGATGATGCTGGAGTTGAACCGGTCTGCGGAGCGGGTAAGTCCGAACATCCACAATCCTTTCGCGACGGACTTCCTTAACGGCCGCAGGGCGCCGGCTTCGAATATGCGTCTGTGGAGCTCGCTGATGGGCTTGAAGCTGTCCACGGATGCTGGGGCGATATTCCGTTCACTTGTCGAGGCGACTTCGTTTGCTTCCAAAGTGATAATGGATGGCGTGGAAAGTGCGGGGCTGAAGATCGACAAGGTGATAGCTACCGGCGGCATTGCCCAGAAATCGCCTTTGGCCGTGCAGATGGTGGCCGATGTGCTCAACAAGGAATTAGAAATCTGTTCGTGCAAGCAGTCGGGTGCGCTCGGGGCTGCCATTTTTGCTGCTGCCGCTGCCGGAGTCTATCCTGATTTCAGGACAGCGCAAAGGTCAATGATACATAAGAATTCCAAGGTCTATTATCCTGATACTGAGAGTCATAAGTTCTTGCTTGAACGTTTTGGACTCTATAGGAGGGCAGTGGATTATACTGAAAAAGTTCAGGAGGAATTCTTTAATTTTAATGAAATTGACTAATTTTGTGGAGTTTTGCTGATCCGTGCGGAGAAATTATATGACATTTTGTCGGTAAAGTAGCAAGGTGGCAGAATTATTGCAGAAAAGCCTGCGGATTCAGTAAGCGTTTAGGGCTTACGTAATGTTCATTGAAATAATTTCTAATTTTTATAGAATATGGTTTCTTATAAAGAATTAGGCCTTGTAAACACAAGAGAAATGTTTGCAAAGGCTGTAAAAGGCGGATATGCTATTCCTGCCTTCAACTTCAACAATATGGAGCAGCTTCAGGCTATTATCCAGGCTTCAGCAGAGTTGAAGTCACCAGTCATTCTTCAGGTTTCTAAGGGTGCCCGCAACTATGCGAACCAGACTCTTCTCCGTTACATGGCAGAAGGTGCTGTACAGTATGCCAAGGAACTCGGTTGGGAACATCCTCAGATCGTTCTTCACCTCGACCACGGCGATTCTTTCGAACTCTGCAAGAGCTGCGTGGATATGGGCTTCTCTTCAGTTATGATCGACGGTTCTGCTCTTCCATACGAGGACAACATCGCTCTTACAAAGAAGGTTGTAGAGTACGCTCACAAATATGACGTTACCGTAGAGGCTGAGCTCGGTGTTCTCGCAGGTGTTGAGGATGAGGTTGCTGCTGAGGAATCTCACTATACAAAGCCTGAGGAGGTTATCGACTTCGCTACCCGTACAGGTTGCGATTCACTCGCCATCTCCATCGGTACTTCACACGGTGCATACAAGTTCAAACCGGAGCAGTGCACACGTGACCCTAAGACAGGTCGTCTCGTTCCACCGCCGCTTGCATTCGACGTCCTCCACGAGATCGAGAAGAAGCTCCCTGGATTCCCTATCGTTCTCCACGGATCATCTTCAGTACCACAGGAGTATGTAGATATCATCAATACTCATGGCGGAAAACTTCCAGATGCAGTAGGTATTCCTGAGGAGCAGCTCCGCGAGGCTGCCAAGTCAGCTGTCTGCAAGATCAATATCGACTCAGATTCACGTCTTGCAATGACTGCTGCCATCCGCAAGGTATTCGTTGAGAAACCGGGCGAGTTCGATCCACGTAAATATCTTGGTCCTGCACGTGACGAGATGAAGAAACTCTACGAGCACAAGATCAAAGACGTTCTCGGTTCTGACGGCAAAGCTGAATAATCAGCCGACCCTATAACAACTAAGTCCAGATATCTTCACAGGTATCTGGGCTTTTTTCGTTTATGACGGTTTATGGTGGCTGTCGGAGATGCCGAAATGGCGGCGGTACTCTTGGACCGAATTCTGGAGGTGCTTTTCCACGGCTCTGGTGGAGATTCCGAGAATCTCGGCTATCTCGCTGTGCGTCATGCCCTCAATGCGGCTCATGTAGAAGATGTCCCTTGTACGCTCCGGCAGGAAATTCGAAAAATCCAGAACGTCCGTAATGTCAGGCAGCTGCTTAACTTTTTCTCCAGGAATATCGCTCTCATCTCCGAAATCGGCAGCTGCGATTATTTCCCTTGCCGACAATGGCAGTTCATCAAATCGTATTGCAGAATTTTCTTCCTTGTTCCGGCTGATGATATTGTAACATTTGTTTCTTACTGCCTTGAAAAGATATGCCGGAACATTGTCTGAACTGATTTCAATCCGTTTGTCGAGAAATGCGCAAAGGACATCATAAAAAATGTCTTCGGCGTTATTCGATGTAGAGCGTTTTTGCCCGCCTCTGGCTAGTAAACTGTTGATATACGGCACTATACGCGGGTGGATCTTGAGAACGAGATCCCTCACTTCATCTTCTGAATATGTAAATAACCGCGTGTCCATAGTTCAAATTTGTCGGCAAATATAAAAAAAATTGAAAAAACAGGTTCGGGATTTTCAAATGTCGTGTCTATTATGATGAGCCCGGAAAACTGAGGCCGGCCAATGAATAAGATGAATGAATATATTAAAATACTGGTAAGCAAATATGTCAGCGGAACTTTGTCGGATGAAGAAGCCGTGAGACTTGCAAAATGGATAAAAATGTCAGGGGACAATGCGGAACTGTTCCGCAATGAAGTACGTGTCATGGAGAAAAACCGGACAACGACCTCCGATGCGGTCGAATTCTGGAATCGCCTCGCGAAAGACAAATTCTCTGGCAAGGATAGCACCAGAAAATCTTTCAGAAGGACGTGGACAAAATATGCCGGTGCATATGCCGGTGCATTTGCCGCTGCAGTAGCGGCCATCGTCAGTGTCTCAATCTTGATTATGAACATTGACAAGAAGGATATTCCGGAGCAGGACATTGTCGCTGAGCAAGTGCAGGCGCAGGAAAATGCAGTCCCGGCCCGTAAGGAATCGCTCATTTACACGGCAGCTGCCGGTGAAAAGAAAACCGTGATTCTCCCGGACAATACGAAGGTCATGCTCAATTCCGGAGCGAAATTGATGCTTTCGGATGATTTCAATGAAACCGAACGTCGCGTGGACCTGGACGGCGAAGCATTCTTTGATGTCGCGAGGAATCCGGAGAAGCTGTTCATCGTATGCTGCCGTGACAATGAATATATCGTACGCGGTACATCCTTCAATGTTTCCTCATATGTGAATGACAGATTCTCTATCGTGACACTGCATACCGGACGTCTTGAAGCCCGGGTTCATGACGATGTCATCATGCTGAAGCCCGGTGACGAGTTGAGAATTGACAGGAACATGAACCAGATTACCAAGCAGACGGTCGATATCTCCAATTCTGCGAAGTGGAGGGACAGCGGACAGTTGTCTTTCTCATCACTGCCGCTTAAATACGTCGCCAACCAGGTTTCACACAAGTACAATGTGAAAATCAATGTGCACAGCTCGATTGAGGACATTGTCTATGACGGATGTCTTGACCGTGAATCCCTGCAGGATGCTCTGAGGCTGATTTCAATGACTTCTCCTGTCGAACTCTCCGTCACGGAATTCAAGGGAGAATACTACATCTCCAAAAAATCAACAAGACAACAATTAAATCACTAGAATATGAAACCAAAAGTTAAAACACTAAAACCGAGTTATGAAGCACCGGTCGTTACCGGCATCGACTTGTCGCTTGAAGCGGATATCTGTAATATCGTCAGCAGTTCCAAGACTCAAGAATTCAGAATTGACGACAGCTGGATCTGGGAAGAAGAATTTGATAACAAGTAAGCCTATGAAAAAGACAATATTGGCGGCATTTTGCCTGATGGGGGCAATTGCCTGCTCGAATGAGCTTGAATATCAGAATGATAGCCGTACAGTGCTGACACTGGAATTGCCTGGAACCACCAAGACTGTTCTCGGCGATGCACAGGACGGAGTGCGTCCTGTCCTTTGGTGCAAAGGAGACAAGATTTCTGTCAATGGGGTCGCTTCCCAAGCCCTCGCGATTGAAGAAAATGTTCCGACAGCAAGTTTCGTGTTTGAAAAAGAACTGACAGCGCCGTATTCCATCATTTATCCTGCCTCTATGGTCAAGGATGGCGGTGCGGTCATCACTATGCCCTCACAGCAAAAAGCTGCATCCGGTGACAATATCGTTTCTGGTTCAATGCCGATGGCGGGTTATTCCACCACGGAATCTGTCATGATGAAACAGGTTTGCGGAATACTGGGAATCAGACTGAAAATGGGAATGGAGGACATCCTTATCCGCTATGTCGAGGTTACGTCATTGGGAGGAGAACCCGTATGCGGTGATTTTTCAGTGGATTTCCAGAACAGTAAGCTTTCATCTGAAGCGAAAGATGCCAATGTGATACGAATGGAAGTTCAGAAGCCTCTTTCTGCAGAATCTGCAAATACGTTCAATGTGATTCTTCCTGCCGGCGTGTATTCTGCCGGGTTCCAGGTAAAAGTCGTGGATGAAAATGGTCGGGCAATGGTCAGGAGCATCAAGGGAAGCCGTGAACTCGAAGCAGGGAAATTGATGCTCATGCCTGAATTGGAATTTGTTCCTAATTCGGAAGACAAAGGTGTGGAGATTGCCACGCCGGAGGACTGGAACTCTTTCGCGACTGCTTATAACGCCGGAAAATATCCGGATTCACAGATTGCAACTATTACTGCCGACTTGGATTTTAAATCAGTCAGCGCCGATAAATTTGTCACATTGGGACTACGTGATGGTGCTAAGCAGTCCCCTGATGGGCCGGCCAAATATTTTGCCGGAACACTCAACGGCAATGGGAAGAGGATATTGAATCTTAAGTCAGATGTGCCTTTCATTCAGGCTATTGGAACAGGCGCTTTGGTGAAGGATGTCAACATTGACAAGACTTGCAGTTTCACACCATGGTACGGTGGTGAAAAGCAGCTTGAATTCGGCTCACTCATAGGCTATTGCTCAGATGGCACGGTCAAGAACTGCACCAGCGAGGCGACCGTAACCGTTTCTCAGTGCAATAAAGTAGCGAACAAGTTTCCGCTTTATGTAGGAGGACTTATTGGAAGGAACAGGGCAGCGTCTATCAGCGGCTGTACAAGTTCAGCAACAATTGTGTCTGATGCAACTTATGTCACGGACGCCGCAGCCAAAACTGACTTGTATATTGGAGGATTCACAGGCTATTGCTCAAATCCTAACGGCGTACTTGAAAACTGCTCCAATACCGGGAACATTTACGTGGCATCGACTGCTCTGAATATTTATGTAGGCGGCATCTGCGCAAGATGTTCTGCCGGAACAGTATCGCAATGTATAAATTCCGGTTCTATAGAAACGACCATGGCTCGCGCTAAAAAAGATCCTTGCAAGTTCCTCTATCTCGGAGGTCTATTCGGCGTCATAAATACAGACAAGGACAATTCCCCATCTATTGTCAATGGATGCTCAAATTCAGGAGCCATTATTTCCCGTTCAAATGTCAAGCAACTTTATATAGGTGGTGTAGCAGGGTTGCTGGATTCGCCCAATACAACATTAACCGATAACACAAGTTCTGGTAATATTACCACGACCAAGAGACTGAGAAATCTATATTGTGGGGGACTTTTCGGTGCGGTTACTCAAGCTATTGAACTCAATCTGAACGGAGAGCCTTATACCGGAGTTATCAAGATCGGTACAATAGAATCATCTACAGTATCTTATCTGTATTGTGGAGGCCTTATCGGACAGACAACAGCGGACGTCAAAGTAAGTGGTAGTGCCACTTGGAAATCAAGCTTATCTTATGTCGTAAAGGCTACGGCTGGGGACAACATTGCTGCTGAATCATTCTTTGGAGGTATTTGTGGTTGTGCATATGGTGCATCTATAAACTTTTCCGGGATGAAGTCAGAAGGCACTATTGCCATCGATTCATTAAAACATACGATCTCAGGCGTAGGAGGCATTATAGGTGGAGCTACAAAAGGAACTTCGATATCCGATTGTTCAAATTCATCCAAGGTCTCAGTTAAAGAGAATAAGGCTAAAACGAATGGCTGCTCCGTGCATGTAGGAGGCATTGCGGGCAGAATCTCTGGTGGAGATGTTATTATAAAGAGTTGCACTAATTCAGCAAGAATTGAGAGTCGGCACTTTAATAACAAACCGTGGAGTTCATATAATGGAAATGTTGCTGGCGGCATTGTCGGTAGTGTGGGTTATTCTGAAGGCAATAATTTCCCTGCCACTATTGAGGATTGTCAAAATTCTGGTACTGTCTATAGTCTCCGTGGAGCCAGTGGTGGAATAGCCGGCTATGTGTCCAAAGGCATTATGACAGGCTGCAGTTTTACTGGAGGTATTACCCGTTCTGCTCCTGGTGGAGGAATAGCAGGTGTGGCTAATTCAAGCGTTATTTCCGAATGTTATGTCAAAGCCAGTATAAAAACTGCCGGAAGTACAAATGCAGACTGTGGTGGTATAGTCGGTGAAGCCGTTTCTTCTACAGTTGATGGTTGCAGATACTATGGAGATCTGATATCTGCAGCAAATGTAAGCACCGGCGGCATCATAGGCAAAGCCGACGCTGCAAGTTCAGCCGGCGTGACGACAGCCTGCGGATTCGGCGGAACCATCAACGGCAACGAAGTTAAGGAAGACAACGTCAGCAATTACGCCATCGGCAGCACCACCGGCACACGCGGAAACTTCTATCTATGGAATGGTGTGCTCCAATAGTGAGCATGAGTTTACCGAAAAACCATAAATCACGACAATATGAATAATTTTATGAAAAGATTGCTTGTCGCAATGTTTTCTGTGGGGTTGGCAGTATGCTTCGGGGCTACCTCTTCCGTCAATGCGGCGGAAGTTCGGCAGGAACCGGTCATTAGCATAGCTGTCAAGGACATGCCGCTGCGGGAATTTGTAGCGGAAGTCGAAAAGAAATGCAGTTATACCTTTTTTTACAGCGTTCAAGTACTTGAACAGGCGGGGAAGGTGACGGTCAATGCCGAAAACGAGCCCGTAAGCGAAGTGCTTGAAAAAGCATTGGCAGGAACTGGATGCACGTTCGAGGTGCTCGGAAACAAAATTGCCATCAAGACGGATACAAATTTGAAGCCTGCCGATGCAAATATTGCGGCAAAATCGCAGACGGTGACGGAGCAATCTGCCGGCACCCGGGAAACTCGCATTGTGTCTGGAGTCGTGAGAGATTCTGAAGGGAAACCTCTTCCGGGAGTCGGCGTGTTAATTGTCGGAACAACTACGGGTGTCATTACTGACAATGACGGTGCATATTCCATCAAAGTAGCCGCTGGGCAGGAATTGAGATTCAGTTCAATGGGCTACAAAGACGAAACTGTCAAGGTCGGCAGCAGGTCGGAAATCAGCGTGAGAATGATGGACGATGCGCAGGTGCTTGAATCTGTGGTCGTTACGGCGTTCGGTATGAAGAGGGATGAAAAATCGCTCGGATATGCTGCGACCAAGGTTGACGGCGGGAACTTTTCCAATGCCGCCACATCTTCCAACTGGGTAGGAGGACTGGCAGGCAAGGTTGCAGGTCTCGCCATTGACAGGACAAACTCCGGTCCGGGCGGATCAATGCGTGTGACATTGAGAGGCGAGTCCTCGGTGGATCTGGCCAACAACTCGGCATTGTTCGTCATCGACGGCGTGCCTATGTTCAATACGTCCACATCTTCTACCTCAGGCAGTGATGAGTCCACCTTTGCCATCGACTATGGTGACGGAACAAGTGATGTCAATCCTGATGATATTGAGAATATTACGGTGCTGAAAGGACCTGCCGCCACGGCGCTCTATGGCTCGAATGCCGCCAATGGCGCAATCATCATCACTACCAAATCAGGAGGAAACCAGGATGCGAAACTCAGCGTTTCATACAGCACGAATGTGATGTTCGAAACATTGACGACATCGCCTGAACTTCAGTATGAATATGGTCAGGGTACCAATTCCAACTATTACTACTATCTCAGAAGCGGTGACAATGCCAAGGGATTGGGCTATCATCCTGTACCGGATTATACAAGTACCGTGAGTCTGGAATCCTGGGGCCCGCGGATGGACGGTTCATTGCAATATCAGTATTACGATGACAGGCTTTCAATCGGAGGCGCCAAAAATGAAGATGGTGATTTCCAGAGAACTGCAACTCCGTTCGTCAGTCGCGGCGACTGGTTCAAGGATTATTTCAGGACGGCTTACGTGGTCAGCAATTCACTGTCGGTTTCTGGAAAAATCAGTGGAAAGAACTCCATCCGCGCGACATTCAGCGATACCCGTGGAGACATGATGGTTCCCAATACCGATTACAGCAAACAGTATGTTTCGCTCAGGACAAGCAACAAATTGTCCAACTGGATGACTGCCGAAACTTCCATAACTTACAAGAGACAGCAGTGTGACAATATCCCTACGTCTTCCGGTTATGGTTCTACCTCCGTGATGTACAGCCTTTGGACTTATGCGCCTAACGTGGATATGTCGTGGGTGAAGAATTATTGGCTTCCGGGAATGGAAAACCTCAAGCAGGACAATAGCCTTTCGGGCGGAAAGAACAATGCATACTTCGTTGCGAACGAGTGTGTCAACACGCAGCTGCGCAACAGGGTGTATGGAAATGCCAAGTTCGACATGACGCTCTGCAAAGGTCTTACCCTCATGCTTCGTGGCGGCCTCGACATGAACCTGGACTTCCGTACGCAGCAGCAGGCGACATCCACCCAGGCCAATCCTGACGGATGGTACCGGGAACAGAACATTTCTTCGGTGCAGATTACGGGAGATTTTCTCCTGAAATATGACAGGGAACTCGGCGCGGATTTCCATTTTACCGGAAACTTCGGAGGAAATATCATCAATCAGAATTATCGACGTCAGGCACAGACTGCGGATAAACTCAAGCAGGCTGCCGTGTACTCTCTTGCCAATTCGCTTGGCGAAATCAAAGTGGACAATTACGGGTATAAGACCCAGACGAATTCACTCTACGCCCTTCTGCAGTTCTCCTGGAAAAATGCCATTTTCCTGGATTTGACAGGGCGTAATGACTGGTCCAGCACGTTGCCTTCAGAGAACAGGTCATATTTCTATCCGTCCGTGTCCACCAGCGTTGCCCTTAATGACCTGCTGGATTTCGGCCGCACCAACGGCTTGGTCAACCTGATGAAAATCAGGGCGTCATGGGCACAGGTCGGTCATGATACATCGGCGTACCGAATCGAGGATTACCTTGCAAGTACCAAATTCCCTGGTGGGGTGTCTCTTCCTACAGCGAAGTCAAACGGCCACCTGAAACCGGAAATCGTCACTTCATGGGAAGTCGGCGCGGATATCAGGATGTTCAAGAACCGCCTGAGCCTGGATGTGGCGTACTATGACGGCAATTCGAAAAACCTCATCGCCAACATGCCGGTATCCTATGCTACCGGAGCGACCAGCGTTTATACCAATGCCGGTACTATCCGGAACTGGGGTGTGGAACTTACAGCCAACGGAACTCTGTGGAAAACCAGTTCAATGCAGCTGGACCTCGGTTTCAACTGGTCGCTCAACAGGAACAAGGTTCTGTCGCTTGGTGACGGCATCGACTCGTGGATTGTCGCAAGATACTCTTCGCATGCGCTTATGACTGCTTATGAAGGCAGTTCTCTTACATCAATGTATGGTAAAGGTTACAAACGCGCACCTGAAGGCTCATATGTAATCAATGCTGACGGTACAATGCAGAATGTCTCAGGTATGGTGGTCCTCGACAAGCAGGGCAAGCCACAGACAAATGAGGACTTGCAGTACATCGGTGACTGCAGCCCTAAGTGGAGAGGCGGATTCAATCTGTCGTTCCGCTGGAAAGATCTCAAGGCTTCCGTAAGTTTCGACGGCCAGTATGGCGGACATGTGTTCTCTTATACGAATTGGATGCTGAATTACAGGGGAAAAGGTGTCGGCACGCTTGCCGGTCGTGAAGGCGGAATGATTGCCGAAGGCGTTGTCCTCCTGGATGACGGCAACTATAAGATCAATGATTATGCGATACCGCGCAATGATATCTCTGAATACTACCATTCTGCTTACAGCAATACCAATGCGGAGGCAAACTTCGTAAGCACCCAGTTCCTGAAACTGCGTGACGCAAGGATTGAATACGCATTGCCGAAGAAACTTCTCGCCAAGACGAAGGTGGTCCGCGGACTGTCCATAGCTGTCTATGGCAATAACCTTGTCTGCTGGAGCAAATTCCCGGGATGGGATCCGGAAGGCGTCTCCATGAGAGGCAGCGCGATTATTCCGGGCTTTGAGATTCTTCAGATGCCATCGGGCTCGCAATATGGCGCAAGCCTGAAAATAACATTCTAATTGACTGTGAACATGAATAGAATTTTCAGATATGTTGCAGCGGCTGCAATACTTCTTACAGCTTGCTCCAAATTCGACGATATGAACAAGAATCCGTATGCGCTCTACGATGCCCCTGCGGAATCCTTTGTCCAACCTATCCTGTACAATACGGAATATACTCTGGTCTCCAGGTCATATGACCTCCTGTCGGAACTCATGCAATACAGCGTCAATTACAATACAGAGGTGACGTCCCAGATGAATTACAATTATTCCATTACGGAGTCTGTGGACGCTTCCATCTGGCTCGGACTTTATCCTCAGGCCGGCAATGCAGAATATATGTTGCACCAGGCGGAGAAGGAAGACAACCCGGCGATGAAGGGCGTTGCATTGATACTCAAGACATTGGTGATGTCCAATATCGTGGACGCCTACGGCAATGTCCCTTATTTCGATGCCCTCAAAATCGCTCTCCAGAAGGATCCCCTGAACTATACGACCAGATATGATGACATGAAACTCATCTATGCCGACATGTTCGCCCTGCTGGAAGATGCCAATGCCGCATTTGTGAAGGCGGAAGAACTCAAGAATTCCGGTGAGATCCCGCAGACTGACTTCAGTGCGCTATGTGACTATATGTATGAAGGCAATGTGGAAAAATGGCGTCGTTTCGGCAATTCCCTCTACCTGCGTCTGCTTATGCGTGCGGCAATGAAAGTTGAGGAAGACGGAGGCGTGATGGACATGAGCGGAACAGAACATCCTGACTTCAGCATTGTCAACAAGATAGCGGAACTTTATGATTGCTTCAATTCCGGCAGTGGGGATTATCCTCTTATGCGGGACCGGAAAGATGCTGCCGTAGTAGGGTTCAGCAATAACAACTCTGCACTCTATACGCCGTTCTATGCTGTCACATCAGGAAACTGGAACAGCGTAATCGCTTGTGAGACATTGGTCAAAGAGATGTACAACACGAAGAAGGGACTTGCAGACCCTCGTTACTATTACTATTTCACGAAACCTCTTGGCGCTCCGACGCAGCTGTTCAAGAGCAATCTGGATGCTTTTCTGGCGAAGAATGTTTCTGCTGCCGGAAACTCCAAGGTCGGAAGATATCCGAACGGTAATTCGGGCCAGATAGGAAATCTCAAGAATGCTGACCATTATGCACTTATGAATTATTCCGAGCTGCTGTTCATTTTCGCGGAAGCCGGTCAGAGAGGTTGGCTGAATATCAGTTATCCGGTCGTGAAGAAGATATACCTTGAAGCTGTTACCGAATCGGCCCTCGAATGGAATACGACGGAATCAGCAGGAAGCGAGGACATGACGAAATTCATAGGAATCCTGTCCGATGAAATCGAAGCGGACAATGCTCTGGAGAAGATTCTTATACAAAAGTGGGTTTCAATGTTCTGGGTAGGCATTGAGTCCTGGTGTGACTACAGGCGTACCGGATATCCTGTCCTCAAGACCAATGGTGAGGCTGCGGACAACAATTACATCCTGCCGACCCGCCTGAGATATCCTGCCGATGAGAAATACCGTAATCCTGTTACATATCAGGAGTCTCTGGACAACTGGCTTGGCGGTACCAACAACATGCGTACCGATGTCTGGTGGGCATCGACCGCTGAAAGCCGCAATACCAGGTTGCGTGGTAGAAAATAATTGAAAAACATGAGATTTATGAAACAATATAATATTAGACTGTTGCCGCTGCTGTTGTCGGTTTTCATTGCCGGTTGTTCTGAAGAACAGCCTGATGACACTGGCGCGGAGGTAAAGAGTATCGAAGTCAGCTACTCTTATGACGGCGCGGAAGTGAAAGCTCTTCCGTTCAATTCTTCAAGCCGTAGCGTGCGTGTAGATGTGAAGGTGAACAATCAGGACATTTGGTGGAATGTCGAATCTGACGCCAGCTGGTGCAAGGTGTTTGATGAGCAGCATCGCGGAGACGGCGGATTCACATTGAACATATTGGCGAACGATGACTATTCTGACCGTGAGCCGGCTACGCTTACGTTCGTTTCCGGTCAGTTCAGAGGATATACGATGCAGGTTTCACAGACGGGCAATGTGTTCATTGTAAACAAGTTGTTTACAGTGGGCTCGCGCTCTGCCGGAACCGAAGAAGTAGAAGTCTCGGTGAAGGAAGGAGTCGAATGGGACATTGTCAACTGTGATTGGATTACAGCTGTCAAGGAAGGTTCGCCGGTATCGGAAGGCGGCGTAACAAAGACGCGCGTTTCAGTAAGGTGGAATGAAAATACCTCTGCAGCCCGTTTCGGTTCCATAGGATTCAAGAGGTCTTCTTTCAAGGAGGCTGATTCCCAGTTCAGCGTGTTCCAGTTCGGAAATGAATTGACCTATGATGAATCGGGCGACATCATGCTTCCTGCAAAGGAATGTCCGGCTGTCGCCGTCAAGGTCCCGTCTTCCGGTGTCAATGGCGTGGTCCTGCCGGAATGGATAACTTATACTACCGAAGTCAATGCCGACAATACCATAACGTACAATCTTATATTTGAGGACAATCCTAGTGATACCAGGACCATCCGCAATTCAAATGTGTCTTTCGATATTGCGGACAAGGATTCGGATGTGGTCCTTCCTGTCATCAAGCAGGACTACTATACCGTGCATGGCATCACTACTGCAGACGGATTGAGATTGTTCGCCAAGACGGTGAACGAAGGCGGAGATGTCAGCGAGTGGCAGAAAGACGGAAAGACGATATTGCTGAACAACATTGACATGTCGGCATTGACGGGAGAATGGACTCCGATAGGAACTGCTGACAAGCCTTTTGCCGGTATTTTCGATGGCCGTTACAGGAAGATCTTGAATATGAAGTCTTCTTCGCCGTTGTTCGGTACTTGCGAGGGCGCGCAATTGTCCAACATCATCATAGACGAGTCTTCGGAATTCAATGCCCGGGGTGAATATTTGACGGAATGCGTGGCTGCCCCTCTGGCCGGAAAGCTTACGGATTGCAAAGTCTCCGAGTGTACCAACAATGCTTCCGTCCTTATGGAAGCGTCCTCGCTCAATGAGGCGACTGTGGCTTATGTCTCCGGTCTCGTAGGTGTGACGAAGGGTAATACAACTGTCTATAAATCAGAAAATAACGGTAGCGTTACAGCATCTGGCAAATGTAAGACGGCCAAGGCCCAGGGCACATTTTACGTCGGAGGCATTGTCGCCATGAACGAAGGGTCAGTTGACGGATGTACCAATAACGGTGCTGTTTCGGATGCGGCTGTTTCTTACAATCATTCTCTCGCAGGAGTCGCTGCCGCCAATTCCGGAACTGTCCAGTCTTCCAAGAACAGCGGACGGATTTCCGTGGCTGCCGTGCGTGTCGTGGATTCGCAGAACGATGTTTCCCGCTATATCAACATGGGAGGTATAACAGGATACAATATGGAAGGCGGAAAGATTGCAGAGTGTACCAATGATGCAGCCCTGGCTTCGACTTCCGACGTAAAATTGCAGCGCATCGGCGGCGTGGCCGGATATCTTGAGAGTGCCCAGGTTTCCAAGAATGTCAATACTGCCAATGGAAAATGTGATATTACGGGAACATCTACTGATTCCAGAGGAGCCCGTCAGCTTTCTCTCGGCGGTTTGTATGGCGAAATAACATGTTGTGCCGCGCTTGATTTTTCCGGAGACGGAAAATGCTCCGCAGGACCGTTGACCGTTTCCAATTATGAAGCGTCCGCTGATTATGTCATCATCTATATCGGCGGTATGATAGGACATGCCGGCCTGGCTGATGATATCTCAATCTCGCATCCTGAATGGAATGGAACCATTACGATGAACTTGAAAAACAACAAGTTCGCCGGCTATGCCCTCGGTGTGGGCGGCGTGATCGGCGGTGTCGGAGTGTTTGAAAAAGAGAGGGTCACTGGCGGTCACCTTACTGTGGAAGATGCTTCCGTAGGCGGAATCGTAAACATCTTGGCAAATCAGAAGAATGCGATGAGCCATAAATTCGCAGGAATCGGCGGTGTGTCAGGTTTTGTTTCTAAAGGTGGAGTTTCGTTCCGGAGATGCGCGAGTGAGACCAAGATCCTCCAGCCGGATTATTGTGGAAAATCCAACGGATGTGCCCAGCATGTGGGCGGTATCGCCGGTATCGTAATGGGCGGCGATTCGGAAATCACCGATTGCCATAATACCGGAGAAATCGACAACGAGCACTATAACAACAATCCGTGGACTGGAACTAATCTGCAAAGCGGATCCACGGCAGGAATCATCGGAGCGTATGCGTATGACAATGATTATAAGGCATCTATCAAGATTTCCGGATGCACCAATTCGGCTTCCGTCAAGTCCTACAGGGGTATGGCCGGCGGTATCGCAGGATATCTTCGCAATGCCGAAGTGTCGGACTGCCGCAATACCGGTACGATGGCAAACGGTGCCCGCTCTTATGTCGGCGGTATCATAGGAATTGCTGACAACTCGTCCGTTTCCGGCTGTACAGCCATATGTAAGATCGGCGGATCTTCTGCCGGTTCAGAGGTTTATAGCGGAGGCGGAGTCGTGGGCATACTTTGGACAGGCTCAAGTTGTGAGAATTGTGTGTACTTCGGTGATATTACGAGTCTTACGCCAACAAAACCTGGTGAGACTTACGGAAGTGTCGCCGGTTACACTGCTGCCGGTTCGAAGATAACCGGGTGTAAGTTTGGAGGATCGGTTCTGGGCAGCACTGTAACAGAATCCAATTATTCCTCATTTGTGGCCGGTGACAGCAATGCGTCCATATCATCTTGTGCATATTGGAATGGGAAGTAAGCAGTTGAATATGAGGAAGATAGTTCTAATGCTCCTGTTTCTTGCGGGAACTTGGTCTTGTTCTCCGTCAGCTTCTTCTCCGGATGTTCCGGAGAAGGAAACCGGAGAGATTACCGTGACAGGAATAATATATGACGACAGCGCGAAACCATTGGCGGATGTTATCGTATCTGATGGCTATATGTTTGCGAAAACCGGTGCCGACGGCCGTTTCTCACTGGAGAGCGACCTTAACAAGGCCGAATTCGTCTATATGGTCCAGCCTTCCGGGTATCAGGCCCCTGTCGAGTCGGGACAATCTATGTTCTGGAAGCGGTTGGGCAAAGGCGATGCGCAGAAAATCAATGGAGTATATCAGCTCAGGTTTACATTGAACAAGATCAAATCCGATGCGGACAAGTTCTCGATGGTTATAGCAGGAGACCCGCAGCCGCGTGCGCGTACTGCCGGTTATGACAAATTCGCCTATCATTCACTTGACTGCAATGAAGACATGTGGAAAGATATGAGTGAATATACTTCATCTTTGGGTGGGAGTCAGGTCTTCGGAATAATGCTGGGTGACCTCGTACATGAGAACATGTCTCTATATCCGGATTATTGCAACGGGCTTGCACGGCTGAATTGCGCCGTGTACAGTGTCATCGGAAACCATGACAATGACCCGTCTGCCGCCGATGACGAAGCCGGTGCGGCCTATTTCGAGAACTATCTGGGCCCGAGGAATTATTCTTTCAATGCCGGGAAGTTCCATATCGTCGTGGTGGACAATCTGATAATGCAGCTGAATTCGTCGAGACAGCTTAAAGATTATGACCAGGGGCTTACTGACGATATCTGGAAATGGCTGCAGAAAGACCTTTCATACGTGGATTATTCGACACCGGTCATCATCTGCTCTCATTCCCCGATGTTCATGCTGTCGTCAGGCGGTGACAGGTCCCTGTCCGCGGCTACGCGTCACGGGGCGGACTATGCCCTGTTGCTTTCCAAATACAAGAAGGTTTATGCCTGGGCCGGGCACATGCATGCCGCGTTCAACTATGTGTATGGCCCGTCTTCGAAATATCCTGGGATAGAGGCACATACGGTGTCCAGGGTTACCGGCTCATTGTGGGTGAACGAGTGGCTGTGTGAAGACGGAACCCCGAGGGGATATGTCGTGGCGGACGTGGACGGCGAAAACTTGACATGGAAGTTCAAGCCGATTGCCTATCAGACCGCGAAGGCGGTCGGTAAGGTTCCGGCCTATACGCTGCGCGACTATACCTTGACCTCGGACGGCGTCGCCATGCGCAACGGAAGAAAATTGGACGAAACCTATCAGCTTCGCGCCTATCCGCGCGGGACTTATGGCGACAACTATGTTTATGCCAATGTCTTCATGTATGATGAGGCATGGGGCGAGGTGAAATTCACTTCATCGAAGAGCGGCCCGGTGGTCATGACCAAGGTCTCTGAAAAGACCAAGAAATATGATGCCGCCTACAAGGAAGTGTTTGATTTCTATAAATCGGCCGGTTCTGCGTTAAGTTCATCATCTGATTTCGTGCTTTTCAACAAGTCCGGTGAAGTGGCCAATCCTGTGCCTCACCTCTTCAGATGCTATTCTTCTGCGGAATCCGATTCCGGAACCGTCACGGTAACAGACCGTTTCGGCAATGAATATTCTACGACAGTGTCATGGTAATGGTGAATCATATGAAGAAGACAATATCTATCATCCTGTTGCTCCTTTGGGCGGTTGTGGCTTATGCCGAAGGCATCGGGACTTATAAGGAGCTTCTGGAGTTTGCTGCCGCAAGCAACTCCGGACAAAACATTGACAAATGGAAAGATGCCGACGGCGTCATTTGTCTTACGGCAGACATTGACATGTCGAAAGTGAAGAAGTTCGAAGGCGTGAAATCGTTTGGCGGGGTATTCGACGGATGCGGGTTCTCCATTATGAATTGGAAAGCCCAGAGGGGACTGTTCGGACAGATAGCGGAAGGCGGCATTGTCAGAAATCTGAAGATTGACGCTTCCTGTTCAATGAAAGTTTCCAATGGAACTGTCGAATATCATGTCGGATTCATTGCAGATGAGAATGGAGGAATCCTGGAAAACTGCGAGAATCACGGCAGCATCAGCCATCGTTCCGGCTTTACGGAGAATGACGTGTATGTCGGAGGTGTCGCCGGCATAAACAAAGCATCCATTCTTCGCTGCCGTAATTATGGAAACATCGATTCCCGAAGCGCATCAGTCAGCCAAAAGGGAGAAATATCCGCACATATCGGAGGAATTGCCGGTGGCGGATACCTGAAGACTTTCATGTGCCCGGTTTTCGCCTGGTGTGAAAACTATGGACAAATACGCTTTGAGGGGGATTTTCCGGCATGCAACCTGGGTGGCATTGTGGGCAATGGTTTCAAGGTCCCCGTGAAATTCAGTATCAACAGGGGGACTGTCACGGCGATAACTGTGCAAGGAGAGCCTGGGAATGATGCAATGATTCCTCAGATACGTGTCGGTGGTGTTGCCGGAATGACTAAAGGCGACATTATGGGATGTGACAATTTCGGAGAAGTCTCATCTTCAGGCACGCATTGGCCTGTAGTCGGCGGTATCTGCGGAATGCCTCACGCGGCCATCGTGATAGGGGATTGCGTGAATTATGGAATTGTCCGCATTACGAATGATTCTCCCGGCTGCGTAGGCGGCATTGCAGGTTCCATAAACAGACCGGTTCATGTGAGAGGTTGTGTGAATCGTGGAGATATTACTTTTGGAGGATTCAGTCCTGACAGACGTTCTGCCTGTGGAGGTATCGCCGGCTCAGTCACTGTCAAGCGCGATGCCAAAGAAGGCGCGTATGTCCGTAATTGCCTGAATTACGGCAATGTCACCGGCGGCTCCGGTTCGAACAAATATGAAAACAGCGACAATGCAATCCATACGGGAGGCATTACGGGATGGATATCAGGTTCCGATCTGGCTGTCGTGATGCTTAAGGATTGCACCAATTATGGAAAGGTGACATCTGACGGCGGCAGGTGCGGAAATATTTCCGGTGCATGTGTCAAGGTCCAGACAGGAGGGCAATACCCGGACGATTGGGCGGAGGCGGCTGAACCGATGTCCGACGGCAGCAATGTGTTCGGACGTGTTACGGATGTGACAGGAAAGGCTGTCGCCGGTGTGGTGGTAAGCGATGGCTTCCAAAGTGTCCAGACAGACGGATATGGTTATTATTCCATGAAGAGCGACTTGTCTGCGGTCAGATTCGTCCAAATCTCGTTCCCTGCTGAATATGAAATCAATGCCGTGGACGGAAAGCCTTGCGGATATAAGCGCGTGGCAAGATATCAGAAGGCCGTCATGGCGGACTTTGTGCTGACGCCTCGCAAGTCACCTTCGGACAAATATACGATGCTTATGATTGCCGACCCTCAGATGAGGCCGTTCGGCGTCGACAATTCGGCGGAGGCCTACAAGAATTCCGTAATTCCTGATGCAGAAGCGTTCAGGCAGCAGTGCGGCGACGAATGTTATTCAATAGAACTTGGCGACCTGGTTTATAATTTCATGACTGCTTATGACGATTATATGGATATCACTGCAGGACTGAAATGTCCGACATTCAATGTGATGGGCAACCATGACTATGACCAGACCACAATGTATGACTCTGAACTGGGTGTCGTTTATTTCGAAACGTATGTGGGCCCTCAGAATTATTCGTTCAATATCGGGAAGGTCCATTACGTGGTTCTCAATGACATAGTTTACAGCAGGGCTTCCGCCAAGGATACCTACCGCTCCGGCTTGGAAGAACAAGCATTGAAATGGCTGGAAGGCGACTTGGCTTTCGTGCCTCATGATACGCCTCTTGTGGTATGTGCGCATTCGCAGATGTTCAAGAAGCGTTCGAGCCATTCTTCACACAACTTGAATTATGCAAGTTATAAGGAACTTATATCCCGTTATTCCAAGGTTTATTCATGGGCTGGTCACAATCACGAAAATTACTATTATGACTATGCCGGAAAGGAGTTGGGCCTGGACAACATATCATGCATCACGGTGTCACGTTCTACCGGGGCGCTCAGATTGAACAAGTACCTGAACAATGACGGTACGCCTCAGGGATATATGGTAATGGAGGTCGATGGCGATTCTTTCCGCTGGTATTATAAATCTGTCGGCAGGAATGGCAATTGGCAGATGAAAGTCTATCCGCCACGCCGCACCGACGGAGCGAGGATCGTTGCGAACATCTGGAATTACGGTGATGGCTGGAGCAATGTCGAGTGGTGGGAGAACGGCAAGAAGGTGGCCGACATGAGCCGGACCGAAATGGAAGACCCTGATTATGTGGATATCTTCGCCGAGGTCAAGAATCCTACGACACGGAAGTATTGCGCACCGCTCAAGCGCCACAACATGTTCGAGGTGATGCCGTCTGACAATGTCCGTTCAGGTGAAGTTCACGTCACGGATAATTTCGGCGTGACCTACGTCTCCGAAATCCAGTGGTGAACGATCTGCGTAAGCATCTCCGCGGTACTTATTGACCAATCTGTGGTAAGCATTTCCGCGGTTACGTATTGACGCGTTTTTAGCGGTTCCGTACTTTTGCCCATGGAAA
>OKTC01000168.1_pt1 | contig 34277 bp, 30 predicted proteins | sample 1606181 | NCBI WGS metagenome assembly OKTC01 (sample SAMEA3879529, study PRJEB24766) | human gut metagenome | biome: human-associated habitat; feature: feces | place: USA | collected 1985/1987 | reverse complement strand
CTGCGGAAAGTCATCCCCGGCAAGGTGCATCTGCCCTGCTACATCGTTATCATTGCAGGCTTTGTGACCATCGTGCAGATGTTCATGCAGGCCTACATGGAAAGCCTGTACAACGCACTGGGCGTGTTCCTGCCCCTGATCGTTGTCAACTGTATCATTCTGGGCCGTGCCGAGATGTTCGCCTGCAAGAACAATGTGGTGGATTCCGCACTGGACGGCGTGGGCATGGGCCTCGGCTACACCCTCACCGCTACTCTGATGGCCTCCATCCGTGAGATCCTGGGCAGCGGCACCTGGCTGGGCTTCCAGATCATTCCGGAAAGCGTTGCCAAGGTCTCCATCATGACGCAGGCTCCCGGTGCATTCTTCTGCTTTGGCCTGTTGATGGCCGGCTGTGTGTGGCTGGAAGGCAAGCTGGACGCCCGCATCGAGCGCAAGAGCTGCTGTGATCTTGACAATCTGAAGAAGGAGGCGGAATAAGATGCTCGTCAAACTCGCTGCTATCTTCTTCAGCATGATCCTTGTCAACAACTACGTGCTGGTGAAGTTCTACGGTATCTGCCCGTTCCTGGGCGTTTCCAAGAAGCTGGATTCCTCCATTGGTATGTCCGGCGCTGTTATCTTTGTTATGCTGGTGGCAACGGCTGTCACCTTCCCCATCCAGATCTTCATTTTGAACCCCGCTGACCTGGGCTACCTGCAGACCATCGTGTTCATCCTGGTCATTGCAGTGCTGGTGCAGTTCATCGAGATCTTCCTGAAGAAGTATGTTGTTGCACTGTACAATTCTCTGGGCGTTTACCTGCCCCTGATCACCACCAACTGCTGCGTGCTGGCCGTGACCATTCTGGTCGTGGACGACTACGGCGCAGACGTTGCTACCCTTGGCTTTGCCGCTGCCTACATTGAGGCTCTGGTCTGTGCCGTGGGTGCAGGTGTCGGCTTTATGCTGGCCATGGTCATGTTCAGCGGCGTGCGCAAGCGTGTGGAAGCCTGCGATCCCCCGGCACCCTTCAAGGGCCTGCCCATCACCCTGATCGCAGCAGCCATCACCAGCCTGTCCTTTATGGGCTTCGGCGGCCTCGTCGAAAACCTGTTCAACGTGACGCTGTAAGGGAGGAACAGGATTATGAATATTGTATCTGCTGTGATCCTCTGTACCATCGTGGGCGCGATCGGTGCCGTTGTTCTGGTGCTGGCCGCAAAGTTCATGGCGGTTGAGGAAGACCCCCGTATTGAAGAAGTTTCTGCCTGCCTGGCCGGTGCAAACTGCGGCGGCTGTGGCTACGCTGGCTGTGCCGACTACGCAAAGGCCGTTGTTATGGACGGCGTTCCCTGCGACAAGTGCGCCCCCGGCGGCCCCAAGGCTGCTGCCGCCATTGCCAAGATCATGGGCGGTGAGGCAAGCGCTGTGGAGAAGAAGGCTGTGGTCCAGTGCCAGGGCAACTCCGAGCACTGCAAGCCCAGCTACGAGTACAAGGGCATCCAGACCTGTGCCGCTGCTGCCACCCTGTACGGCGGCCCCAAGACCTGTACCTTTGCCTGCATCGGCCTGGGCGACTGCACCAAGGTGTGTAAGTTCGATGCCATCCACATTGTGGACGGCGTGGCCAAGGTGGACAAGGACAAGTGCACCGGCTGTGGTGCCTGCGCCAACATCTGCCCCAAGCACGTCATTATGATCGACGCAGGCGGCCCCCGCAAGCCCGTGGTCATGTGCTCCAATCAGGATAAGGGTGCTGTGGCAAACAAGCTGTGCACCACCTCCTGCATTGCCTGCGGCATGTGCGAGCGCACCTGTAAGTTTGATGCCATCCACGTTGTGGACGGTGTGGCCCGTGTGGACTACGACAAGTGCAAGGGCTGCGGCATGTGCGCCCAGAAGTGCCCCAAGCACATCATCCTCTTCCCGCTGAAGGACGATCCGAATCCCCCCAAGCCCGTGGTGAAGCAGGCTCCGAAGCCCGCTGCCGCTCCTGCCGCTCCGGCGGAGCCCGCCGCAAAGGCTGAGGAGGCAAAGGCTCCCGAAGCCCCCAAAGCTGAATAAGCGGAACCCATTGTAATATGGTAAAGCGCCCCCATTGCTCCTTTGAGTGATGGGGGCGCTTTTTGGTGGGGGTGCGCCCTCTCAGTCTCGCATTCGCTCGACGCGTTGGGGGCTGAACCTCTCCGTCAAAGCCTGACGGCTTTGCCACCTCCCCTAGTAGGGGAGGCCTTGGCATGAGATTCATTTTTCGATCTTTTCGCCTATCGGCTCCAAGAGCGACTTCTGCCGCAGAGGTGAACATTACGCCAGCACTGCCAAAAGGAGCGAAGCGCCAGACCCCGAAAACGCGACGGCCTGCCAAGGGCTCCCCTACTAGGGGAGCTGTCACGGCGAAGCCCGTGACTGAGAGGTTTAACCCCCGCTGTCGAGCTTTGCGAGACTGAGAGGGCCCCGAAAACTTTTTTCAAAAAATCTCGAAAAAAAGTGAAAGGAATCTGCGTTTCATGTATTATAGAGAGTGAAACTGCGAAGATACAACACAAAACTGCGTGATATAACAATGCGGCGGGCGTGCGGATAAGTCGGACTGTTCTACTCCCCGCAATGATATTGCGACGGTTCATAACGTGCTGTATATCGCAGAATATTTTGTCTGAAAAGGGGAAGGGAAAATAAAATTTCACTATTGAAAATACTGGATATACATGCTATAATTACAATAATGATGTATCTGGTAAAAATAACCTGCCAAGGGAAAGAAAAACGACAAAAGTTGAATATCTTTTCCTCCGGTTTTGCCAAAAATACTATGATGCAGGGAGGGCTCCACTGTGCGGAAAAATCATCACGAAAAAAAAAAGATAGGCTGGTGAAGCGCGTTTTTGCGCTTTGTCTGGCGCTTGCGGTCATCTGCACCTGCCTTGTGCCGGTGTTTGCAACGGAGGGCCTGATCGATCCTCAGGTTAATCAAGAGGCCTCCCGGCCCGTAGATGACGGCGAGGCATCCTATCCTGACGACGAATTTGCCGGTTTCGGCGAGGAGGAAGCCACCCGGCCTGTAGACGGCGGTGAAGCTGCCGGTTTCGGCGAGGAGGAAGCCTCCCGGCCCGTAGACGGCGGTGAGGGCGGCGAGGACAACCTCGACGGCGGCCCCACCGTTCAGGATTCAGAGTGGGGCACCGTCATTGACTACGGCACCAGCACCGACCCCAGCTCCAGCACCGAGACCCAGTGGTCCGGCGAGGACGACGTGGTGGAAAAGCCTGATGACAAAGTGGTCGTTTCCGGCGACGAGATCAAAAAGCTGCAGGATATGGTGGTCTACCGCTTCTGGCTGAAGGAGCTGAACGCCAACGACCTGCAGGACATTACCGCTCAGGCACAGATCAACAATATGACGGAGAGCGAGTATCTGGCCCGGAACGGCGAGGTTCTGTGGAACCTGTACTTCATTCAGGCTGTGCCCCGGGCAGAGACCATTGCGGATTACAGCAGCTACATCGAGAACCCCTCCTCCAACCGGGACCCCAAGGGCGAACTGCGGCTGTTTGACTACTGGTACACGCTGGACGAGTTTGGCAACCGGGTGCGCCTGAACCTCACCGACCCCACCAGCAACATTCTTGACGACAAGACCACCACCGTGAACGTCTACGCCGCATGGAAGGACGGTACCGTGGGCTCCGATGAGGAAGAGGACGTGGATCACGAGGATCTGGTGGACAAGAACCCCGTGCCTGTGGATCTGACTGCCAAAGCCTCTGCTTCCTACGAGGACGAGGAAGGTAACCCGAAAACCACAACCCTGCCGGTGGAGGTGAAAAATCTGCCCTCTGCCGCAGACCACGTCAGCGTGACCCACATGGGCGATAACTCCATGACGGAGTTCTGTGATACTTACAAGAGTGAGCTTCAGGGGATGCAGCCCCTTCTGGGCCTGAAGATCTCCCCCAAGAACGCTAAGGGCGAAACGGTGCAGCCTGCCAAGGGCCAGAAGGCTACCGTTACCGTTTCTGGCTTGAACGAACTGCCGGATATTGCGGAAATGGAAGAAGCGGGAGCGCTCACTGCCGATGCGCTGAAGGTGCTCCACCTGAAAGACAACAATACCGTGGAAAAACTGGATGTTGTCAGCTATGAGGATGGCACCCTGACCTTTGAGACCACCAGCTTCAGCCCCTTTGTGATTGCGCTGGAATATCCGGATCAGGGAAGTGAAGAGTTCGATGATGACGGCATTGAGATTGTCAGCATTGAGATCGATGGCGTTGAGTACCCGAATGTGAATGATGGAATTGCTACGATCAGCAGCATCAGCGGCATTCAGGGCGATACAAAAGTTCCGGTTGGCGCAACGATTACACTGCGGGGCAAAAACGGAAAAACAACATACAATCACACATGGAGACTTAATCCGGACAAGACTATCGGTAATGCGGTATTTATAAACAGTGACAATAAAGAAGTTAGTCAGATAAAAGGTATAGGAGATTCCTACAAAACAGTACGGATAAAGGTTACGCAAGAGGGTAAGGTGACGGTTGCTCACCGTTATGGTGACCCTAAGAGCAAAGATCCGGAAGGTAACGGCGATGAGCTGGAGATTACAGTTGTGAAGAGCGATAATCCGACATCTCCTTACAATCTTTATGTTTACACGCAGGTTTTGGGCTATTCGGGTAGTTACTATGGTAATAAAGTTGAAAATAAAGCGTGGAACGGCATGGCCGTTGGTACGATTTCGAATGTAAATGATCCGAGTAGCTACAGTGTACGTACGTCAATTTATGACACGGCTGCCATTGATACGAAGTTGGGAACTGAAATTATAGTTAATTCCGGACAGTTTCCTGTGATTCCAATTAAACAGAATGGCCAATACAAGGATTACTATTACGAATCACTCCCTAAAGAAATCCAAAAGGAAATTGAGAAGGACCCAACGAAAGCGGATACTGTAGGCACATACACAATTGAATGGTACGAGGTCGTTGCTGTGGGTGGAGCCAACACCGGCAAAAACGGCAAAGACGGAGACTGGAAGAATGAAGAGCAGTATCGATCCAAATACACGAGTGGTGTATATGAATCTCCGGTTCCATCGGTCAAGGATAAAATAATGACGTACCATCTGGATGGTCTGATAGTGCTCCATGATACAACGCATATCAACGTCAAGTTTATGGTTCAGGATGTGGGTAAAGATACCTTTGCTCTAGTGCGTGATTATGGCGGAGCATTTACTATCCCAGAAGGGAGCAATTCGATTCCGCTGAGTAATATTGATCGTCCGGATGTTCCCCGCGTAGGTCAAACTCAAGCAGAGTATCCGCTAATAAAGCCAGCAGCGGATGGAACCGTTTATAAATTTGAGGGATGGTATACGGATAAGAACTTTACACCTGAAAGCAAGTTTGATTTTACAGCGGATACCATTTCTGCGGATACAACCTTCTACGCAAAGTATGTGCCTGCTTCCGCCAACCTGACCGTTACCAAAACTGTTACTGGCAAACTTGGCGATACCAATAAGGCTTTTACCTTCCAGATTCTCGATGCAAGCGGTAATCCTGTGACACTTACAACTGGTAACTATGAGTTCAGCAATACAAATGGTGCATTGCTGAATGATGGAACCGATGGCAAGTTTACTCTGAAAGATGGAGCTTCGATTACCTTCAAGAATCTACCGAGCGGCCAATACAAGGTTGTAGAGGATAATTATTCAGGCGAAAAGTACGAGACCAGCTATGTGGTTGATTCTGGAACACCTGTGAATGGGCAAGAAGCAAGTGTGACGATTGGTACGGACGCTAAACAGATCAACTTTACTAACCATCGGACTCTCGAGCCTGACCTTGGTGTCCTCCTCGACACCCTGCCTTACATCGTCATCCTTGCTGTGGTGGCTGGCGGCGTGGCCCTGCTGATGCTGCGCAAGCGCCGTAAGGAAGATGACTAAAGGGGGCTGACCGCATGGCGAAGAAGAAAGCGCCCCAGCGGCTGGCCGGTGCAGAGGAAAGCTGTATCAGCCCGGAGCAGGAAGCAATCATCCAGTGGTTCCGGACGGTGAAATTCCGCAAGAGCCTGCTGGGCGGCGTGGACGAAGCGGCAATGTGGAAGAAGCTGGAAGAGCTTTACGCCCTGTACGAAGCAGCCATCCGCGCAGAGCGCACCCGCTATAACGTGCTCTTGGAGCAGCAGACCGGAAGCCTGCCCTTGGATACCACCAAAGTTGACAGCTCTGACCCCCAAAAGGAGGCGCATTCCGATGCACCCGCTGGACAATGAAGCCCTGAAGCTGGGGGCAAAGGCGGTGCGCCGCCGCAGGCTGGACGCTGAGAACCGGCAGGATTTTATCAGCCTGCTGGGCCGCATTGTGGTGATCCTGCTGTGCGCCTGGGTGCTGTTCACGCAGGTGTTCCTGCTCACGCAGGCCAAGGGCAGCAGCATGTTCCCCGCGGTAAAGGATGGCGACCTGCTCATCTGCTACCGCCTGCAAAAAACCTACGCAAAAAACGATGTTGTGGTCTACACCCAGGGCGGCAAGCTCCGGGTGGGCCGCATCCTTGGGCGCGAGGGCGACCTTGTGGCTCTGGACGACAGCGGCACCCTTGTGGTGAACGGCGCGGTGCAGAGCGGCGAGATCCTCTACCCCACCTACGCAAAAGACGCGCTGGAGTACCCCTACACGGTGCCGGAAGGCTGCTTTTTTGTGCTGGGCGATTACCGCACACAATCCGAGGACAGCCGGGATTTTGGCCCGGTTCCGCTGGAGGATGTGCAAGCAAAAGTAATTACACTACTGCGGCGACGCAGTTTGTAATACCACGGAGGCCGGAAGAAGCTGCCGGCATCCTGCCTGTGAACCGCGGAGTTTGGGCTGCGGCACAGAAGTACGATCTTATTTCTTACTAGGGAGGAATTACAATGAAACTGAAGAAATTCTTCGCGGGCATTGTGGCTGCCGCCATGATGCTCACCGTCGGCGCGACCGCTGTGTTGGCGACCAACACAACAGATTCGATGATTGTTGCAGATAACAATGGCGTTGCAAACTTTACTCTGACCAAGAAGCTGATGGTGGCAGAAGGTACTGCACCTCAGAAGATGACTTTTAATTTTACTGTGAGCGGACGTGATGCTGATGCAGCCAAGGGCGCTAAAGCAGTTACACTTGGTAAAGATTTTACCACACAGCCTAGTGTGACGCTCGAAAAGACTGGTAATGAGCAGTTTACCACATCTACTACTGCATATTCTCAGACCTTCAGCATTGACCTTGTTAAGCTGCTGGGCGACAACTACAACAAGGTTGGCAAATACGCTTATACCATCTCTGAGAATGAAACCAAGATTCCTGGCATTACCAAGGATTCTCACGAATATGAGATGATCGTTACTGTCGTGAACAAGGAAAAGGATAATCTGACCAGCGATACTGGTTACGGTTATTTTGTTGGTATGTATGACGCTGACGGAAACAAGGTTCCGGCCGAGTTTACGAATACCTATAATTCCTATTCTCTGGAAGTGGAGAAGACTGTTAAGGGCAACTTTGGCGATTTGAATGATATTTTCACCTTCTACATTACTCTTGGCAAAGAGGCTGGTAAGGACGATAACTACGCAACCGCAACCGTGAAGGTTTCTGATACCAGTAATCCTGCCAACAATGCAAGCTGGACTATTGGTGGCAGTCAGCAGACTATTACCCTGAAGCATGGTCAGACTGCTACTATTTCGAATCTGCCTGTTGGTGTGACCTATACCGTTACTGAGAAGAAGACTAACGACGATGGTAGTGCATGGGTTTATACTACTACTGGTGAAGCAACTGCTGAAGCTAATAAAACGATTGCGGCTGGTGATAACAAGGTTGAGATCGTCAACGAACATCAGGGCACCCCTGACATGGGCGTTATCCTCGACAACGCTCCTTACATCGCTCTGCTGGCCATCGTTGCCATTGGCGGTGTGGCCCTGATGCTGAACAAGCGCCGCCGCGACGAGGAGTAATTGCTCGCGGTAGATTAAACCCCACCGTCATCCCTTGCGGGATGCCACCGCCCCTAGTAGGGGCGGCCTTGGCAAAACCGTGAAGCTTTGCGCCATGCCAAGGGCCCCCCTATTAGCGGGGGCTGGCACGCGAAGCGTGACTGGGGGGTTATCTCAGCACAAACCTAACGAATAACCACTTATTTGAATTTGTTTAACCGGAGGTGGGCTGTATCAACTGGCAGAGAAAAGCGTTGAGGGCAGCCGACTTTCTGGTGAGCACGGTGGTCGTGCTGTTCCTGGTGGTCGCCGGGGCGTATTCAGCCTATGCCCTGTGGGACAACTCGCAGGTGTACGCCGCCGCAGACAATGTTCAGGCAGAGCTTTTGCAGTTCAAGCCCAAGGCGGGCGCGGATAACGGCGCGAGCTTTGAGGAGCTGTTGGGCATCAACCCGGATGTCTGCGCGTGGGTCACACTGGACAACACCGCCATCGACTACCCTGTGGTACAGGGCGAGGACAACTTTACCTATGTGAACACCGATGTCTACGGTGATTTTTCGCTGGCAGGCAGCATCTTTTTGGATGTGAACTGCGACAAGAACTTCACCGACCCTTACTCTCTGCTGTATGGTCACCACATGGAAGAGAGCAAGATGTTCGGTGATCTGGATCTCTACAAGGATGCAGAGTTCTTTGCAGAGAACACCACCGGTGAGCTGATCCTGCCCGACCGCACCTATGATCTTAAAACCTTTGCATGTCTGCTGGTCCCTTCGTCTGAGAGCGCGATCTTCCAGCCCCAGCGCTGGGACAGCGACTTGCAGGGGTTGTACACCTTTGCGCAGGAGAACGCCCTGAACCTGAACACCGAAACGCTGGCCGCCATGAAAGCGGCAGGCGATGACGCTCAGGTGCTGGCGCTGTCCACCTGTTCAACGGAGTTTACCGATGCACGCACCATTCTTCTGGCGTGGATGATCCCGTCCGCGTCGGATTCATAAAGGAGAGGATGAAATGAGGTTCCGTAAAATCGCGGCAGTACTCCTGACGCTTGCGTTGGGGTTCTGCCTGTGTCAGCCGGCGGCATTTGCGGCCACCGCGGCTGACCAGCATACACAGCTGCAGGAGCTTCCGGTTTCCATTCAGTCCACGGGGGAAACACCTCTCCCAAAGGAAACACTGACTGTGGAACTTGAGGCTGTGGACAATGCGCCCCTGCCCCAGGTGACCACTCTGGAGATCACCGACGGCGAGACCGGCAGCTTTGGCCCCATCGATTATACCAAGCCCGGCTATTACGTTTACACCGTGCGCCAGCGCGCCGGTGTCAACACCCGCGGCACCTACGATGAAACCGTGTACTATCTGCGCGTTTCCGTGGTGTGGGACAACGACAAGCTGGTGGCCCGGATGGCCGTGCACACACAGGCCGACCTGATGGACGAAAAGGTGAGCAGCATCACCTTCAACAACAGCTACAAGGCCATCGAGACCCCGTACTACCCGGACCCGTATGACCCTGATCCCGTCACCCCGCCCACCCCTTCCACGCCGGAGAACCCGGCCCCGGCAGATGCCCGCCCGACCGTGACTGAAACCACCACCCCTAGTGCACCGGAGCCCACCGCCCCGGCCAGCGTGGTGGCGGATGCCCGCCCGGCCGAAGGCCCCAAACTGATCCAGACCGGTCAGCTGAACTGGCCTATCCCTGTTCTGACGGCAAGCGGTCTGGTGCTGGTGGCCGTGGGTGCCTATCTGATGGAGCGCAGCAAGAAACGTGAAAAGAATGCGTAAAGTATCCCCTGGGCTTGTCTGCATCGTGCTGGGTGTGGTGCTCCTGCTGGCGGCTGGCGGCCTGTACGCCTACAACCGCTACGAGGATGCCCACGCCGGTGCCGAGGCCCAGACCGTGGTGGCCGACCTTCAGCAGAAGGTGGAGACCCCGGAACCGGAGGCAGAGAGCGGCCCCCTGGACCCCGAGCTCCCGGTGGTGGAGATCGACGGCAACGAATATGTGGGTGAGATCTCCATTCCCGCCATCGGCATTGACCTGCCGGTGATGAGCGAGTGGAGCTACCCCCGCCTGAAGATCGCCCCCTGCCGCCAGTTCGGCTCTTCCCGCACCGATGATCTGGTCATTGCGGCGCACAACTATGAGAGCCATTTTGGCAAGCTGACCTCCCTCACAGCGGGGGACAACGTCACCTTCACCGATATGGACGGCATCGTGAATGAGTACGTCGTGAACAAGGTCGAAGTGCTTGACCCCCACAGTGTGGAGGAAGTGGAACACAGCGGCTACGCCCTGGTGCTGTACACCTGCACCTATGGCGGCAAGACCCGTGTCACCGTCTTCTGTGATCGTGCATCGTAAAAATCAAGGCTGAAAAACAAAAAGAAGCCCCGACATTCGTCGGGGCTTCTTTTTTACTATGTGGGAACTCCCTCCGTCATTGCTGACGCAATGCCACCTCCCTCTGAGAGGGAGGCTTTTCGTTGCCGTAAGGCTCCCTCCTAGAGGGAGCTGTCGCCGGAGGCGACTGAGGGAGTTACTGTTTTTTCCACCGCCGCATCACGCCCATGCCCAACGCATAGGGGCCGGTGTGCACGGCAATGGTGCAGCCGATCTGCAGCAGGACCACATTGCACTCGCAGGTGGGATACTTGGCGCGCAGGGCGGCGCGGGTCTGCATCCAGAGCCGCTTGCCCTCGTCGGCATCGTAGCCGTAGCCCACCGTGATGCAGTAGTCATCGGGCGTTCCGTTGTGCTCGGCCAGATAGGTCATCAGCAGGTCGAGGGCCTTCTCAAAACTCTTCTGGCGGCCGCGGGCCACGCCAGCGGAGAAGATCTCGCCCTCCTTGAACAGGATCATGGGCTTGATGCCCAGAATATTGGCAGCACGGCCCGTGACTTTGCCGATGCGCCCGCCCTTGATGAGGTAGTCCAGGTTGCCCACCGTGAAGAAGATCTGGTTGGTGATCTTTTCCGCTTCCAACCAGGTCACGGCTTCGTCCAGCGTACAGCCTGCATCCCGCATGGCCACCGCGTTTTCCACCACGATGGATTCGGTCACGGTGGCGGCGGTGCTGTCAATGACCTCGATCTTAGCATCGGGGAAATCCTCCAGCACCAGTTCCCGGGCGTTGCGGGCACTGCCCACGCAGCCGCTCATCTTGCTGGTAAAGCAGATGCAGAGCACCGGGCGGCCCGCCTCGGCATGGGCCCGGAAGGCGGTTTCAAAATCCTCCAGCGAAGGCAGGCTGGTCTTGGGGTAGGCCGCGGGGTTATCTACCATGAACTGGTAGAAATCGCGCACGGCGATCTCCTTGCCTTCCTTGCGGTAGTGCTCACCGTCCAGCGAGACATAGAAGGGGATGATCTCAATATTCAGCGTTGCGGCCGTCTCAGGGGTCAGGTCACAGGCGCTGTCCGTGATGATATCAAACATAGTCACGTTTCCTTTTCAATGCGGCGGGTTCTGTGGCGCGGATCAGACGTTGTGGTGGATGTAGGCCTCACGCTCGGCACCCACGGAGATGTAGGTGATCTTGCAGCCAATAGCCTTTTCCAGATACTCAACGTAATCGCGGGCTTCCTGGGGCAGATCCTCCCACTTGCGGGCGGCAGTGATATCGCAGTGCCAGCCGGGCAGATACTCCACCACGGGCTGTGCGGTGTCCAGAGCCATGCCCATGGGGAAGCGCTTGGTGATGGTGCCGTCGGTCAGCTTGTAGCCGGTGACCATGGGGATCTTCTCCATGTAGTCCAGCACGTCCAGCAGGGTCAGGGCAACCTCATCGCAGCCCTGGCAGAACACGCCGTAGTGGCTTGCCACCAGGTCGATGGGGCCAACGCGGCGGGGACGGCCGGTGGCTGCACCGTACTCGTGGCCAGCCTCACGCAGGGCGTGCTTCTCTTCCTCGGTCATGGCCAGCTCAGTGACAAAGGGGCCGTCGCCCACGCAGGAGGAGTAAGCCTTCATCACGCCGATGCTGTTGGTCAGCTTATGGCCCGGGATGCCTGCGCCGATGGGGGCGTAAGCGCCGATGACGTTGGAGGAGGTGGTGTAGGGGTAGATGCCGAAGTCGATGTCGCGCAGAGCGCCCAGCTGGGCCTCGAACAGCACCTTCTTGCCGGCGGCATCTGCGTCAGCCAGATACTGGCCCACGTCGCAGATGTAATCCTTGAAGATGGCGGCATACTTCTCCAGCCATGCCCACATCTCGTCCACGCTGATGGGAGCGGAGTGGTAGCTGCCCTCCATCACCAGGTTCTTGGAATCCACCATGGTCACCAGGCGCTTCTTCACGCTGTCGTCCAGGTGGAGCAGGTCGCCCATGCGCAGGGTCTTCTTCATGTACTTGTCACCGTAAGTGTAGGCGATGCCGCGCTTGGTGGAGCCGAACTGTGCGCCGGTCTTGGCCAGGCGGGCCTCTTCCAGGCCGTCCTGATCGACATGGTAGGGCATGGTGATGGTGGCCCGGTCGGAGATCTTCAGGTTATCGGGGGTGATGGAAATGCCCTGCTCCCGCAGATTGTTGATCTCGCCGTCCAGATGGTGCGGGTCGATGACCATACCGTTGCCCATCACACAGACAACGTTGGGGCGCAGGATGCCGGAGGGCAGCAGGTTCAGCACGAACTTGCCGCGCTCGTTCTTCACGGTGTGGCCTGCGTTGTTGCCGCCCTGATACCGTGCAACGATGTCATAATCCTGGCTGATCAGATCGACCATGCGGCCCTTGCCCTCATCGCCCCAGTTGATACCCGTAATTGCAGTAAGCATAATAAATGACCTCTTTATCATTTTTTCAAAAGACAGCCTTTTCCGTGCACCTTGCCCGGGATACGCCACCTTGGGAATCTGTACCGCCCGCGGAAATGTCCGCAACAATACAATTATAGTATAGCACGAAACGCGGAACAAAAAAAGAGGGAAGAAACACTTTTCTCTCAATTATCCGCCAGGCGCTCCTCTTCGTGATGCTGCTTTAGTTCTTCTTCCCCAGCTTGTGCACAGTGCCATCCGGCTCTTTGATCGAGGTGTTGTTCAGCTGGGCGCGCAGGCTGGCCTTTACGTCCGCAACATACTCCTGCCGCAGGGCCTGCTGCTCTGCCTTTTCGGCATCGGTCAGGCCGGTGGTCTTGCTCTTTTTTGCCAGCTCGTTGATACGGGCGATCTTCTCGTTTGTCATCGCAGTTCTCCTATTAGATAAAATGTGATATAATATGACCGGGATGCCCCTTCCGGCAGCTGCGGCTCTTTTGACGAGGCAGCAGGAGGGAGCTGTTTGAATCAAAGCAAGTATAACAAAGGATGAAACCGATGTCAAAACAGTTGAATTTTGCACAGCAGATGGACGAAGTGTTGAAAACGCTGGGGCCGCAGCGGCCAAAGCTGCTGCTCCATGCCTGCTGCGGGCCCTGTTCCAGCGCCGTGCTGGAAAAGCTGTGCCGGTATTTTGAGATCACGGTGCTTTACTATAACCCCAACACCTGGCCTGCCGAAGAATACTACCGCCGGGGCGAGGAGCTGAAAAAGTTCGTGGCGCAGGCGCACCCGCTGGGGGTCACGGTCATCGAGGACCACTACGACCCGCAGGAGTTCTATACGGCTGTGCAGGGGCTGGAAAACGAGCCGGAGCGGGGCGGGCGGTGCACCGTCTGCTACCGTTTGCGGATGCGCCGGGCGGCACAGTACGCAAAGGAGCACGGCTTTGATTGGTTCACCACCACGCTCTCCATCAGCCCCCACAAGGATGCGGCCCGCATCAATCAAATCGGGCAGGAGCTTGAAGCCGAATTCGGCATCAGGCACCTGCCCTCGGATTTCAAAAAGCAGAACGGCTACCTGCGCTCTCTCCAGCTTTCGGAGGAGTACGGGCTTTACCGTCAGGATTACTGTGGGTGTGAGTTCAGCGCAAAGGCGAGGGGGTGAACCGCTCAGCCGCCTGCGGCGACAGCTCCCCTGCCAGGGGAGGTGGCATTGCAAAGCAATGACGAAGAGGTTTATTCCTCCCGCATTCTGGACACCAGAATCGCAAAGATGATCAGCCCCACACAGGGCACGATGTTGGTTGCCATACCAACAGCAAGACCGGCGCTTTCTGCCACCTTGCCGATGACCCAGGGCATCAGGATCGCACCGCTGGATGCCACCGGCAGCATGATGCCCATGCTGGTCACGGTGGTCATTTTACCGGCGCTGGCCACGGCGGTGGGGTTCATACCGGCCATGGAGAAGGCAAAGGCGAACAGCAGCAGGATAGCAGGCAGCTGGCTGTGGGTCTGCATCATGGCAAAGTAGAAGGCAGTGCAGAAAACCGCCATAAACACCATGGCCTTGCGGGGCTGTTTGAGTGGGAACACAAAGGCGATGAGCAGGCGGCCGATCAGGGTGGCACCCCACATCACGGTGACGGTATAGGCCGCCAGCGTGCCTGCAATGATGCCGCTGTCCTTGAAGTAGGTGACCATCCAGCCCACAACGCTCTGCTCGGCGGCGTTCTGGCAGAACAGCAGGCCGGTGAGCAGCCAGAAGCGGGAGGAGCGCAAAAAGCTCCAATCGGTGACCGCTTCTTTGGCCTTGGCGCGGCCTGCCATGGGGGTGAACAGGTATACCAGCCAGAGCACCAGACCCAGCGCTGCCAGTGCCAGAACGGCCAGCGTGGTGCTGACCCTGGCAGCGGCAGAGATCAGAAAGGGGCAGAGCAGGGCACCGCAGGCGTAGCAGGCGTGCATGGTGTTCATGCCCCGGGTGCGGTCTGCAGAGTTTCCGCTGACAAGGATGGTGCAGGTGTTCAGGACACTGCCCTTGGCAATGCCTACAATGAAGAAGGCCAGCGCCAGCAGAATGGGCAGGCCGGTCAGGCCCATCAGGCCGTAGCCCACCGCATAGCCGATGGTCAGAAGCAGGACGCTGGGCTTCATGCCCATTTTTCCCACCAGCGCACCGGCCAGCAGGCCCGCCAGCAGGTTGCCGATGCTCAGCAGGCTGAGCAGGGTGCCGGTCATGCCGTAGGCAAAGCCGTATTCTTCCTGCAGCAGGCTGACCACCACACCGCTGGAAATGGTGCAGATGCCGCTGAAAAAGAAGGTGACGAAGCCCGCGTTCCGCAGGCGGGTGTTCCGTTGTTCCATGGGGTTCTCCTTGCAGTATTCGGGGGCGCAGCGCCCGTAGTTGTTTTTATTAAAGCATATTCTGGTCAGAAAGCAAGGGCTGTTGAGCCAGCAGAAGCAAAATCAGCGCCCAGTGGAAGCGCTCCGCCGTTCGGTGGGGCGCTTCTGTATTTTTATTTTGCGTCTCCTATTGACAATGATCGAATCGTGCGTTATGATATTGTACGTCATCAAACAGTTCCAAAGGAAACAATCCTGTCACAAACAATTCAAAAGGGGAACCATTATGCACGATGAAAGCACCAAGCAGCCCTGCTGCAATCCCCCATGGGAGCCGCCGCAGGTCATCCCGGCACAGATACGCCGGGTGAACAACCTGATCTTCCGCAAGATCAACCAGTTCCACCGGGAGAACAACGTGGACAACGTGACCCCCATGCATGACTGGATCATGAGCTACCTCTACTGGCACAAGAACGACCCCGTGTACCAGCGCGATATCGAACGGGAGTTCTCCATCACACGCTCGACTGTGACGAACATCCTGCAGCTGATGGAGCGCAAGGGCTACATCGAGCGCCAGAGCGTGCCGCAGGATGCCCGACTCAAGCGGCTGATCCTGACGGAAGAGGGAGGCCGCGTCCACGAAAAGACGATGCTCTCCCTGCACCAGACCGATGAGTTTGTGGCCGGATTGCTGACGGAAGAGGAAAACGCAGAGCTTCTGCGGTTATTGAACAAGCTGCGCAAGGGGCTGGAATGACCCCTGCAAATAAACTTCAGGAGGATTACAACAGATGATCAAAAAACTTGTGTCACATCTGGGCGAGTACAAGCGCGCCGCGATCCTGACACCGATCTTCTCTGCTCTGGAAGCCATCATGGATGTGCTGCTGCCCACCATCATGGCCTTTATCATTGACCAGGGCATTGAAAAGGGCGATATGAACGCCGTTGTCAAGTACGGCCTGCTCACCTTCCTGGTGGCGGCCATTGCCCTGCTGCTGGGCGTGCTGGCCGGCAGGTTTGCTGCCACGGCATCCACCGGCTTTGCAGGCAACCTGCGCGATGCGATGTATGAGAACATCCAGCATTTCTCGTTCTCCAACATCGACAAGTACTCCACGGCCGGTCTGGTCACCCGTATGACCACCGACGTGACCAACCTGCAGAACGCGTTCCAGATGATCGAGCGCATGTGCGTGCGTGCCCCCGTCCATCTGGTTTTCGCGCTGATCATGGCCTCCATGATCAGCCGCTCGCTGGCCATGGTGTTCCTGGTGGCGATCGTGTTCCTGGTGGCAGTGCTGGCAGGCATTATGGTCCCCACCTTCGGCATCTTTGATAAGGTGTTCAAGAACTACGATAACCTGAACGCCTCCGTGCAGGAGAATGTCTCGGCCATCCGCGTGGTCAAGAGCTTTGTCCGGGAGCACTTTGAGAACGAGAAGTACACCAAGGCCTGCGAGAGCCTGTACAAGCAGTTCGTCCACGCCGAGAGCCGCCTGAGCTTCAACAACCCTGCCATGCTGGTCTCTGTGTATGGCTGCAACATCGCCCTGAGCTGGTTCGGCGCGCATTACATCCTGAACGGTGCGATCACCACCGGCCAGCTGAACGCCCTGTTCGGTTACATTATGAACATCCTGATGGCCCTGATGATGCTGAGCATGGCCTTTGTGATGATCGCCATGTCCGCCGCTTCTGCCCGCCGTATCGTGGAAGTGCTGGACGAGACCACCGACCTGCCCGCCCCCAAGGCACCGGTGCAGCAGGTCAGGGATGGCGGCATCGAGTTTGAGCACGTTACCTTTAAGTATAAGCACGGCTCCGGCCAGCCTGTCCTGAACGATGTCACCTTCAGCATCCGGCCGGGCGAGACGCTGGGCATCATCGGCGGCACCGGCAGTGCAAAATCCAGCCTGGTGCAGCTGATCCCCCGCCTGTATGATGCCGAGACCGGCTCTGTCAGGGTGGGCGGCGTGGACGTTAAGGATTACAGCCTGGATGTCCTCCGCCGGGAAGTCTCCATGGTGCTGCAGAAGAACGTTCTGTTCAGCGGCACCATCCTCGACAACCTGCGCTGGGGCGATGAGAACGCCAGCGAGGAAGAGTGCATCCGGGTGGCCAAGCTGGCCTGCGCCGATGAGTTCATTGAGCGCTTCCCCGACAAGTACAATACCTGGATCGAGCAGGGCGGCTCCAACGTGTCCGGCGGCCAGAAGCAGCGCCTGACCATTGCCCGCGCGCTGCTGCGCAAGCCCAAGGTGCTGATCCTGGACGACAGCACCAGCGCCGTGGATACCGCCACCGATGCCAAGATCCGCAAGGCCTTCCGGGAGGAGATCCCCGGCACCACCAAGATCATCATTGCACAGCGCATCTCCTCCGTGCAGGATGCGGACCGCATCCTGGTGCTGGACAACGGCCAGATCAACGGCCTGGGCACCCACGAGGAGCTGCTCAAGACAAACAAGATCTATCAGGAAGTTTACAACAGCCAGACCCAGGGCGGCGGCGATTTTGACAAGCAGGGAGGTGAGCAGTAATGGCACAGGTGAAAGAAGTAAAGGGCCCCGGCCCCCGTAGGATGGGCGGCCCCAAGCCGAAGGTCGAGAACCCGGGCAAGCTGCTCAAGCGGATCATGGATGAGGTGTTCAAGCACTATCTGCCCCACTGCATCCTTGTGCTGGTCTGCATCATCGTCAGCGCGCTGGCAAATGTGCAGGCAAGCCTTTTCCTCAAGACCCTGATCGATGATTACATCGTCCCCATGACCAAGCAGGCCACACCGGACTTCGGCCCGCTGGCAGGCGCACTGGTGCGCATTGGCTGCATCTACGCCATCGGCGTGCTGGCCGCATGGCTCAACGCCCGTATCATGGTCAACGTGACCCAGGGCACCCTGCGCAACCTGCGTGTCCAGCTTTTCACCCACATGGAAAGCCTGCCCATCCGGTATTTTGACTCCCACCCCCACGGCGATATCATGTCGGTGTACACCAACGATGTGGACACCCTGCGCCAGATGATCAGCCAGAGCATTCCCCAGCTGGTGTCCAGCGCCATCACCATCGTGTCCGTGTTCACCAGCATGTGCCTGATGAGCTGGCAGCTCACCGTTGTCACCATGCTGATGGTGACCCTGATGCTGTTCTGCTCCAAGAAGATCACTTCCATGAGCGGTAAGTACTTTGTGGCCCAGCAGAAGGATCTGGGCAAGGTGAACGGCTACATCGAAGAGATGATGGAGGGCCAGAAGGTCGTCAAGGTGTTCACCCACGAGCAGAGGGCTCTGGATGGCTTCCGGCAGCTGAACGATAAGCTGAAGGAAAGCGCCAAGCAGGCCAACAGCTACGCAAACATCATCATGCCCGTTACCGCACAGCTGGGCAATATCAGCTATGCAGTCTGTGCTCTGGCAGGCGCAGCCATGGCCGTTGGCAATGTCGGCGGCATGACCCTGGGCACCGTGATGGCCTTCCTGAGCCTGAACAAGAGCTTCAATATGCCCATCAGCCAGGTGTCCATGCAGGCCAACAGCGTGATCATGGCACTGGCCGGTGCAGAGCGTATTTTCAAGATGATGGACGAGACCAGCGAGACCGACGAAGGCTATGTCACCCTGGTCAACGTCAAGTATGGCAAGGATGACGAGCTGGTGGAGACCACCGAACGCACCGGCATCTGGGCCTGGAAGCATCCCCACCACGACGGCACCACCACCTACCACAAGCTGGCGGGTGACATCACCTTTACCGATGTCGATTTTGGCTATGTGCCGGAAAAGACCGTTCTGCACGGGATCAACCTCTATGGCCGCCCGGGCCAGAAGATCGCCTTTGTCGGCTCCACCGGTGCCGGCAAGACCACCATCACCAACCTGATCAACCGCTTCTACGATATCGCGGACGGCAAGATCCGGTATGATGGCATCAACATCCGTAAGATCAAAAAGGACGACCTGCGCCGCTCTCTGGGCATCGTTCTGCAGGATACCCACCTGTTCACCGGCACGGTCATGGAGAACATCCGCTATGGCCGCCTGGATGCCACCGATGAGGAGTGCATTGCCGCCGCAAAGCTGGCCAATGCCGATGGCTTTGTCAAGCGTCTGCCCGATGGCTACAACACCATGCTGACCAACGACGGCGCAAACCTGTCGCAGGGGCAGCGCCAGCTGCTGGCCATTGCCCGCGCCGCGGTTGCCGATCCCCCGGTGCTGATCCTGGACGAGGCGACCTCCTCCATTGATACCCGCACCGAGGCGCTGGTCCAGCGGGGCATGGACGGCCTGATGTATGGCCGCACCAGCTTTGTCATTGCCCACCGTCTGTCTACCGTCCGCAATGCAGACTGTATCGTGGTTCTGGAGCAGGGCCGCATCATCGAGCGCGGCAGCCACGACGAGCTGATCGCCAAGAAGGGCAAGTATTACCAGCTCTACACCGGTAATCTGGCTGAAAATTAAAGAAAAATCGTAAAAAACGGAGCCGCTGTACAAAATGATGTGCAGCGGCTCCGTTTATTTTCAATTTGTTCAAATTCCTCACAAAGAAACTCCATTTTTATCCTGTACAATAAGGGTGCAGTCAGGGAGGAACAGAAAAACATCCTCCCAAGATGCCATGCAGGCAATGAAAACCGCGCATCTCCGGCAGAAGCCGGGCGGCGCGGCCCCTTTAAAAAAACACTGTCCCCTGCTGATGCGAGGCAATAGCCAAGGCAGCGGACAGACTACCAACCATCTCCTGACAGCCGCAAATGTTTGGGAGTTCTCATACACAGCCAGCGCCGCTTTCTCCTCCTTTCCACGGCGCTGGCTGTTTTTGTTTGGTTCCCGCCGCCATCTCAGCGGCAGGGGATTATCCGATCAGCGCGTTCAGCTCAGATTCCTTTAATCTGGGCAGAGAGGAGACAGGGAGCATCATTTTCTCCATCCGATACAAGACCAGAGCGGGGCTCTGGTCTTTTTTTGCGGCAGAAGCCATAACACTGCGTGTAAAGGCGAGAATCCTGTCCTTTTTGTAGAAAAAGATCAGCTGCACATGGCCGGTGAACAGGGCAAACAGGGCTGTGCGCAGCTCCCGGGAGCCGAAGAGGAGGAGCAGATCGCTCTCCTCTAAAAAGAGAACGTCTGCCCGGTCAAGAAACTGCAGGGAGGTCTGGCACAGGGCCTCCCGCTGCGGCCAGTAGGGCGTGGCCTGCGCCAGCCGGGGAAGATAGCAGCAGAGCGCCCCGGCATCCCGGGCGGCGGCAAGGGCCTCGAGGTGGGCCAGCCGCAGGGGGCTGTCCACCAGCCCGGCGGAGGAAAAGCAGAAGGCAGAGGAGCCCCGGAACGGGGCGGCCTCCAGCTGCTCCGGCCCAAGGGCCAGCCCGGCGGTGTGGGCACGGTAGGGCAGAGCGGTGTCTGCTCCGGTGAACACCACCGGCGTGGGGAAGGCATCCGTGAAGCAGAGCAGAGAGCAATCCACACCATCCCGGGCAAGCCGGGCCGCAAGCTTACGGCCAAAGGGGTCGGCTCCCAGCTGGGCCAGCAGAGCCGCCTGCCCGCCCAATGCGGCGTACTGGCGGCAGAAGCCTGCGCCCCAGCCGCCGGTCTGCGCCCGGAATGTCTCCGTCAGCTCCGGAGCCGTGGCGGCGTTCAGCTCCAGCCAGACTTCGCCCAGACACAAAACGGACATGTGCACCCCTCCCTCCGCAAATAAAAATCGGGTTACAGTATACACGATTTGCCCACCGGATGCAACCGATCCGGGGTGAATCCTGACGGAATAAAAGTGCCCGCGGGCAGGAACAATCCGATTTTACAAAGACCACCTGTTTTTTACCAATGCCTGTTTTTCATTGCCCAAGGTTTACCTAAGATTTGCCTTACCATGGTTTCCCCTCTTTCTCCGAACGGGTACAATAGAACCGTTCCCAAGAAACATTGCAACAGGGCCCGGGAGGGCTCAGGATAAGAGAGGAATTATCGTATGAAAGAACATAAAATGTCCCGCCGCAACTTCCTGAAAGTGGGTGCTGTGGCATCTGCCGCCGGTCTGATGACTGCTGCCCCTGTGGCTGCAAACGCTGCCGCTCCGGCCGCTTCCACCGCAGCTGACGAGGAGAACTGCTTTGGCCTGTTCCAGAAGAAGCCCAAGTACATCTTCCTGTTCATCGGCGATGGCATGGGCACTGCCCAGATCCAGTCTGCCCGGTTCTATCAGGGCACTGTCACCAACAACGGTGCCATCACCGAGGCAGAACTGAGCTTTACCCAGTTCCAGGAGGTGGGCAGTGTGACCACCTACGACAGCACCTCCTTCTGCCCGGACTCCGCTTCCACCGCCACCTCCATCGCTTCCGGCAAAAAGACCGAGAGCGGTGTCATCAATATGTGCCCCTGGACCCGTGATGTGCCCTATGAGACCATTGCGGAGAAGCTCCACAAGCAGAAGGGCTACAAGGTTGGCATTGTTTCCACGGTGAATATTGACCACGCCACCCCTGCTGCCTTCTATGCACACCAGAAGACCCGCAAGAACTACTATCAGATCGGCGTGGAGCTGGCAAACTCCGGCTTTGAGTATTTCGCAGGCGGCGAGTTCCAGAAGGTGAACGGCGATGGCACCGGCCCCAACAACCACGAGGTGGCTGCACAGGCCGGTTACAACGTTGTCACCACCCAGGCCGGTGCAGCTGCCCTGAAGGCCGGGGCAGGCAAGACCCTGATCATTGCCGAGAATCTGGCCGACGGCAAGGCCATGAACTACGCCATGGATGCCGCTCCGGGAGAGTGGCAGCTGACCGACTATGTCCGCAAGGGCATTGAGCTGCTGGACAACAGCAACGGCTTCTTTATGATGGTGGAGTCCGGCAAGATCGACTGGGCCTGCCACGCCAACGATGCCGCTGCCTCCATCCATGATGTGATCGAGATGCACAACGCGGTGCAGGCTGCTGTGGAGTTCTATGCCCAGCATCCCGACGACACCCTGATCCTGGTGACCGCTGACCACGAGACCGGCGGTCTGGGCATTGGCTACAAGACCACCAACTACGACACCTTCCTGACCAATCTGGCCCACCAGAAGATGTCCTACGCAAAGTTCGATTCCACCTATGTGAACAACTACGTGAAGAATCAGACTCCCTTTGAGACTGCCATGCAGGACGTGAAGGCAAACTTCGGCCTGACCCTGCCCACCGACCCCGATGCCGCCAACACAGGCAAGCTGCTGCTGACCGACTACGAGGTGGAAAACCTGCGCACCGCTTACGAGCGCACCCTCAAGGTCGGCTCTTCCAGCCAGAGCAAGATGAGCCAGCAGGATTACGAACTGTATGGCACCTACATCCCCTTCAGCATGGCCATCTGCCACACCATCAACCACAAGTCTGGTGTGGATCATACCACCTACGCCCACACCGGTGCCATGGTGAACCTGTACGCCCGTGGTCAGGGTGCAGACAAGTTCCGCGGCGTGTATGACAACACCGAGATCTTCCACAAGCTGGCTGAGCTGACCGATGTGCAGTAATTGACCAGAGCTTTTGTACCCCAAAGCCCTCCGGGACGAGACGCACCGGAGGGCTTTTTGTGTAGGCCGGAATTGTGCACCCCGCCAAAAATCTGCCCCGCGAATTGGGAAAGATGATGGGAGTTGTGGTTGCAATGGGACGGAAAAAGGCATATAATAAGACCATCAACAGAGTAAGGCCATGCGCGTTAAGTGCCGCATCAACGGGGAGTTGTGCTGCGGACGAAGGTAAGACCCGCGGTGCATGGCCTGCATCCCGCTGCTGCATGGACTTGGGTGCAGATGGGGCCGTCTGCGGCCCCGTCTGGATGTGAACCGTTGAATCACGCCCTCCTTTGTGCGGTTTGTCACAGGGGAGGGCATTTTGCATTGCCCGCCCCGCGGTTCCCGAAACAGGGGAGGACAATTGATATGAACCATTCCAGAAATTCCGTCCGCAAGCTCACCATGCTGGCCCTGCTCACTGCCATGAGCATCGTGTTTGCCCGGGTGCTGAGCATTTCCACCGGCTTTGTCCGGTTCAACCTGGGCAGCCTGCCCACCCTGCTGGCCGCTGTGCTGTTCGGGCCGGTGGAGGGCTTTGCCGTGGGTGCAGTGGCCGATATGATCGGCGGCACCCTTTCCGGCTACGCCATCAATCCGCTGATCACGCTGGGAGCGGGCTCCATCGGCCTGACGGCGGGCCTTCTCTGGCGCGCTCTGCCCAACCTGCGGCTGGGCCTGCGCACCCAGATCAGCGTGTTTGCCGGCCATGCGGTGGGCTCCATTGTCATCAACTCGCTGGCACTCCACCTCTTCTATAACTATCCGTGGAGCGTGCTGGTGACCCGCATTCCCAACGCGCTGGTCCTGGCGGCGGTGAACACCGTGCTGGTGCGCCTGCTGCTGGAAAACAAAACGATCCGAGGCATTGCACAATGAACTATGAAGAAGCGCTGAACTATATCCATGCCGTCCAGTGGGCGGGGCACAAGCCGGGCCTGACCCGCACCCGGACCCTGCTGTCCGCACTGGGAGATCCGCACAAGCATCTGAGATTCATCCATGTGGCGGGCACCAACGGCAAGGGCAGCACGGCGGCCATGCTGGCCTCCTGCCTGCAGGCGGCGGGTTACCGGGTGGGCCTGTATACCTCGCCCTTTATCAACCGGTTCAACGAGCGCATACAGGTAAATGGCCAACAGATCCCGGACGAGGCGCTGGTGCGGCTGGTGGAGCGTGTGAAGCCCGCTGCCGATGCCATGACCGATATCCCCACCGAGTTCGAGATCATCACGGCGTTGGGGATGCTCTGGTTCGCTGAGACGAAATGCGACATCGTGGTGCTGGAGGTGGGCCTGGGCGGCACGCTGGATTCCACCAACGTCATCGACCCGCCGGAGTGCGCGGTCATCACGGCGCTGGGCATGGATCATGTAAAGGAGCTGGGCCCCACCCTGGCCGATATCGCATCGGCCAAGGCGGGTATCATCAAGCCGGGCAGTCCGGTGGTGAGCTATGGCGGTGTGCCCGAGGCCGATGCCGTCATCGCCCGTACGGCGGCAGAGCGGCACGCGCCGCTGACCGTGGTAGACCTCAGCAGGCTGACCATCGAGGACGGGGATCTGGATGCTGTCACCTTTGATTTTGACGGCCTGAACGGCATCCGCCTGCCCTTGATCGGCAGCTATCAGCCCCGGAACGCCGCCACGGCCATTACGGCCCTGCGGGTGCTGCGCAGCCGGGGCTGGAACATCCCGGACAGCGCCATCCGTGCCGGTCTGGAACAGGTGCGTTGGCCGGGCCGATTCGAGCTGCTGCGGCATTCGCCCGTCTTTTTGCTGGATGGCAGCCACAACGCCCACGGAATGCGGGCCACCGTGCAGAGCCTGCGGGACCGCTTTCCGGGGCAGAAGTTCGTGTTCCTGCTCAGCATCATGGCGGACAAGGATGTGGACGAGATGCTGGCACTGCTCCTGCCGCTGGCCGGGCAGTTCGTCACCGTAGCGGCCCACACCCCACGCGCCATGCCCGCTGAGACGCTGGCCGAACAGATCCGCGCCCGGGGCGGCAGGGCCGAGCCTGCTCCCACCATTGAAGCCGGTGTGGCCCGGGCGGTCGCCCTTGGGGGCACCGGCCCTGTGTGCGCACTGGGCACGCTCTACTTCTCCGGCGATGTGCGGGAAGCGTTTGCAAAATTGAACCAGTAAAGAAGAGGGGCTGCGGCACACGGAAAAACCGGTGCAGCAGCCCCCTTTTTGCAGACTGGCTTACAAAAAAATGCCCCGCTGTTTTGTGATGCACAGAACAGCGGGGCAGTATCATTTATGGGGCGGGAATGTGCTCAGGAGATGCGCTTCGGCTCAGGCCTTGCCTGCGCAGCCGAACAGCTCGATCTTTTCCTTGCACTTGTCAACGATGGCCTGAGCGCCGGGAGCCAGCAGCTTGCGGGGGTCGAAGCCCTTGCCCTGCTGATCCTTGCCAGCCTCGATGTACTTGCGGGTGGCCTCAGCAAAGACCAGCTGGCACTCGGTGTTGATGTTGATCTTGGAAACGCCCAGGCTGATGGCCTTCTGGATCATCTCGTCGGGGATGCCGGTGCCGCCGTGCAGGACCAGAGGAATGTTGTTGGTAGCCTTGTGGATGCGGTCCAGAGCCTCAAAGTCCAGGCCCTTCCAGTTGGCGGGGTAAACGCCGTGGATATTGCCGATGCCGGCAGCCAGGAAGTCGATGCCCAGATCGGTGATCTTTGCGCACTCAGCGGGGTCTGCGATCTCGCCAGCGCCCACAACGCCGTCCTCAACGCCGCCGATGGAGCCGACCTCGGCCTCGATGCTCAGGCCCTTGGAGTGTGCCAGAGCGACCAGCTCCTTGGTCTTTTCCACGTTCTCCTCGATGGAGTAGTGGCTGCCGTCGAACATGATGGAGGAGAAGCCGGCCTCAACGCAGGCCTTGCAGCCCTCGTAGGTGCCGTGGTCCAGGTGCAGGGCAACGGGAACGGTGATGCCCATGGTCTCCACCATGGAGCTGACCATGGCGGCAACGGTCTTGAAGCCGGTCATGTATTTGCCTGCACCCTCAGAGACACCCAGGATAACGGGGCTCTTCATTTCCTCGCAGGCGGTCAGGACTGCCTTGGTCCACTCCAGATTGTTGATGTTGAACTGGGGCACACCGTAGTGGCCATCGCGTGCCTTGATCAGCATTTCGGTTGCATTTACCAACATTATTCATTACCTCCGCAAAATCATTTTGGGGTGAAAAAGCCGTTTTGGATACAAGATTGCGCATCCTTTAACGAACCTAAGGGTAGTATACCCCAATTACAGGATAAAATCAAGGCGGTTCCCGCGGCGTTTTCAACACAAATTCACATTGGGCATTTTGATGTTGGAGATTCTGGCAAAAACCACTGGATCTCTCTTCAAAAAATTGTCATAATTCCGACTTGAATTTTACAAAAAGTACGGCGGAAAGTTTGCGTGTCGAACCTGAGAGGTTGAAAACTCGGTGGAAACTGTGGAATTCCACCCGGAAAGTGGGCGTACAAACTTGATTTTTGAACATTTTCCACCGGGTTTTCAACATGTGGAAAAATTTGAGCCGAATTACCGATTGTATAGCCTGCTGAATGTGGAAAACTTTTGCCTTCGGCAAACATTGCGAAGAATGCCGGGGTATGCTATACTTTAGAATGTATCAGTGTCAAAATATAGTAAAACTGAAACAGAACGAAACCATGGCGCGGCTCAAACGGCCCGCCTTGCCATAGAATGGAAGGAGAACACATCAATGGACGAACAGAAAATGCCGCGCCGTCCCCGCCGCAGCAGCACGGAGGAGCAGCCCAAGAATGAGAGCCTGGTCTACGGCAAAAACCCCGTGACCGAGCTGCTCAAGAGCGGTTCCGGCGTGGATACCGTGCTGATCGCGGAGGGCATGGCCCCCGCCGTGGCAGCTTACTATACCGCCATGGCCAAGGAGGCCGGGGCCACGGTCAAGCGGGTGCACCCCAATAAGCTGCGCCTGATGACCGGCACCGAGAGCCACCAGGGCGTGGCCGCCTTTGCCAGCGAGATCGAATATGTGACCGTGGAGGACCTGCTGAACGTTGCCAGAGAGAAGGGGGAGCCTCCTTTCCTGGTGCTGAGTGACGGCATCGAGGACCCCCACAATCTGGGCGCGGTGATGCGCTCTGCTCTGCTGTGCGGAGCCCACGGCATCGTCATCCCCAAGCGGGGCGGCGCGTCCGTGACCCCCACCGTTATTAAGTCCAGTGCCGGTGCGGCCGAGCGCCTGCCTGTGGCCCGCGTGGCCAACATCGGTGAGACCATCCGCCGCCTGAAAGATCAGGGGGTGTTCGTCTACTGTGCCGATATGGACGGCGTGCCCCTGCGCAAGAACAACCTGACCGGCCCCATTGCACTGGTGCTGGGCAGCGAGGGCAGCGGTGTATCCCAGCTGGTGAAAAAGCTCTGCGATGGTGTGGTGCGGCTGGATATGGCCGCTCAGGGCACCGGTGTGGACAGCTTCAATGTCTCGGTGGCGGCTGGCATCATCCTGTACGAGATCCAGAGCCAGCGCGCCGCAGAGTAAGAAACAGCGGCCAGACCGCCGTGACCAGAACAGGGAGGGACTAGGATGCCAAAGGATGATAAGCGCAAAGAGCTGACACAGGAAGAGATCGATGCGCAGAACGAGAAGTTCCGCACGTTTTTCAGCACCAGCGTGGCACAGGTGCCCGAAGAGATGAAGCGCCGCGATGAGGAAAAGGAGAGCACCGGCAGCCTGCTGGGCAAGTTCTTCCACCGCGAAAAGGACAAAGAGGAGCCTGCCGCCGCCCCGGCCGTGCAGAATGAGCTGCCGCCCACGGGTGAGATCGTGCTGGGCCATGAGGAAGAAGCCGAGGCCGGCCTGGAGCTGGCATTGGAGCCCGGAGAGCTGGAGGAGGCAGAGCCTGTGGCTCTGCCCACCGCGCCGGAAGCCCCCGCAGCGCCGAAGCCGGAACCCCGGCCCGCACCCCAGCCCGAGAAAAAGCCGGAGCCGCCCCGCCGCCGGGAACCCCTGACCCCGCAGGAGCAGCAGGAGGATGCAGAGATGGCCGAACTCAAGGCCATGCTCTATGGCACCCCCAAGTCCGCCCCGGCGGAGGAAATGCAGGATGCCCCCGAAGAGGTGCTGGCCGTGGAGCCGGAAGTTCCCGCAGTGCCTGAGGGCCCGGCTATCCCCATGGTGTTTGCCGAGGATCAGTCGGTAAAGCAGGCGAAGTCTGCCCCGGAAGCCGCGCCAGAGGTTGAGCCGGAACCGGAAACGGCTTTCCAGTTCTTTGGCAAGGGCGCGGACGAGAACGAGCCGCAGGCCCCTACCCGCACCGAGGCCCCCAGCAAGGACGACAGCATGAGCCTGCCGCTGATGGGGCTGGAAGAGGACGAAGCACCCGCCCGGCCTGCCGCCCCGGCAGAGGAGACCCCGGCCCAGCCTGCTGAGGAAGCGGCCCCTGCCGCGCCGGAGGCTGAGGAGAAGCCTGAAGAAGAAGCCGAGCCGGAAACGCCCGAGCAGGTGGGGGAGAAGCTCCGCCGGATGGGCGCGGAGCTGACGCTGCGGTGTGTGCTGGAGGGCATCCTTGCCGTGGTGCTGCTCCACTTTGGCCTTGTTGCCGAGGGGCTGCTGGCCCCTGTGGCCTCCCTTGACCCCGTGATCGCCCCGGCGGCGTTCTATGCCGCCAACCTGCTCTTTCTGGCCGGTGCGCTGGCTGTGGGCTGGCCTGTCCTGCGGGATGGCCTGCAGGGCCTCAAGGGCCGCCCCAGTGCAGACACCATGCCGGCGCTGGCCGCCTGCGGTGCGCTGGTGCAGGCTGCGGTCGCCCTGCTCAACGCCCAGAGCTATCAGAACTCCAGCTGGACGCTGCTTTCCGGCGTGGCCGCACTGGGCCTGTTCCTGGCCCTGTTGGGCAGCCGTGTCCTGCTGACTGCCGTCAGAAACGGCTATGACCTTGCCGCCCGATCCCCCGAGGGGCTGCAGGGCGCATTCCGCGTCCGGGATAAGGACCTGATCCGGGTGCTGGCCCGGAGCCTGGATCAGAAAGACCCCTGGGTGCTGCTCAGCCGCCCTGTCCAGTGGGACGAAGCACTGGTGGAGCAGAGCTTCGGGGAGCGCGCCAGTGAGCGCCGCGCCCGCAAGACAGCCCTGATCCTGCTGGGTGCCGCCGTGCTCAGCGGGCTGGTGTTCCTGCTGTTTGGCGGCGGGCCCAACGGCATGGCCGCAGCCCTGACCTCCATGCTCTGCATGGGTGCACCGCTGTCCTCCACCCTGGTTGCGGGCATCGCTTCCCTGCGCCTGCAAAAGACCGCAGCCGCCGCCGGTGCTGTGGTGCCCGGCTGGGCCGCCATTGAGGAGCTGGGCGGTGTGGACACCGTGCAGGTGGATGCCGACGAGCTCTTTACCGCCGACAGCGTGAATCTGGAGGACATCCGCATCTTCAAGGGCGGCCGCATCGACCGTGCCATCCTCTATGCGGCCAGCATCCTCAACCACAGCTGTGAGACCCTGCGGGGCCTGTTCCGCCAGATCATCGAGGACCGCACCGAGATCCTGTACCCTGTGAAGGACTTGGAGGTCCACCACGGTCTTGGCTTTGCCGCCTGGTGTGATAACAACCGGGTGCTCATCGGCAACCGGCTGTACATGGAGCGGGAGGGCGTGCCCCTGCCTGAGCAGGAGTACGAGGATGAGCACTCCCAAAACGGCGCGCTGCAGATCCTGTATCTGGCTGTTTCCGGCAGCCTGCACGCCATGTTCGTGCTCCACTATGTGGGCGGCCGCAACGCCGCCCGCGGTCTGGAGGTGCTGCAGCGGGAGAACATCCGCCTGCTGGTCACCTGCGAGGACCCCAGCCTGACGGCCCGCCACATCACCGAGGCTTACCATCTGCCCGAGGGAATGATCACCCTGTTGGATCAGGAGCAGTGCAGTGCGCTGACCCCTGCCCAGCCGGACGAGACGGCCCGCTGCTGTATGCTGCATGATAAGGGCTTTGCCAGCCTGATCGGCGGCCTGCGCGCGGCGGAAAAGGCCCAGAACGCCGAGACGAGCGCCACCACGGTGCAGATGGTCTCGGTCTGGTTCTCGGTGGTCATCGGTGTTCTGCTGACCTACGCGGGCAGCATCGGCACCCTGTCGGTGGCCGCTGTCCTGATGTATCAGGCGGCATGGAGCGCTTTGAGCATTGCGGTCTGCGCCCTGAAACAGCATAACTGAGAAATATTCTCAAAATAAATAGGAATTATTCTTGATTTCAATTCGGAACTCTGGTATAATCAGTGCAGAAGGAACGCCCCGGCGGTCACCGGCGGCGAAATGATACACCGCACAAACAAAGGGAGAGCATGAATATGGAACTCAAGGGTACCAAGACCGAGAAAAACCTGTGGGAAGCCTTTGCAGGCGAGAGCCAGGCCCGCAACAAGTATACCTTCTTCGCCAGCGTGGCCAAGAAGGAGGGCTATGAGCAGCTGGCAGCGATCTTTGAGGAGACGGCTGCCAACGAGAAGGAGCACGCCAAGATGTGGTTCAAGGCCCTGAACGGCGGCTCCATCCCCGATACCATGACCTGCCTGGAAATGGCAGCCGGCGGCGAGCACGACGAGTGGACCGAGATGTACCCCCGGATGGCCGCAGAGGCCAAGGAAGAGGGCTTTACCCAGCTGGCTGCCCTGTTCACCATGGTGGCGCAGATCGAGAAAGAGCACGAGGAGCGCTACCGTGAGCTGGCCGAGAACCTGAAGAACAACAAGGTTTTTGCCCGGGAAGAGCAGCAGGTCTGGCAGTGCCGGAACTGCGGCTACACCTATATCGGCAAGTCGGCTCCCCTGAAGTGCCCGGTCTGCGCACATCCCCAGAGCTACTTTGAGCTGAAAAAGCACAATTATTGATCCTGTCCGGAACGCCGCAGCTCCCACGCCGGGACTGCGGCGTTCTTTTTGCACAAAATTTTCCGGAAAAACTGGTATAGTCCACGAAATCGGGTGCGAAAGCACAGCACTTTGGGCGAAAAACTTGACCCACATTGGCCGGACGTGTAAAATGAATCAGTAGTGAGAAAAATCATGGACGCGAAATTTTTCCATGTGTGCGGCATTCCTTTGATCCCATGGGATGAAACAAGGAGGGAAGTTCGACCCAATGAAATGGAAATTCCAAACCGCGGGGCGGCTTCTGGCCCTGCTGGCTCTGAGCGGGGCCCTGCTGGCTGCCCCTTTGCCCGCGCAGGCCGCGCCCGGTGTGCTGACAGGCCTGACCGGAACCGGCTCCAAGCTGGAACTGGAGCTGACCGAGATGGAGCTGGAGATCACCGATGATGACCCCCGCCCCAAGGGCTACCTGTACACCAGCGGACAGAGCGATTATTACTTCATCGTCTGGATGAGCAGCAACTCCAATGTTGCCACGGTGGATGGCGACGGCAAGGTGACGGGCCGCAATGCAGGCACTGCCATCATCACCGCCATCTCCGACCACGGCGAACGCGCCGCCTGCAAGGTGACCGTGACCCGCAAAAATGAAGAAGCAGCCAGAAAAAAGCCCACGCTGGATACCACCAGCCTGAGCCTTGTGCTGCAGTACAATGACCTGCACCCCACCCATCAGCTCCAGCTGACCAACAGCGACCACTCCTTCCTCTATGTCTACCAGTGGATGAGTAGCAACCCCGAGGTTGCCACAGTCAGCGATAAGGGCCTTGTCACGGCTCAGGCGGCGGGCACCACCACCATCACGGCAATGGTCTCCAACGGCCAGGCTTTGCGGTGCAGCGTCACGGTGACTTCGGATATCGGCAAGGTGACCTTGAACAAGAGTGACCTGCTGCTCCGCACCGTGGGTACCCAGGAACGTCTGACGGCCACCGTTGCGGTGGAGGGCGGCGGCAGCGTGCCCATTACATGGGTCAGCAGCAACCCCGGTGTCGTTACCGTGGATGCGGATGGCGTGGTGACCGCCATTGCCGATGGAGAAGCCAAGGTTACGGCCCTTTCGCCCGCCGGACGCTTTGACGTGTGCAGCGTTGTGGTGGGCATGGCGGCGGAGAAGTACGAATCTGAAGCCGACCTTGCTGACGAGCTCAAGCTCCCTGATCCCTACGTTGCCGTAAGGCTGAATAAACTGGCATAAAGAAAAAGCACCCGCCCATGGCTGTTTTTGACGGCTATGGGCGGTTTTTGCGTGTATGGAAACGGATGCGCTGGGAAAAACTTGCCGAAGAGGAATTTTTTGCAAAAAATATTTTGCGTCGCATGGTGTGGTGTACATGACACATCCGGCCGCCTCCGGCAGGTGAAAAAGGACAAAATGGCCCGAACGTTGTTTAAGACAGGGGGCGGATGCCCCACGGAGCGGCAAAATCTCTGCAAAAAAGGCGGCTGCCCGGCTTGGATGACACATTTAACAAAAATTTGACGTGAAGTGATTGAATTTGCAACTCTTGACAGAAGGCGGGACAAACCATTATCCTTTTATCAGAGGAAAGTATTTTATGTCGCCAGACGTTGGAATGCCTGGTGTACAAGTGTGTGTCAGGAGGGAAAGAATATGACCAACTACCGGAACCGAATCGGGGAAGCCATTGCCTTTGCCCGGAACGTGGCGGGCAGATCTCAGCAGGAGCTTGCGGATATGCTGGGGCGGGACAAGCGCACCATTCAGAAATGGGAGCGGGGCGAGATCCGCATTGCGCTGGAGGATTATCTGGATGTATTCGATACTCTGCACCTGCCGGTGGGGCCCTATGAAATGTGGATCCGGCATCCGGAGCTTTTTCCGTGCGGCATGGAGGATATCAAGGGCTTCAGCACCGAAAAGAAGCGGAGGGTACTGGCGGATTATTATCTGCATCAGGCTGCACCGCTGGAGATCGAGCAGGAGTATTACATCCTGTTCGGCGACCACGGCAGCAACAGCTGCGGCATCCGGCAGGAGCAGCTGGCCAACCTGCAGACTCCGCTCCGTGACCGCAAACGGATCGTGAACCAGATCATCGACAACTACTATGAGGCCCGGGCCATCGGACATCTGACCGACCCGGAGGGCCAGCAGCCAGTGATGCCCATTCTGGAAGCCTGCTACGATGCCAGTGCACGGAGCGTGGAAGCCAACGAGAACCGATACAGCATCGGCAGCATCGAGCGCTATCTGGATGGCGCAGATGATGCGGCAGATGAATGAACCTGACAGCAGACGGCCATGTGCAGCCGCCTGCTGTTTTTGCGTGCGGCCTGCCTGCGAGAAAATATTGTGAAATTTGCGGATTCCTGCTATACTTATCCTATTGACGAAAAAGAAGGGTGAGATAAATGGCATACAACATGGGCGGTCGGCGCTTCCGGCCGGTGGGCAGCGGAAAAAAGCGGACTGCGCCGCAGTACGGGCCGGTGGGCACAGGCTGCCCGTTTGTGGAGGAGGCCGTGGCGCGGCTGTACCGGGAACAGAGCGAGGAACATTTCTGGAGCCTGATGAACGCCCTGAACTATGCGCTGGAATTGCAGACCAAGGTGCTGGTGCCGCTGGATGCGGCGGTGGACCCCCAGAGCGGGGCCGCACCCTGGGCACACCTGCCCATCCCGGAGGATCGGGCCGAGGGCCTGCCGCCCTGGCTGCTCCACGCCCGGAAAGAGCGGCACTATCTGCCGCTGTTCACCTCGGTAAAGAACGCCGAGGCGGAAAAGGCCAGCGCCACCCGCCCCATGGTGGAGCGCAGCCTGCGCAGCGCCATGGAGTATGCGCTGGAAACGGACGGCATCGATGGTGTGGTGCTGGACCCGTGGACAAGCTCTGCCACGCTGGATGTCTCCCTGCTCAGCGGGCTGCTGAGATCGGAGCGGGGAAGCGACAACCCCGGCGCTCAGGAGCTGGAAGCCGGGCACGCCGCCGCCCGGGCCGGGGATTGGCCGGAGGCAGCGGCCCGCTACACTGCCGCCGCCGAGGCGGGCAGCGCAGAGGCGCTTTCTGCCCTGGGGGACTGCCTGTATTATGGCCGGGGTACCCGGAAGAATAAGACCCAGGCCCGGCGGATGTGGAAAAAGGCCGCGCAGGCCGGGGAGGTTCAGGCCATGATCGCCCTGGGGGATGACTGTGCCGCATCGGGCAGGGAGATGGCGGAGACCCTGCAATACTACCGCCGCGCCCAGAGCGCTGCCCGGGAAGTACCGGACATCGCCTACACCCCGCAGGTCTGCCTGCGCCTTGCCCAGTACGAGACCCAGTACCTCTCCCGCAAAAAGGCGCTGCTGCAGGTGGCCGAAGCCGTGCAGGGGTTTCGGATCCTGCAGGCCGAGGGCGAAACGGATGCTGCAGCCTGGCTGCGGGAGGCTGAACTGCTGACCGATCAGCTGCTGGCCGACGATAAAAACGCCTGAAACACAGTTTCTTTACATTTGTTCTAAGAAATCGTCATAGGAAACCGGTAAGATATTCAAGGAAATATTCTGCGCCGAAGAAAAGAGGACAAGCACTATGAGCAAAGTGATCGGAATCGACCTTGGCACCACCAACTCCTGCGTGGCGGTGGTGGAGGGCGGCAAGCCTGTGGTCATCACCAACGCCGAAGGTGAGCGCACTACCCCCAGCGTGGTGGCCTTTACCAAGGACGGCGAGCGTCTGGTGGGCGGCGCGG
>OKTC01000147.1_pt1 | contig 36972 bp, 32 predicted proteins | sample 1606181 | NCBI WGS metagenome assembly OKTC01 (sample SAMEA3879529, study PRJEB24766) | human gut metagenome | biome: human-associated habitat; feature: feces | place: USA | collected 1985/1987 | reverse complement strand
ACAAGCTGGATACCGCTCCCTACTATGCCATCAAGGTCACCGCAGGCGTGCACCATACCATGGGCGGCCTGAAAATCAACACCAACACCGAAGTCCTGAACGAGAACGGCGAGATCATCCCCGGCCTGTTCGCAGCAGGTGAGGTGACCGGTGGTGTCCACGGCGCAAACCGTCTGGGCGGCACTGCTGTCTCTGACTTCGTTGTCTTTGGCCGCATTGCAGGCGCAGCTGCAAGCAAGTACGCTGCATGAAACGCCTGAAAAGCTGGCAGAAAAATCTGATCTTTGCGGCCGTGGTGCTGGCCGCGGCAGCACTCCTGTTCGTGCTGTACCGCGCCAACGCACCCAAAGCGGAGCCGCTGGTGGCCGTGGTCGATTTCGGCGACGGCATTACCGAGACGATCCCGCTGGACGAGGACCACGATTATCTGTATGATGTGGGCGATTACATCGTGCATCTGCAGGTAAAGGATGGGGCCATCGCCTTCCTCGACAGTCAGTGCCCGGACCATGTGTGCGAGCAATTCGGCTGGCTGAGCGAGCAGGATGCCTGGGCCGCCTGTGTCCCCGCCGGGGTCTATGTAACGGTGCAGGCCGCAGAAACAGAATAAAACAAAGAGGCCGCCGTGCAGGAGATGATCCTGCACGGCGGCCTTGTTGTATAGGGAAAAATGTTATTTCACGTATTTGCCCTCGCAGATATTCTTGCAGCAGGCGCTGATGGGGAACCAGCAGCAGTCCCGGCAGATATCGGCCAGCATCTCGGGGGTGGCTTTGGCATCGATCTCCCGGATGAGGGCCTGGTAGTCGTATTCCTTTTCCTCCAGCCCGAAATACTCCACGGTCTTGCGGTCGTACCGCTTGACCTTTTCCTGCGTGTCGCACAGGTCGGTGCCCAGCTTGTTGGGGCAGCAGGAACAGAGGGTGTCGGTGGAGAAGGTGAGCTGGATCTTCGTCCCGGGCACCTCCCGCAGCTGGTGGACGACATCGTTCATGTGCTCCACAAAGGCTTCGCTGTAGCCATGGCCGGAGTAGCCCTGGGTGCAGAGCAGGTGATGCGGACGCAGTACGATGCTCATGCCTTTTTTACCCCCGGGATCCGCTTCCGGATGTTCAGGCCCAGCACGCAGGCCAGCACAGCCTTGATGATGGCGGTGGGGATGAAGGGAAGAACGCAGGCGGAAACGGCCACAGACACGGTGCTGTGGGCGACGATCACGAACAGGATGACACCCACGATATAGTTGACCACAGTGCCCACGACAACCGCCACGGGGAAAGCACCCTTGAAGGCATCCCTGTGCTCCACGCCCAGGCCGATGATGTAGGCCATGATGGGGAAGGAGATCAGGAAGCCGCCGGTGGGGCCGACAAACTTGTCGATGCCGCCGGAGAAGTTGGCCAGCACGGGCACGCCCACAGCGCCCAGCAGCAGGTAAACGAGCGTGGCAATGGCGGACAGCTTGGAACCCAGCACCACAGCCGCCAGCGTGATGGCGAAGGTCTGCATGGTCATGGGCACACCCAGCGGCATGGGGATGGAGATCTGTGCCATCACGGCGATGACGGCGGCAAACAGGCCCGCGTAGCAGATATCGCGCACCGAGAACTTACTGGTCTGATTCATAGAAAAAATCCTCCTCTGGTTTGATACAAACAACGTCCCGATTAAACCAGAAAGCGGCAGACAGGTCAACTTGCGATTTGCACAAAGGTTTACAATCTGTGAAAATTTGCTGAAAAGCGTGCAAACGAAATTTGGACGCTTGTGTATCCGGGTAAAATGCGATACACTACACCTATACATAGGAAAGGAATCTGACAGGCCGCCCTTCGGCGGGCCTGAATCTGATAGGAGGAACATGATGATCTGGAATAAGAAGAAGGACGGCGCGGAGAACCCGGGTGCGGAAACGCCTGCGGCACAGACAACCAAGGCCCCGGTGCTGTTTTTGCAGAAGAACTGGAAATGGCTCGTGCCGGTGGTCTGTGTGGTGATCGCGGGCGGTGTGTTTTTGCTCAAGCCCAAGAGCGCCAGCACCACAGCCGTGGACCCCAGCTATCTGGAAGCCAGCCCTGAAGTGCGGGATGTCTCCAACACCCTGAGCGGCACCGGCACCCTGAATCCTGCCAACACCTACACCGTGAAATCTCTGGTGGAGGGCAAGGTGCTCACCGGCGAGTTTGAGGAGGGCGACGTGCTGGATGAGGGGAGCATCCTCTACACGCTGGACAGCTCGGACGCTTCCACCAATTTTGAAAAGGCCGAGATCGCCATGCAGCAGGCGCAGCGCAGCTATGACAAGGTGGTGGACCGCCAGTATGTGCGTGCCGAAGTGGATGGCACCGTGAGCACCCTGAAAGTCGCCAAGGGCGACGAGGTGACCAGCGGGCAGGAGGTCGCCATCATCCGCGACAGCTCCAAAATGCTGCTGACGCTGGAATTCCCCGCTGCCGATGCCGCCAATTTCAGCGTGGGCCAGACCGCCCAGGTGACGCTGGACGGCACCTTTGAGCAGCTGGACGGCACCGTGACCAGCGTGACCGGAACGGATGCCCTGAGCACCGGCAACCTGCTCACCCGCACCGTGACCATTGCCGTGCAGAACGCGGGCGGCCTGACCACCGCGCAGGCGGCCACCGCCTCCATCAACGGGGTCAGCTCCATCGGTTCTGCCACCTTTGGCTATCAGGCGGAGCGCACCCTGACCGCACAGGCTGCAGGTACTGTGACCTCCATCCATGTGCAGGAGGGCCAGACCGTTGCCGAGAACGATATCCTGATCGAGCTGAGCGGCGATGACCTGACCGAGAGCATCCAGTCGGCCTCTGAGACTCTGCGCAGCGCTGAGATCTCCCTGCAGAACCTGCAGGATACCATGGCCAACTATACCGTCACCTCTCCCATCAGCGGCACCATCATTGAAAAGGATGCCAAGGTGGGCGATGCGGTCAAATCCGGCGATACCCTCTGCGTCATCTACGACCTGAGCTATCTGGAAATGGTCATCAATGTGGACGAGCTGCAGATCAGCTCCCTGACTGTGGGCCAGAAGGTGCAGATCACGGCCGATGCCGTGCAGGATAAGAACTATGTGGGCACTGTGACCCGCGTCTCCATGAAGGGCGCTTCCAACGGCGGTACCACCACCTACCCGGTGACCATCCGCATTGACGAGACCGACGGCCTGCGCCCCGGCATGAACGCCAACGCTGAGATCGTGGTGGCTGAGGCTGCCAATGCCCTGACCGTGCCCAATGCGGCCATCGTCCGGGGCGGCTATGTGCTGGTGACCCAGGATTCCCCCAGCGCTTCCAAGGCGGATACCACCATGGAGGCACCCGAGGGCTTTGTCTATGTGGCCGTCAAGACCGGTGTCAGCGATGATGATTACACCCAGATCGTCAGCGGCATCCAGGAGGGGGACACCATTGGTTACGACCCCAACTCGGTCAGCAGCGACAGCTACTATGACGATGGCAGCAGCATGATGATCTTCTGATGGGAGGATGGAATGAGTGCTCTGATCGAATTTGATGCGGTCTGCAAGTATTACCAGATGGGCGACACCACGGTAAAAGCTGCCGACCACATCACCATGAAAATAGAAAAAGGCGAGTTTGTTGCCATTGTGGGCCAGTCCGGCTCCGGCAAGTCCACCTGCATGAACATCATCGGCTGTCTGGATGTGCCCACGGCGGGTACCTACCGGCTGAACGGCCGGGATGTGGGCAAGATGAGCCGGAACGAACTGGCCTCCATCCGCAACGAGATGCTGGGGTTCATCTTCCAGCAGTATAATCTTCTGCCCAAATTAAACTTACTGGAAAACGTGGAGGTGCCGCTGGTCTATGCGGGCATCCCCCGCGCCGAGCGCCACCGCCGGGCCCGCGAGGTGCTGGAGCAGGTGGGGCTGGGCGATAAGCTGAAAAACAGGCCCAACCAGCTTTCGGGCGGCCAGCAGCAGCGCGTATCCATCGCGCGGGCGCTGGTGCGCAACCCGGCAATCATTCTGGCTGATGAGCCCACCGGCGCGCTGGACAGCCACACCGGCCGCGAGGTGCTGGGAATGCTACAGGACCTGCATGGGCAGGGCCATACGGTGGTGCTCATCACCCATGACAACTCCATTGCCGTGCAGGCTGACCGCATCATCCGGCTGGAGGATGGTCAGGTGGTCTACGATGGCGACTCCCGCGCACCGGAAGCCATCGTCCAGCCGACGCTGAACTTTGAACCGGCAGAACAGGAGGGGAACAAATGATCATTGAGACCTTCCGTCAGGCCCTCCAGAACGTGTGGAGCAACAAGCTCCGCACCTTCCTGACCATGCTGGGCATCATCATCGGTGTCATGGCGGTCATCGTCATCGTGGGTCTGGGCAACGGCATGACCCAGAGCATGCGGGACAGCTTTTCGGCACTGGGCACGAATGCCCTGTCCATTCAGGTCTGGGGCTACGGCTCCCGCACCGCCTCGGTGGAGGATGTGTATAAGATCGCGGATAAGAACAAGGAGCTCATCTCCGCAGTCTCGCCCCAGATCGATTTCAGCAACAACACCCCCAAGGTGGGCACCACGACCTACCGCTACGGCACCAGTGTTTACGGTGTGGACGAGCACTACGCCGAGATGAAAAACTATACCCTCGCCCAGGGGCGCGGCCTGCAGTACATGGACATCAAGGACAACAAGCAGGTCTGCATCATTGGTGATTACCTCAACCGGGCGGCCTACGGCGGCAACGCGGTGGGCCAGACCATCAAGCTGGGGGCCTACAAGTTCCGGATCGTGGGCGTGCTGAACGCCAAGGTGACGGACAAGAACATGCAGCAGGGCTCCGACGATGACTGCATCTATCTGCCCTACACCACGGCCATGCGGCTCTCCAACCAGTCCAGCGCCAAGAACTTTGTTGCGATTATGAAGGACGAGAGCCGCGCCAACGAGGCCAAGGCGGTGGTGGAAAGCGGCCTGTACGACCTGCTCAAGAGCGACAACGCTTATTACATCTACAGCGCCAGCGAGTGGCTGGAGGAGATGAACGAGATGATCAACATGGTCATCATCGTCCTTACCGGCATTGCCAGTATCTCGCTGCTGGTGGGCGGCATCGGCATTATGAACATCATGCTGGTGTCGGTGACCGAGCGCACCCGGGAGATCGGCATCCGCAAGGCACTGGGTGCCAAGGAGCGGGTGATCCTGTCGCAGTTTGTGGTGGAAGCCGCCACCACCTCCGCACTGGGCGGCGTGCTGGGCATCGTCCTTGGCTATATCGTGTCCATGGCGGCAAACCGCATCCTGCCTATGATCTCCAGCAGCATTGATGTGACCGTCAGCCCCTCGTTCAACTCCATCGTGGTGGCCTTTGGCATCTCGGTGGGCATCGGTGTGCTGTTCGGTTATCTGCCGGCACGGCGCGCAGCCCGGCTGAACCCCATTGAAGCATTGCGCTACGATTGATCGCGGCGGCGTGATAAACAAAGAACAAGAGGTACGACCAATGAAAAAACGGATTCTCGCATTTCTGCTGGCGGTCAGCATTGCGGTGTCGGTGCTGGTGCTGCCGGTCTCGGCGGCCAGCATCAACAATACGGCTCTGCAGACGGCTATCACTCTGGGCGCTGTGCCCACCGGTCAGGAGCTTAGCGCCAACATTACCCGCGGCGCTTTTGCCAAAATGCTGGTGTCCTTTTCCACTTACCGGGAGAGCGTAGGCGCACAGGGCACGGTGGGCACCCTGTTCACCGACCTGCCCGGCACTTCGCCCTATGCACCCTATGTCCGCATTGCGGTGCAGAACGGTTGGATGAACGGCTACACCGACGGCTCTTTCCGGCCCGACAATGCCGTGACGCTGGAAGAAGCGGTCACGGCCATCCTCAAGCTGATGGGCTATAAGATGACCGACCTGAGCGGCTCCTTCCCCAACGCACAGCTGAACAAGGCCAGTGAGCTGGGCCTGCGCAATCAGGTGGACCGCAGCCAGGGCGAGGTGCTCAACTACGAGGAGTGCGCCCTGCTGTTCTACAACGCCCTGACAGCCAACACCGCCAGCGGCAGTGCCTACGGCAGCAGCCTGGGCTTCACGGTCTCCAACGGTCAGGTGGATACCTCCAGCGTCATGCTCAAGAGCCTGAAGGGCCCCTTTGTGGCGGGCGATACGGTCCAGCTGCCCTTTGTTCCCAAGATGGTCTACCGCAACGATAAAGCGTCGGAATCTGCGGAGCTGAACAAATACGATGTGTATTATTACAGCGAAAGTTTACAGACATTGTGGGTCTACACCCGCCGCGCCGCTGGCCGCATCACGGCGGTTTCGCCCAGTGCCAGCGCCCCCACCAGTGTAACGGTGGCAGGCACCAGCTATACGCTGGGTTCCTCTGCGGTGGCCTCCCAGGTGTCCTCCCTCAACGGCGGCGGCGTGGGCGAGGTCGTCACCCTGCTGCTGGGCATGAACAATGAGGCTGCCGGGATCGTGACCGGCGAGGAAGCCGACAGCGTGTTCTACGGTGTCGTGCAGACCGCCACCCGCAGTCTGGTGGAAGAGAACGGCGCGGATGTTCTGCAGAAGGTCTCCGTCATGTGCACCGATGGCATTGCCCGCACTGTGAACGTGGACAAGAGCCTGAACTTTCCGCAGGGGTGGCTGGTAGAGATCAAGGTCACCCCGGAGGGCGAGAGCGTGGAACACATCGATGACCGCCGCGTCAACGGCACCATCAATACCAATGCCACTGCGCTGGGCGCTGCCGCCCTGGCCGACGATGTAGAGATTCTGGATACAACTTCGGAGGGTGTGGCTGGGACGGTTCGTCCCAGCCGCCTATCGGGGGTAACACTGAGTGACCTCGATGTCCGCTACTATACCGTCAACGATGCCGGACAGATCGACCGGCTCATCCTGAACGATGTGACCGGCGACCTGTGGAGCTACGGCGTGCTGGACGATGTGAAAAATCTGGCCATGAATTATTCTGACCTGAAGAGCCTCGTCACCGGCATTGTGGCGGGAGATTCCGCTTCCGGCACCACGACCACGACAGGCACCACCACCGGAGCGGCCACGGGCGGCACCGACGGCTCCGGCTCTACCTCGGATACCACCACCACTGTGACCGGTGCCACGGCGGTAGACCGCCTGTCCAACCTGCTGGTGCCCACCACCAGCGAGATCCTGTGGGGCATCGTCTCGGGCGATATCCTGAGCACGGCCTGGCAGAAGCTGACCAGCAACACCGGCTCCCTGATGAGCATTGGCTTCCAGCAGATCGCGGAGATCACGGGCACCCCCTTCAAGCAGATCTTCAATTACATCGGCGGCGGGGCGACCTATATCTGTTACGTCAACGGCGCGGTGGCCAGCTACACCACGGCCATCAAGTATCCGGTGCTGGCGGGCGGCATTGCCGTGCGGCAGGAGACCACCGACTCTGTCAAGGCCATGATGCAGCTGATGCCCCTGAAGATCGACAAGGTCGGCGCGGCCTCGGTGCTCTCGGGCAATGAACGCTACGAGATGGCAGACAATGTGCAGGTCTACCTGTGGTACAAGGGCCAGTATTACCCCACCAAGCTGGCTCAGGTGGATGCGGACGGCTACCAGCTGACCGGCTGGTACGATAATTTCGGCTGCGCTGCCGGAAAAAAGGTCCGCGTCATCATTGCGGTCAAGAACGACTGATGCTTTATTACAGCGGCCTGAGCCGCACACTGCGGCAGCTGCGCTGGGTGCTTTACCCGCGCCGCTGCCCTTTTTGTGATCGGGTGCTGGGGAACCAGCCTGCCTGCCCGGACTGCGCCGATGGGCTGGCAGAGCTGCGCCGTGCACCCTCCATGCGGCTGCGCGGCTCCGAGCACTACCTGGGGCGGCTGGATGGGGCAGCCGCACCCTACCGATACACCGGCCTTGTCCGCCGCGCGGTGCTGCGGGCGAAATATCAGGGCGCGCCCTGGGCAGCTGTGGAGCTGGGCGTGGAGATGGCCCGCCTGCTCTTTGGCAGCGAGATCAGAATGTGCGGCTCTGAGCCCCTGCCCGAACCGGTGCCGGGCCTTGACAGGGGTTATGACTGCATCCTTCCGGTACCGGCCTCCAGCAAAAAGCGCGGCTACAATGTGCCGGAGCGGATGGCACAGCCCCTTGCCCGGGCGGTGGGCGTGCCGGTGGTCACAGACGCGCTGACCCGTGCCCGCTCCACCCGGCGGCAGGAGGGACTTTCCCTTGACGAGCGGCTGGCCAATGTGGCGGGTGCCTTCCGGGTGGCCCGGCCGGAGGCTGTGGAGGGAAAGCGCATCCTTCTGGTGGACGATGTCCTGACCACCGGAGCCACGGCCTCGGCCTGCGCGCAGGCTCTGCTGGATGCCGGTGCGCAGAGCGTGTTCGCTGTGGCGCTGGCTACGGTGGAGTTTCCGCAGCCGGTGGGCAGCACAACGGCCATTGCCGAAAATGAAGAAGAAATTTGAAAATAGTGCTTGACAAAACACCATTCTTCGGGTATACTGATTGAGCTGTGAGCGACAAGCTCGATCAGATGTCCGGGTGTAGCGCAGTTTTGGTAGCGCGCTTGAATGGGGTTCAAGAGGCCGTGAGTTCGATTCTCGCCACTCGGATTGAAACAAGACCGACGATTTCAAAAGAGATCGTCGGTCTTGATTTTTTATTCGGCTGTTTCTGGTGCGCTGTCCCGGAGGGGCGGGCACCGCTGCAAGGAGGGCGAGTCTATGAATGCTGCACTGCGCCGGGATGCGGATGTGATCCTTCGTTCCAGCCTGAACGCTGTTCTGCCGGATGAGGCGGTGCGCCGCGCGCTGCGGGATCTCCGGCCCGGGAAGGGCCGGGTGCTTCTGGTGGCGGCGGGCAAGGCGGCCTGGCAGATGGCACACGCGGCGGTTGAAACGCTGGGCCGGGTGGATGGCGGCGTGGTCGTGACCAAGTACGGCCATGTGAAAGGTGAGATCCCCGGGGTGACCTGCCATGAGGCGGGCCACCCGGTGCCGGATGCAAACGGTTTTGCGGCCACCCAAAAGGCGCTGGAGCTGGTGCAGGGGCTGACCGCCGGGGATACGGTGCTGTTCCTGCTTTCCGGCGGCGGCAGTGCGCTGTTCGAGCAGCCGCTTGTTCCCGGGGCAGAGCTGCAGGACATCACGAGCCAGCTGCTGGCCAGCGGGGCCGACATTGTGGAGATGAATACCATCCGCAAGCGGCTTTCCGGTGTGAAGGGCGGGCGGTTCGCGCAGCGCTGTGCCCCTGCGCAGGTGTTCAGCATCGTGCTGAGCGACATTCTGGGGGACCCGCTGGATATGATCGCCAGCGGCCCGGCGGTGCCGGATACCTCCACCTGCGCCCAGGCGCTTGCCGTTGCCGAAAAGTATCATCTGGCACTCTCAGCACAGGCCCGGGCCCTGCTGGCGCAGGAAACGCCCAAAACGCTGGACAATGTGACCACCCGGATCACCGGCAGCGTGCGGGAGCTTTGCCGTGCCGCGGCCAGTGCCTGCCGGAATCTGGGATATGAACCGGTTCTCCTGACCGACCAACTCTGCTGCGAAGCACGGGAAGCAGGCAGCTTTCTTGGCTCCATTGTTCGCACCCAGGCAGGGCAGGGGAAAAAGCTGGCCTACATCGCGGGCGGCGAGACCATCGTTCACCTGACCGGAAAAGGGCTTGGCGGAAGAAATCAGGAGCTGGCCCTTGCGGCCGCGCCCGCCATTGCCGGGCTGAACGCGGCGGTGTTCTCTGCGGGCAGCGATGGCACAGACGGCCCCACCGATGCCGCCGGCGGCTATGTGGATGGGGATACCCTTGCCGCGCTGGAGGCCGGGGGCTGGAGCGGATACGCTGCTTTGCAGAACAACGATTCCTACCACGCCCTGAAAGCAGTGGATGGCCTGATCATCACCGGGGCAACGGGCACCAATGTCAACGATGTGGCGGTGGCCCTGATCGGGGAAAAAACACCGCCTGTGAGCCCGGAAGTTTCCCCGGAGTGGTGATTGCATTCCTCCGTTGAGTATGTTATACTGAACAGCGAACTGAATAGAAAACAGCAGGTGCGTACCGCCCGCGGCTCTGGCCGGGGGCAGGCACGTTAAAAGGGAAGCGGGTGCAAATCCCGCACGATCTCGTCACTGTGATAGGGAGTTTACCGCCAGGGTGCAGCTGCACCGGTCACTGGAACGCATGTTCCGGGAAGGCGGCGGTGGATGTTGAGCTTTCAGCCAGGAAACCTGCCCGCTGTTGGTACGGGGGCGCAAGCCCCAGATCACGAGGAATTGGTTGTACCCAAAAAGCCTGAAAAAACTGAAAAGGGCCTTTTTGCTTTGCCATCCCGCAAGCAGAAAGGCCCCTTTTGTTTTGCCGGGCACTCTTTCCTGTACCTTCTGTTCAGCAAAAATCATGTTCAAAAACAGGAAAGGAACGAACAAAAATGAGAAAACGCACCATCCACAAAGCAGCGGCCGCTCTGACCGCTCTGGCCCTCTGCGCCGGTGTACTGACCGGCTGCGGCGGTGCCGCAAGCAGCACCACTGCTTCCAGCACGGCAGGATCTGCTGCCAGCAGCGAGGTTTCCGGCGAGGAGGCTGACGAATTGGCCGCAAAGAACGTTGCAGACCTGATCGATGCCATCTATGTGCAGGAGCGCACCGATGACACCGATGCCCAGTGTGAGGCCGCCAAGGCCGCATGGGATGCCCTGACCGATGCCCAGAAGGAGCTGGTCGAGGGCGAAGAGGCTGACCCTGACTACTTTGGCCGCGACACCGGCGATGCTTCCAAGGACGACAGCCGCAATCAGGACGACATCGGCGAGAATGAGCTGCTGGTGGTCTCCTTCGGCACCTCCTTCAACGACAGCCGAGTGAAGGATATCAAGGGCATCGAGGATGCGCTGCAGGCCGCTTATCCCGATTGGTCTGTCCGCCGCGCCTTCACCGCACAGATCATCATCAACCATGTTCAGGCCCGCGACGGCGAGAAGATCGACAACATGCAGCAGGCTCTGGACCGCGCTGTGGCCAACGGCGTGAAGAACCTGGTCGTCCAGCCCACCCACCTGATGCACGGTGCAGAGTACGACGAGATGATGGAGATGATCGACGAGTACAAGGACAAGTTCGAGAGTGTCGCCGTTGCCGAGCCCCTGCTGGGCGAGGTTGGTGCCGATGCTGCCGTCATCAACGCCGACAAGGAAGCTGTTGCCAAGGCCGTTACCGCTGCTGCTGTGAAGGATGCCGGTTTCGACAGCCTGGATGCCGCTGCTGAGGAGAAGGTCGCCTTCGTCTTTATGGGCCACGGCACCTCCCACACCGCAAAAGTGAGCTACAGCCAGATGCAGACCGCCATGCAGACCCTGGGCTACAGCAACGTGTTCATCGGCACGGTGGAGGGTGAGCCCGAGGAGACAGCCTGCGAGAACGTCATCGAGGCTGTCAAGGCCGCCGGTTACACCAAGGTCATCCTGCGCCCCCTGATGGTCGTTGCCGGTGACCACGCCAACAACGATATGGCCGGTGCGGATGACGATTCCTGGCTGAGCCAGTTCCAGGCCTCCGGTGACTTCGCGTCCGTGGAGTGCCAGATCGCCGGTCTGGGTGAGATCGAGGACATCCAGCAGCGCTACATTGAGCACACCAAAGCCGCCATTGATTCCCTGAACGGCTAATATTCCGCATTCCAATGCCCGAAGGGAGAAATCTTTTCGGGCATTTTTTATGGAGAGCTTCCCCGCATGAGGAGAAACACTCCCATTTCAAATTCTGAATTTTTGAGGTATTTTGTTTATGCACTGCAAACAGTTTGTTTCCCTGTCCGTTGCTTCTCTGATGCTGGCCGCCGTCCTCACCGGCTGCGGCGGGGCTTCTTCCACTGCTTCCTCTGCTGCCAGCTCGGAAGCCGCTTCTGCCGTGAGCGCTGCCGCCGCTTCCGAAAGCACCGAAGCCGCCCTGCCGGACGGCGTATACACGGCTGAGTTCGACACCGACAGCGGCATGTTCCACGCCAACGAAGCCTGCAATGGCATGGGCACCCTGACCGTGGAGAGCGGGCAGATGACCTTCCATGTCAGTCTGTCCTCCAAGAAGATCGTCAACCTGTACGTTGGCATGGCCGCCGATGCCGAGGCCAACAAGGAAGATTGGCTGCTGCCTACCACCGATACTGTCACCTACTCTGATGGCACCTCGGAGGAGGTCTACGGCTATGATATCCCCGTGGCCGCTGTGGACCAGGACTTCCAGCTGGCACTCCTCGGGACCAAGGGCAAGTGGTATGACCACACTGTGAGCATCCGCAATGCACAGCCCAAGGCTGAGGAAGCTGCCGAGACTCCTGCGGACGGTGAATACAGTGTCAATGTGACCCTGGAGGGCGGCTCTGGCCGTGCCACCGTGGAAAGCCCTGCCGCCCTGACCGTGGCGGACGGCAAAATGACCGCTGTCATCCTGTGGAGCAGCCCCAATTATGATTACATGATCGTGGATGGTGAGAAGTATCTGCCCACCAACACCGAGGGCAACTCCACCTTTGAGATCCCTGTTTCTGCACTGGGCACCCCGCTGGCTGTCACTGCCGATACCGTAGCCATGAGCACCCCCCATGAGATCGAGTATACGCTGACCTTTGCGCTGAACTGATGAAACTGACGAGACAACAATTCCTGCGGGTTCTGCCTGCTACAGTACTGGCCCTGTCGGGCTGCGCCGCCTCCGAAACGGCTCCCGCCAGCACAGAAGAATTGGTCTTTGACCATGCCTGTCCGCTGGATTACGCCACACAGTTTACTGCCGACTGCTATGAGGGCGGCTATACCATGCTGACCCTGACCGAATCGGGGGAGCAGTTCCTTGTGACCCCGGAGGATGCCGCTGCGGTGGAAGGCCTGCCCGAGAGCGTGACGGTGCTGCGTCAGCCCGTCCGGAACATCTACCTTGTCTCCACCTCGGTGATGGACCTGTTCCTCGCGCTGGATGGGCTGGACAGCGTGACCCTTTCCGGCACCCGGGCAGAGGGCTGGTATCTGGATGAGGCCAGAGCCGCCATGGAGGCCGGGCGCATTGCCTATGCGGGCAAGTACAGCGCCCCGGACTACGAAAAGATCCTTGCGGCCAACTGCGGTCTTGCCATTGAGAACACCATGATCTACCACACCCCGGAGGTCAAGGAGCAGCTGGAACGGTTCGGCATCCCGGTGCTGGTGGAGCGCTCCAGCTATGAGAGCGGCCCGCTGGCCCGGCTGGAATGGCTCAAGTTCTGGGGCATCCTGCTGGGGAAAGAGGAGCTGGCGGAACAGGAGTTCGCCCGGCAGGTGGAGCGCCTTGCACCGCTGGCCGGGCAGGCTTCCACCGGCAAGCGCTGTGCCTTTTTCTCCATCACAGCCAACAACCTTGCCAATGTGCGCAAGGGCGGCGACTATGTGGCCCAGATGATCGGGATGGCGGGCGGTGATTATGTTTTTGCGGACCTGACCGACAACGGCAACAACCTTTCCACCATGAACCTGCCGCTGGAGGATTTTTACGCCGGTGCAAAGGATGCGGATGTGCTCCTTTACAACAGCACCATTGAGGGTGTGGTGCATACCACGGAGGAACTGGTGGCAAAATGCCCCCTGCTGGCCGAGTTCAAGGCCGTACAGAGCGGCAGTGTCTGGTGCACCACCCAGAGCTTTTTCCAGCAGAGCACGGCGCTGGTCGATTTTGTGCTCGACCTGCACCGTGTCTTTACGGAGGATGACCCCGCCGACCTGCAATTTCTGAGGAAAGTAGAGTAACCTATGACCAGCAAAAAGCGCCTGATCCTTTCTTACGGCATCCTTGCCCTGCTGCTGGCGGTGCTGTTTGCCGCCAACCTGTTCTGGGGCAGTGTGTCCCTGACACCGGGGGCAGTGCTGGCGGCCCTGACCGGCCGCGGGCAGGACGCTCTGAGCGTGGGCATCATCACCCAGCTGCGCCTGCCCCGGGCCGTGATGGTGGTGCTGCTGGGGGCGGCGCTCTCGGCGGCTGGCTACCTGCTGCAGACCTTTTTTGCCAACCCCATTGCAGGCCCCTTTGTCATGGGCATTTCCAGCGGGGCCAAGCTGGCCGTGGCACTGGTCATGGTGGCTTTTCTGAACCAGGGCCTGCTCACCAGCTCCCTTACCCTGATCACAGCCGCCTTTGCGGGGGCCATGGCCTCCATGGCCTTTGTGCTGGCGGTCTCCCGGCGGGTGCAGCGGATGAGCATCCTTGTCATCTGCGGCGTAATGATCGGCTACATCTGCTCAGCCGTCACGGAGTTTGTGGTGGCCTTTGCCCAGGACAGCAACATCGTCAACCTCCATAACTGGTCTCAGGGCAGCTTTTCCGGCATGACCTGGGGCAATGTGCGGGCGGCGGCGCTGGTGGTGCTGCCCGCTCTGGCGGCGGCGTTCTGCCTTTCCAAGCCCATGGCCGCCTACCAGATGGGGGAGGCCTACGCCCGGAGCGTGGGCATCAATGTCAAAGCCTTTTCCCGGCTGCTGGTGCTGCTTTCCAGCCTGCTGGCCGCCTGTGTCACGGCCTTTGCGGGGCCCATCTCCTTTGTTGGCATCGCGGTGCCCCATCTGGTCAAGCAGCTGTTCGGCAGTGCAAGGCCGCTGGTGGTGCTGCCCGGATGCTGCCTGGGCGGGGCGGCTTTCTGCCTGCTGTGTGACCTCATCGCCCGCAGCATGTTTGCCCCCACCGAGCTTTCGATCAGCGCCGTAACGGCAGTGTTTGGTGCACCGGTGGTCCTCTGGCTGCTGGTGCGCCGGGGTCAGGAAGGTGTGCGATGAAATACCTCTGTGAAACGAAAGAACTGGCCATCGGCTATGGCGGCGCGCCCCTTGCTTCCGGCATCACGCTGGGGGCGGTGCCGGGGCAGATCCTGGCCCTCATCGGGCCAAACGGCGCGGGCAAATCCACCCTGCTCAAAACGCTGGCGGGCCAGCTGGCCCCCCTGGGCGGGGCTGTCCTGCTGGATGGCCGCAGCCTGACCGATTACACCGGCCCGGCCCGGGCCCGGAAGCTGGCCCTGATGCTGCCCCATACCCGCCGCACCGAGCTGACTTCCTGCTTTGAGTTTGCCGCCGCTGGGCGCATCCCCTATACCGGGCGGCTGGGCATCCTGTCCGATACCGACCGGCAGGCCGTGCGGGACGCGCTGGAACTGGTGGGGGCTGCCCCTCTGGCAGACCGGGATTTCAACTGCATCAGCGACGGCCAGCGCCAGCGCGTTCTGCTGGCCCGCGCTATCTGCCAGCAGCCCGGAGTTCTGCTGCTGGACGAGCCGACCTCTTTTCTGGATGTCAAGGGCAAGATCGAGCTGCTGACCATCCTGCAGAAACTGGCCCATGAGCAGGGGCTGGCCGTGATCGTCAGCCTGCACGAGCTGGACATGGCGCAGAAGATCGCGGACGCGGTGGTCTGCGTGTTCCCGCACAGCGTTTCGGGGGCGCTGACCCCGAAGGAGGCTTTTGCCCCGGAGAACATCCGGGCGCTGTACAGCCTGACCAAGGAGCAGTACGAGGCCGTGTTCGGCCCGGAAAAGCCTGCCGGGCCGAAATTTGAACATTACGTCCGCAGCGGGCAGAAGCTGCTCCGCTGCGGGTACACCACCGGCACCTGCGCGGCGCTGGGTGCGGCGGGGGCCGCGCGGCTCCTGCTCACCGGCCATGCCCCGGAGAGCGTTGCCCTGCGCACGCCGAAGGGCATCGTGGTGGAGGTGGCTCCGCTGTACTGCCGCCCCGCCGGAGCCGGAGCCGAATGCGCCATTGAGAAGGACGGCGGGGATGATGTGGATGTGACCACCGGCCTGCCCGTGATCGCCGCCGTAGAATTGCTGCCCAATACCACCGAGATCCGCATCTCCGGCGGCAAGGGCGTGGGCCGGGTGACCAAGGCCGGGCTGGACCAGCCGGTGGGGGAAGCTGCCATCAACCATGTGCCCCGGCAGATGATCGCCGAGGCCTTGCAAAGGGAAGCCGAGAGCGCCTGCTACACCGGCGGCTTTGCCGTGACCATCTCCATCGAGGGCGGGGAAGAGGTGGCAAAGCGCACCTTCAACCCCCACATCGGGGTCGAGGGCGGGCTTTCGGTGCTGGGAACCAGCGGCATTGTGGAGCCCATGAGCCAGCAGGCGATCCTGGATACCATCCAGCTGGAAATGAACCAGGTCGCTCTCCGGGCGGGCAGCCCCAGGCGGCTCATCCTTGCCCCCGGCAATTACGGGCTGGACTATCTGCACGAAAGATACCCGGAGTTTCACGCTGTTCCGGTGGTGAAAACCTCGAACTTTATTGGAGACACGCTGGATATGGCTGCTGCGGCCCGCTTTGAAGAGGTGCTTCTGGTGGGCCATGTGGGCAAGCTGGTCAAGGTGGCGGGCGGTATTATGAACACCCATTCCCACACTGCTGACTGCCGCACCGAGCTGTTCTGCACCCATGCGGCGCTCTGTGGCGCTTCCCGGGAAGTCTGCGCCGCCCTGATGAACGCTGCCACCACCGATGCCTGTCTGGAACTCCTGGACAGCGCCGGCCTGCGGGCTCCGGTGCTGGAAAGCCTGCTGCGGGCGGTCCAGCTCCACCTTGACCGGCGGGCCTGCGGGGCGTTCCGGGTGGGGGCGGTGCTGTTTTCCAACCAGCACGGCCCGCTGGGAGCCACCGACACTGCCGCACAACTGCTGAACGAATGGAAGGAGCATTGAGATGGTACATTTTGTGGGCGCAGGCCCCGGCGCACCTGACCTTATCACCCGGCGGGGCGCGGCCCTGCTGCAGGAAGCCGACTGCATCATTTATGCGGGCAGTCTGGTCAACCCGGCCCTGCTGGGGCTGGCGAAGCCGGAGTGCGCCGTTTACAACAGCGCCGAGATGACGTTGGAACAGGTGCTGGACGTGATGCGCCGGGTGGAAGCCGCAGGCGGGACCACCGTGCGGCTCCACACCGGCGACCCCTGCCTGTATGGGGCCATCCGGGAGCAGATGGACGCACTGGATGCGGATGGCATCCCCTACGATGATACCCCCGGCGTGTCCAGCTTTTGCGGGGCGGCGGCGGCGCTGAACGCCGAGTACACCCTGCCCACCATCAGCCAGACCGTGATCATCACCCGGATGGAAGGGCGCACCCCGGTGCCGGAAAAGGAGAAGCTGGCCAGCCTTGCCGCCCATGGGGCGACCATGGTGGTCTTCCTCTCCATCGGCCTCATCGACAAGGTGCAGCAGGCCCTGCTGGCGGGCGGAGCCTACACGCCGGAGACCCCTGCCGCCGTGGTCTACAAGGCCAGCTGGCCGGAACAAAAAGTGGTGCGCTGCACCGTGGGCACGCTGGCCGGGAGCACCCGCGCCAACGGCATCACCAAGACAGCGCTCATCGTGGTGGGGGAGTTTCTGGGCACCCGGTATGAGCGGAGCAAGCTCTACGACCCAACCTTTACGACGGAGTTCCGCAAGGGGGCAGACCAGTGACCCGCGCCTATCTCGCCTTTACGGAAAAAGGGCTGGCGCTGGCCCAAAAGCTGGCCGGTGCCCTGCCCGGCACTGTGGCCCGCTGCGGCCATGGTGGGCCTAGCCTTGCCGATTGGGCTGCGGAGCAGTTCGCCCATGCGGATGCCCTGATCTTTGTGGGGGCTGTGGGCATTGCGGTGCGGGCCATTGCGCCCCACTGCCGGAACAAGGCGGTGGACCCCGCCGTGGTGGTGCTGGACGAGTGTGGTCATTTTGCGGTGCCGATCCTTTCGGGCCATCTGGGCGGGGCCAACGATCTGGCTCGGGCGCTGGCGGCGGTCTGCGGTGCGGTGCCGGTCATTACCACGGCCACCGATGCCAACGGTGTGTTTGCCGTGGATGCGTGGGCCAGGCACCAGAACTGCGCTGTGCTGGAGCCGGGGCGCATCAAGCGCGTCAGCAGCAGGCTGCTGGCAGGCGGGCCGGTGCGGTACCGCTCGGAATTCCCCATTGCCGGGCAGGCCCCTGCCGGGGTGGTCCCGGCGGGGGAGGCAGAGCGCGCCGACTTTGCCTTGACCCTTTTCCCGGCGGGCGATGCGCTGCACCTGATCCCGAAGATCGGCGTGCTGGGCATCGGGTGCAGGCGGGGGACCAGCGCCGTACAGCTGGAAGCGGCCTTTGCACAGTTCTGTGCGGCCCACGGCCTTGCAGCGGCGTGCATCACGGCAGCGGCCAGCATCGACCTGAAAGCCCATGAGCCGGGCCTGCTGGAATTTTGCAGAGCCCACGGCTGGCCGGTGCAGTTCTATTCTGCCGCACAGCTGCAGAACGCCCCCGGGCAGTTCACACCTTCGGCCTTTGTCCGGAGCGTGACCGGTGTGGACAATGTCTGCGAGCGGGCGGCGGTGCTGGCGGCAGGCGGCACGATCATTCTTCCCAAACAGGCGGGCAACGGCGTGACCTTTGCGCTGGCGCTTCGTCCTTTTGCCCCGGATTGGAGGTGGCAGGATGCCTAATGTTGTTTTTGTTGTCGGGCTTGGGCCCGGGGATCCCCGGTTTCTGACCGCACAGGCGCAGAGCGCCTTAACGCAAGCCGAGGTGCTGTGCGGCTATACGGTCTATCTGGATCTGGTGCGCCCCTACTTCCCGGACAAGCTCTATTATTCCACCGGCATGACCAAGGAGATCGACCGCTGCCGCTGGGCGCTGGAAACGGCCCGGAGCGGCAGGGCGGTGGCGCTGGTCTGCTCGGGAGATGCCGGGGTCTACGGCATGGCAAGCCCTCTGCTGGAGCTGGCCGAGCACTTCCCGGACGTGACGGTGGAGGTGGTGCCCGGCCTGACCGCCGCCCTGAGCGGCGGTGCGGTGCTGGGTGCCCCGCTGGCCCACGATTTCTGCGTGCTCTCCCTCTCTGACCGGCTTACGCCGTGGGAGGTCATTGAGCGGCGGCTGGCGGCAGCAGCCATGGGGGATTTCTGCATCGCGCTGTACAACCCCTCCTCCAAGGGGCGGCCGGACTATCTGGCGAGGGCGGTGCGCATCCTGCTGGCAAACGGCAAAGCACCCGGAACGGTCTGCGGCATTGTGCGGAACATTGGCCGGGAGGGGCAGGAAAGCCGCGTTCTGACGCTGGCTGCGCTGGAAACCACCCCGGTGGATATGTTCACCACCGTGTTTGTCGGCAACGCCCAGACCCGCCAGCTGAGCGGGCGGATGGTCACGCCGCGGGGGTACCGCGCATGAGGGTCGTGGTATTCAGCGGCACCACCGAGGGCCGTGTGTTTTCAAAGCAGCTGGCCGCACTGGGGGCCGAGGTACTGGTCAGCGTGGCCACCCCGCTGGGGGCCGAGGAACAGGGCGAAAGGTCCGGCATCACCGTCCACTGCGGGCGGCTGACCCCGGAGGAGATGACCGCCCTGCTGCAGGGGGCTGACCTCTGCGTGGACGCGACCCATCCGTATGCAGTGGAGGCCACCCGAAACATCCGGGCGGCCTGTAAAACAGCGGGCACGGAGTACCGCCGCCTGCTCCGGCCCGAAAGCCCGCTGCCTGCCGGGAGCATGGTGTTTGCCTCTGCGGCCCATGCGGCGGGATTTCTGGCCCGAACGCAGGGGAATGTCCTGCTTGCCACCGGGGCCAAGGAACTTTCTGCCTTTGCTGTGCTGGAACCGGCACGGCTTTTTCCCCGTGTCCTGCCCACCCGGGAGGGCATTGCCGCCTGCGAGGGGGCAGATATCCCCCATAAGAACATCATCGCCATGCAGGGGCCGTTCTCCTATGCACTGAACCGGGCACTGATGGAGCAGTTTGCCATCCGCTTCCTCGTTACCAAAGATGGCGGCGCGGCGGGCGGCTTTGAAGAAAAAGCCCGGGCAGCGCAGGACACCGGGGCACAGCTCATCGTCATCCGCCGCCCGGCCGAGCAGGGCGAAACGGCGGAACAGATCCTGACACATTGTAAGGAGATGCTGCAATGATCACACTCATCGGGATGGGGTCGGGCACGCCGGAAAGCCTGACCGCGCAGGGCCTTGCCGCCCTGCAGAACGCCGGACTGATCCTGGGGGCAAAGCGCCTGCTGGAACAGCTGCCGCAGGGCTGCACGGAACACCGGAAGGCCCTGTATCAGCCTGAGGATGTCCTTGCCGCGCTGGCGGCTGACCCGGAGGTGGATGCTGCCCTTGTGTACAGCGGCGACACCGGGTTTTACTCCGGTGCGGCCCAGCTGCTGCCGATGCTGCGGGCCTTTGGCATCTCCTGCCGGGTGCTGCCGGGGCTTTCCAGCGTTCAGCTGCTGGCCGCTGCGGTGGGCCGCTCCTGGCAGGAGTGGAAGCTGGTCTCGGCCCACGGCTGTGCCTGCGACCCGGTGGCCGAATGCCTGACGGCCGGGGGAAAGCCTGTGTTTTTCCTGACCGGCGGGGCAGAAACGCCTGCCTCCCTCTGCGGCCGGCTGGCTGCTGCCGGGCTGGGCGATGCCCATGTGCTGGTGGGGGAAGAGCTGGGCCGGGCAGAGGAAAAGATCCTGTTCGGCACGGCGCAGGAGTTTGCGCAAAAGCAGTTTGCAAGCCTGAGCGTTCTGCTTGTGGAGCATCTTCCTCAGCCGCCCCGGCGGGTGCCCGGCTTCCCGGATGAAGCCTTCCACAGGGGAGAGGTGCCCATGACCAAGCAGGAGGTGCGGGCGGCGGCGCTGGCCAAGCTGGCTGTGCAGCCCGGCGATACCCTGTGGGATGTGGGCGCGGGCACCGGCAGCGTGAGCGTGGAGCTGGCACTGGCCGCACCCCGGGGGCATGTGTATGCCGTGGAGTGTGACCCGGAGGCCTGCGGGCTCATCCGGCAGAACCGGGAAATGTTCCACGCCTGCAACCTGACACTGGTGGAGGGCCGCGCCCCCGCCGCGCTGGCTGACCTGCCCGCCCCGGATGCCGTGTTCATCGGCGGGACCAAGGGGGGCATGGAGGCTGTGGTGGACACGGTGCTTGCCCGGAATCCGAACGCCCGCATCTGCATCTCTGCCATTGCGCTGGAAACGCTGAGCGCCGCCGTGGCCGCACTGACTGCCCACGGCCTTGCTGCGGAGGTGACGCAGATCGCGGTCAGCCGCACCCGGCCTGCGGGCAGGCTCCACCTGCTGATGGCCAATAACCCCATCTTCCTTATCACAGGAGAACGTAAATGATCCAATTTCTTGTGGCCGCGCCCTGTTCCGGCAGCGGCAAAACCACACTGACCTGCGCTCTGCTGGCGGCGCTCAAGCGGCGGGGGCAGGACCCCTGCTCCTTCAAGAGCGGGCCGGACTATATCGACCCCATGTTTCACCGGGCCGTGCTGGGGGTGGAGAGCCACAACCTCGACCTGTTTTTCTCCGCGCCGGAGACCGTGCGCGCGCTCTATGCGCAGGCCGCCGCCGGGCACGGGGCAGCCGTGTGCGAGGGTGCCATGGGCTTTTACGATGGACTGGGCGGCGTGAGTGATACCGCCAGTGCCTGGCATCTGGCCGATACGCTGGGCCTGCCGGTGCTGCTGGTGGTCCAGCCCAGAGGGGCCAGCCTGACGCTGGCGGCCCAGATCAACGGACTGAAACAGTTCCGCACCCCCAGCCATCTGGCGGGCATCCTGCTCAATGACTGCGCCCCCCATTTGTATGCTCTGCTGGCTCCCATGCTGGAACGGGAGACCGGCCTGCCGGTGCTGGGCTATCTGCCCCACCTGCCGGATGCCGCCCTTGAGAGCCGCCACTTAGGCCTGAAAACTGCCGGGGAGATCGCGGACTTACAGCAGAAGATCAGCCGGATGGCCGATGCGCTGGTGATGGACTGGGAGAAGCTGTCTGTCCTGACCGAAGGCGCAGCGCCTTTGGTGCACACAGATCGGCTCCCCCCTGCGGGAGAGCTGCCGCCCCAGGGAGGAGAGGAACAGCGCCCCCGCGTTCCCATTGCCGTTGCAAGGGATGCGGCGTTTTGCTTCACCTACGCCGAAACGCTGGAAGCACTGGAGCGGGCGGGGGCGGAGCTCTGCTGGTTCAGCCCCCTGCAGGACTCCGCCCTGCCGGAGCAGATCGGCGGGCTCTATCTGCCCGGCGGCTACCCGGAGCTGTATGCCGGGCAGTTGAGCGCGAATCGCTCCATGCTGGCCTCTGTGCGCCGTGCTGTGGAGCGCGGTCTGCCCACGGTGGCCGAGTGCGGGGGCTTTCTCTATCTGGGCCAGAGCCTGGAGGATGCCAACGGGGAACGCTGGCCCATGGCAGGCGTTCTGCCGGGGCAGGGCTTCCGGGTGGGGCGGCTGGTGCGGTTTGGATACGCGGCATTGACCGCCCGCACCGACAGTATGCTGTTCCGCGCCGGGGAGCGTCTGCCGGTGCACGAGTTCCACCACTGGGATTCCACGGACAACGGCACCGGATTTACCGCCGCAAAGCCCAACGGGAAACAATGGGACTGCGGCTTTGCAAACGAGCATTTCTATGCGGGCTTCCCGCATTTGTATTGGGCGGGCACGGCCCTGCCCCGGCGGTTCGTGGATGCCGCCGCACACTATCATCAAGAGGAACAGGACCAATGACAGAGCTTGAACTGAAACAGCTTCTTTCCAAGATTACCCGGCCGGACGAGACCGCCCGCACCGCCGCCCATGCTCACTGGGCCAGCCTGGCCAAGCCGCTGGGTGGGCTGGGCAGGCTGGAGACCATGCTGGAGGATGCCGCCGCCCTGACCGGTACGGCAGAGCTGGCGTTTTCCCGCCGGGCCGTGCTGGTGCTCTGCGCCGACAACGGCGTGGTGGCGCAGGGCGTGAGCCAGACAGACCAGAGCGTGACCCGGGCCGTGGCCGAGAACCTTGCCGCCCGGCGAACCAGTGTCTGCCAGATGGCAAAAACGGCCCGCTGTGAAGTGGTGCCTGTGGACCTTGGCATGGCCGGGGAGCCGGTGCCCGGGGTGCAGAACTGCCGCATTGCCACCGGGACGGCGGATTTCACCACCGGCCCTGCCATGACCCGCCAGCAGGCGGTGGATGCCATTGCGGCGGGCATCGGGCTTGTCCGGGCGCAGAAGGCGGCGGGGGTGCAGCTGCTGGCCACGGGGGAGATGGGCATTGGCAACACCACCACCTCCAGCGCCGTGGCCGCGGTTCTGCTGGGTCAGCCCGTGGAGCGGATGACAGGCCGGGGCGCGGGCCTTTCCGACGCGGGGCTTGCCCGCAAGCTGGATGCCATCCGGCGGGGCATTGCGCGGAATCGGCCCGATGCCGCTGACCCTCTGGATGTGCTTTCCAAGCTGGGCGGGTTCGACATCGCCGGGCTGTGCGGTGTTTTTCTGGGCGGCGCGCTGGAAGGCCTGCCCGTGCTGATGGATGGCTTCATCAGCGGGGTGGCGGCGCTGTGCGCGGTGCGGCTCTGCCCCGCCGCGGAAAAGGCCGTGTTTGCCAGCCACTGCTCCACCGAACCGGCAGCAAGGCTGGTGCTGGAGGCGCTGGGCAAAGCGCCCCTGCTCACCGCCGGGCTCCATCTCGGCGAGGGCACCGGAGCGGTGGCAAGCATCCCGCTGTGGGATATGGCACTGGCCGTTTACCGCGATTGCTATTCCTTCACGGAGGGCGGCATCACGCCGTACACCCCCCAATGCTGACGCTGGTATTGGGCGGTGCCGCCAGCGGCAAGAGCGGGTATGCCGAGAGCCTGGTGTTGAAAACCGCGCTTCCGCGCTATTACATCGCCACCATGCAGGTGTGGGATGCCGAGTGTGCCGCCCGGGTGGAAAAGCACCGGAAGATGCGGGCGGCAAAGCAGTTTGAGACCGTGGAGTGCCCCCTGCATCTGGAGAACATCCATCTGCCTGCCCGGGGAACTGCGCTGTTGGAGGATCTGGGCAACCTGACCGCCAACGAGCTCTACGACCCCGCCGGGGCGGGAGAAAATGCCGCTTCGGCCATTTTGAGAGGACTGGACCAATTGGCCGGACAATGCGCGCACCTCATCGTGGTCTCCAACGAGGTGTTCAGCGGCGGTGCCGACTATGCAGGCGACACCGGGCGCTACCTGAAAGCGCTGGCGCAGGTGAACAATGCCCTTGCCGCCCGGGCCGACCATGTGGTGCGGGTGGTGTGCGGCATTCCGGTCTATTATAAAGGAGTGGAAAAATGATTGGATTGCAGACCATTGCAGTGGCCTTTGCCATGTTTTCGGCCCTGCCGGTGCCGCAGTTCGCGTGGAACCAGAAAAACATGCGGTATGCCATGTGTGCCTTCCCGCTCATCGGGGTGGTCATTGGCGGGCTGTGGTGCCTGTGCGGCGCTCTGCCCCTGCCGATGTCCGCAAAAGCGGCGGGGTTCTGCCTGATCCCGGTCTGGGTCACGGGCGGCATCCACCTGGATGGCTATGCCGACACCTGCGATGCCCTTTCCAGCTATGGCGACCGGGAAAAGAAGCTGGAGATCCTCAAAGATCCCCACTGCGGTGCCTTTGCGGTGATCCGGCTGTGCAGTTATTTTGCGGCCTACCTTGCCCTTTGCGCCTGCGTGGACTTCACGCCCCGGGTGGGCCTGTGCTGGACACTGGCCCTTGTGCTGGAACGGGCCCTTTCGGGCCTGGCCGTGGCATCGTTCCCGATGGCAAAGAACACCGGCCTTGCCCACACCTTTGCCACGGCGGCGGATCGAACTACTGTCCGCCGGGTGCTGATGGTGCTGGTCGCTCTGCTCAGCGCCGCCCTGCTGGCACTGGGCGGCTGGGCGCTGGTGCTGGCGGCGTTGCTTGTGTTTGCACGCTATCATGTTGTTTCGGACAAGCAGTTTGGCGGCATCACCGGCGATCTGGCCGGGTGGTTTTTGCAGAAAGCCGAGCTGTGGATGCTGGCGGCGCTGTGTGCCTGCCAGTGGGGAGGACTGTTATGATCTTTATCACCGGGCCGCTGTACAGCGGCAAGCGCACCTTTGCCCAGCGCCTGCCCGGCACCCGCATTGCGGAGGTGCAGGCCCTGGCCGCAGAGGCTGAGGATCTGGAAAAGCTTGCGGAGGAGCTCTCCGCTTATGATATCGTGATAGCCACCGAGGTGGGCGGCGGCGTGGTGCCCATGGACGCAGGGGAGCGGGCCGCCCGGGAAGCCGCCGGACGGCTGGCCTGCCTGCTGGCGGCCCGGGCCGGGTGCGTGGTGCAGATGTTCTGCGGCATCCCCACAGTATTGAAAGGAGAACTGCCCCCATGCTGATCTATCTTCTGCGCCATGGCCTGACGGCCTACAATGCCGAAAAGCGCTATCAGGGCCAGCGGGATATCCCCCTGTGCCCCGCGGGCCGCGCCCAGCTGCGGCAGGCGGATCTCCGGCCGGAAACAGTCTATATCACCCCGCTCTGCCGCACCCGGCAGACCGCGGAGGTGCTCTTCCCGGGTGCAAGGCTCGTGGAGGTGAAGGACCTGCAGGAGATGTGCTTCGGCAGCTTTGAGGGCCGCAATTTCATTGAGATGGAGCACGACCCGGATTATCTGGCCTGGGTGAACGCCAACTGCGAAAGCCCCTGCCCGGACGGCGAGACCAAGGCTGTCTTTTCGGAGCGGGTGTGCAGGGCCTTTGCCGCACTGGTGGACAGGGCCCTTGCCGATGGGGAAGAGACACTGGTCATTCTGGCCCACGGCGGCACCCAGATGGCTGCCATGGAACGCTACACCCTGCCCCATGCGGATTATTACCATTGGTGCGCCCCCAATGCGGGCGGTTACGTTCTGGATGCAGGAGATTGGGCGGAGCAGCGGGTGCTGCACCTGCTGAAAACTGTGCAGTACACAAAGGAGGATGCCCGATGATCGAATACGCAGTACTCGGCGGTTTTGTGCTGGACTGCCTCTTTGGCGACCCGGCCTGGCTGCCCCACCCGGTGGTGTACATGGGCAAGGCCATCTCGGCGCTGGAAAAGCGCCTGCGGGCCTGCCTGCCCAAAACGCCTCAGGGGGAACTGCTGGGCGGGGCCATTGTGGCCTTCTGCCTGCCGGTGGGCACCTTTCTGCTGACGAGCCTTGTCTGCCTGGGGGCTGCCCGCATCAGCCCGTGGCTGGGGCTGGCTGTCCAGATGTTCTGGTGCGGGCAGGCACTGGCCGCAAAGGGGCTGGCGCAGGAGAGCACCAATGTTTACCGGGAACTGGTCAAGCCCGACCTGCCTGCCGCCCGCAGGGCGGTCAGCCGCATCGTGGGGCGGGACACCCAGGATCTGACGCTGGAGGGGGTGACCAGAGCCGCTGTGGAAACGGTGGCCGAAAACGCCAGCGACGGCGTGATCGCGCCCCTGCTCTATATGCTCATCGGCGGGGCACCGCTGGCCCTGACCTACAAGGCCATCAACACGATGGACAGTATGCTGGGTTACAAAAACGAAAAATACCTCTACTTTGGCCGCATCCCTGCCAAGCTGGACGATGCGGCAAATTACCTTCCCAGCCGCCTTGCCGCCCTGCTGTGGGTGGCTGCCGCAGCCTTTACGCACAATGACGCAAAAGGGGCGTGGAAGATCTGGCGGCGGGACCGCCGGAACCACGCCAGCCCCAACAGCGCCCAGACCGAGAGCGCCTGCGCCGGTGCGCTGGGGGTGCAGCTGGCCGGGCCCGCCTATTACTTTGGCGAATACTACGCCAAACCCACCATCGGCGATCCGCTGCGCCCCATTGAACCGGCGGATATCCTGCGTGCCAACCAGATGATGTACGTGGCAAGCGCTTTTGCACTGGCGTGGGGCGTGGCAATACGGGCTTTTTTGTAACGACCTCGCCCTCTCAGTCATGCCTTGCATGACAGCTCCCCCAAAGGGGGAGCCAAGAGCTGGGATCCAGAACCATCCAGGAAAAGGAGAACGAACATGCAACTAGTACATGGCGGCGATTGGGCCGGTTACCGGGCCGAGTTCGGGCGGGATGCGCTGGATTTTTCGGCCAACGTCAGCCCGCTGGGTCTGCCGGAAGGGGTGGCCCGGGCCATCACGGCGGCATTGCCCACGGCCGACCGCTACCCCGACCCCCTGTGCCGGGAGCTGCGGGCAAAGCTGGCGCTCCATGAGGGCGTGCCGGCAGAGCAGATCCTCTGCGGCAATGGGGCGGCAGACCTCATCTTCCGGCTGGTCTGGGCCAAAAAGCCCCGCCGGGCGCTGGTCACCGCACCCACCTTTGCGGAGTATGCCACTGCATTGGAGAGTGTCGGCTGCACGGTGGAACGCTTCTTTTTGCGGGAACAGGAGGATTTTGCAGTCACGGATGCGTTCTGTGCGGCCATCCATCCGGGGGTGGACATGGTGTTCCTCTGCCAGCCCAACAACCCCACCGGCCAGCTGACGGCTCTGCCGCTGGTGGAGCAGATCCTCCGCCGCTGCACGGCGTGCGGCACCCTGCTGGTGGTGGACGAATGCTTCCTTGATTTCCTGCCCGACCATGCCCTGCACACGGCAAAAGGCCTGCTGAGGGAGGGAGATCTGGTCATCCTGAAAGCCTTCACTAAGCTCTACGGCATGGCGGGCGTGCGGCTGGGCTATGCCCTGAGTGCTGACACGGCGCTGCTGGAACAGATGCAGGCCTGCGGCCAGCCCTGGGGCGTGTCCAGTCTGGCGCAGGCGGCGGGCCTTGCCGCGCTGGAGGAGACAGCGTATGTGGAAAAGGTCCGGGCCCTCATTGCCGAACAGCGGCCCCGCCTGACGGCTGGGTTGCGGGCGCTGGGCCTGCGGGTGCTGGACGGCAGGGCAAATTACCTGCTGTTTCAGGCCCCGGAGACGCTGGGAGAAGCCCTGCGGCAAAGGGGCGCTGTGCTGCGCAGCTGTGCGAACTACCCCGGGCTGGGCCCCGGCTGGTACCGCACCGCCGTGCGCACCGGGCCTGAAAACGAACAGCTTTTGAAACTTCTTGCGGAGGTGCTGGAATGAGCAAGGCAAAGTGCATCATGGTGCAGGGAACCATGAGCGGTGCAGGCAAAAGCCTGCTGTGCGCCGCCCTCTGCCGCATTTTTGCGCAGGATGGTTACCGCGTGGCTCCCTTCAAGAGCCAGAACATGGCGCTGAACAGCTTTGTCACCCGGGATGGGCTGGAAATGGGCCGGGCACAGGTGGTGCAGGCGCAGGCCGCAGGCATCGAGCCGGATGTGCGGATGAACCCCATCCTGCTTAAGCCCAGCAGTGACGTGGGCAGTCAGGTCATCGTGAACGGCGAGGTGCGGGGCCAGATGCCCGCCGCCGCCTACTTCAAAATGAAAAGAGCGCTCATCCCGGAGATCCTCTCGGCCTACAACAGTCTGGCCGAAACCGTGGACATCATCGTCATTGAGGGGGCCGGAAGCCCGGCGGAGATCAACCTGAAGGCAGACGATATCGTCAACATGGGCCTTGCCCGGCTGGTGGATGCCCCCGTTCTGCTGGCGGGAGACATCGACCGGGGCGGTGTGTTTGCCCAGCTGTACGGCACGGTGGCGCTGCTGGAGCCGGAGGAGCGCGCCCGCATCAAGGGGCTGCTCATCAATAAATTCCGCGGCGATGTGGAGATCCTGCGCCCCGGCCTTGCTATGCTGGAAGAGAAAACGCAACTGCCGGTGCTGGGGGTCGTGCCCTACCTGAAGGTGGACATTGAGGACGAGGATTCCCTTTCCACCCGGCTGGATGCGGGCAAAACAGTCCACCCGCTGGATGCAGCCATCCTCCGCCTGCCGCACATCTCCAACTTTACCGATTTCATGCCGCTGGAGCAGCACCCGCTGCTGGGTGTGCGGTATGTGCAGAATACCCGCCAGCTGGGCACACCGGATCTCGTCATTCTGCCCGGCACCAAGAACACAGTGGATGACCTGCTCTGGCTGCGGCAGTCCGGGCTGGAAGCAGCCCTGTTGAAGCTGGCGGCCAGCGGCACGCCGGTGCTGGGGGTCTGCGGCGGGTATCAGATGCTGGGCGAGACGCTGGCCGACCCTGAGGGCACGGAGAGCGGTACGGCGCAGACCGTGCGGGGGCTGGGGCTGCTGCCCACCCGCACGGTCTTTACCGGCCAGAAGCGCCGCACCCAGGACACTGCCGCCGTGACCGCCGCCCCCTTTGCGGGCGCGGCCCTGACCGGATACCAGATCCACACTGGCCGCACCGAGGTGCAGGGTGTGCCCTTCTGCACACTGGCAGACGGCACACCCGAGGGCTGCGTGCAGGACAATGTGTTCGGTACCTACCTGCACGGCCTGTTTGATACCGGGGAGCTTACCGAGAAGCTGGTGGCCCTGCTCTGCCGGCGCAAGGGCATTGCGCCGGACAGCGCGGCCCTCATCCCGATGGAGCAGTACCGCCAGCAGCAGTTTGATCTGCTGGCCGATGGCGTGCGCGGCGCGCTGGATCTGGATGCCGTTTACGCGGCCATGGGGTTAGAGAACCCGCGGAGGAATGCACAATGATCCCACAACATCATCTGCCCGCCGACATTGAGCGGACAAGCCTTTCCATCATTACGGCAGAGCTGGAAGCGTTGGGCCTGACCCCGCCGCCCGAGACTGCCGCTGTGGTCAAGCGGGTCATCCACACCACCGCCGACTTTGACTATGCGAAAAATCTGCGCTTTACGCCGGGGGCTGTGGCGGCAGGTGTGGCCGCCCTGCGGGCCGGGACCCCTATCATCACCGATACCAACATGGCACTTTCAGGCATTTCCAAGCCTGCCCTTGCCCGGCTGGGCGGCAGTGCCCTCTGCTACATGGCGGACCCCGAGGTGGCGCGGATCGCAGCCGAGACCGGAACCACCCGGGCAGTGGCCTCCATGCACCGCGCGGCGCAGGAGCACCCCGGGGCCATCCTTGCGGTGGGCAATGCCCCCACCGCCCTGCTGACCATTGCGGAGGAGATCGAGGCCGGGCTGCGGCCTGCTCTGGTCATCGCCGTGCCGGTGGGCTTTGTGAATGTGGTGGAAAGCAAGGAAGTGCTGTTTGCCGCCTGTGCAGCCCACGGCGTGCCTGCCATCGCGGCCATGGGCCGCAAGGGCGGCAGCACCGTGGCCGCCGCAGTCTGCAACGCCCTGGTCTACTCCGCTGCCGAGATGCTGGACCCAGCGGCAAGAGGGTGGAAATAGGGTGGAACCGGTAAAAACGCCCCTTTTTACGCTTTTGCTTGACTTTTTGGCAGAAACAAGGTATCGTTTATCTGTATGACGATTGATATATGAGTTGAAGCTTTGCGTGAAAAAGGAAACATTATGGCACAGACGATTTTAGAAGAAAAGAAGAAATCACGGCTGATGACAGAGGGCAGCATCTGGAAGAGCATCCTGCTCTTCTCGGTGCCGCTGATCCTGGGCAACATGCTGCAGCAGCTGTACAACACCGCCGATTCCATCATCGTGGGCAACTTTGTGGGCAGCAACGCGCTGGCAGCCGTCGGCTCCAGCGGCTCGCCCATCTTCCTGCTCATCGGGTTCAGCCAGGGTATTGCCGTGGGTGCCGGTGTCGTGGTGTCTCAGTTTCTGGGAGCCAAGGACAGAGAGGGCGCGCACACTGCAGTTCACACCTCCCTGGCCCTTTCGGCCATTCTGGGTGCGATCCTGACCGTGTGCGGCATTGCCGTCAGCCGGGCCCTGCTCACCGCCATGAACACCCCCGCAGAGGTGCTGGAGGATGCGGTGCTCTATATGCGGCTCTATTTTGGCGGTGTGCTGTTCAGCGTGGTGTATAACATGGCGGCCGGTATCCTGAACGCCGCCGGCAACTCCAAGCGGAGCCTGCTCTACCTGGGCGCTGCCTCCATCACCAACATCGTCCTCGACCTTGTCCTGATCGCCGGATGCAAGATGGGCGTGGCCGGTGCGGCCATTGCCACCGATATCAGCCAGCTGGTGTCCTGTGTGCTCTCCCTGCGCTTTCTGATGCGGGTGGAGGACGATTACCGCGTGACAGCAAAGGAAGTGCGCGTGCACAAAAAGATGGCGGTCCGCATCATCAAGGTGGGCCTGCCCACCGGCATCCAGAACATGGTCATCTCCCTTTCCAATGTGCTGGTGCAGGTCAGCGTCAACGGCTATGGTGCTGCTGCCATGGCAGGCTTTGCCGCCTATATGAAGGTGGATGGCTTCAACATTCTGCCTGTGCTGAGCTTCAGCATGGCGGCCACCACCTTTGTGGGCCAGAACTTTGGTGCGGGCAAGATCGACCGTGTCAAAAAGGGCACCTTTGTCACCCTGGGCATGTGCATCGTTTACACCATCCTGACCGGTATCCTGCTGCTCGTCTTCCAGGATTCCATCATGCACCTGTTCACCGGCGATGAAACGGTCATTGCCTACGGCAAGATCTGTATGCTCTATTTCTGCCCCTTCTACTGGATGCTGGGCATCCTGCAGGGCCTTGCCGGTACGGTGCGCGGCACCGGCAAGAGCGTGCCGCCCATGGTGGTGCTGCTGATCTCCCTGTGCCTGTTCCGCATCGTCTGGATCCAGTTTGCCCTGCCCCTGTTTGCAGGCATTGAGGGTGTGCTGCTGGTCTACCCGGTGTCCTGGGCTGTGGGTGCAGTGCTGATGGTGCTCTACGCCTGGAAGGGCAAATGGATGCAGCTGCCGGAAGCAATTTCGTAAATCAAGCGCACCCGATCCCCCGGTAAAAGCGCATTTTATACAAAAAGTGACGTATGAATGCGTAAAAATATTCGGGGGGGGCTAAAAATCTGCGAAAATCAGTTGATTTCTGCCGAAAAATGCCGTATACTGAATTATAGTTTCAAATCGAACGACAAACTTCGGCAAAAGGGGCTGATGAGATGGAGTGCACACAGGCAGAGGCCTTTGAACAGTATATTCGGGATCTGCGCGTTGTGCGCTCGATCTCCCGGCCCAGCTTTCCGGAGGGCAAAGCTCCCGCTGCTGTGCTGGAAGAAATCCAGACCAACGCGCTGAGATGCAACACCCTGATGCGGCAGAATGAGGCACTGCTGGCGCAGTTTGTCTACGACCGTGAACCTGCCTCCCTGACCGAAACGGATATCCAGGGACTGAGTGCCTTTGCGGGCAGGCTGTTCAACTATGCGAACAGCGAGGATATGGGCGTGGCGTTCAAGGTGCATCAGCTGCTGCTGGCAGTGGCCCGCAGCCGGGAAGACGTGCCTATGATCGTCAGGGAGCTGTACTACACAGGCATCACCCTGCATTATATGAACGTCCGGGATGAGGGAACTGGCATCAACCTGTTGGGAGATGCGATCCAGGTCTATTTTACGGAAGCTGCTGAATACATGTCACGGTATGAACAGCTGGACAGGAATACCCGGCAGTATCTCATCCGCTGTGTGGGCAACACCCGGCTGGGGATGTCCCGCGGCACCCATGCGGAAAGCTGCCGGTATCTGGAACGGTTCCGCCGCGCAATGGAGGTCATCCAGTCTGCGCATTACCATGCACTGGACCCGGAGTTCCCCTGGGAAAGCTACATCTATTCCATGCACATGGACCGCATGACCCTGCTGCCCCATCTGCGGCAGGAGGAGGATCCCGAGGTGGCGCGGCAGGTGCTGGAATCGGCGGAATACATCTGGGGGAACAAGAAGAAGTACAAGGGTCAGGATGCACGCCTGCAGAACTGGCGGGTGCCCTATTTTTACGCCGCTGCCCGCTACCATGCCGGGGTGGGCAGCCTGGAAGACGTGGTCAAGATCCTTCTGGAATCGGCGGGAAGCGTGGCGCAGGATGATTATTCTGCCGAGGCCATCAACCGGAAGCTGGTTCTGGCGGCCTATCTTTCGGTCTATGCAGAACGTCTGGACGAGGCGGGAGCACAGAGGTATCGTGCAACCGTGGAGCAGGTACGCCGTTCTGCGGATCAGTATCTGGAACAGATGCCGGCCAGCCAGTATCCCCGTGTGGTAAACTCTGCCGCCTGGGAGTTGAGCAAGATCAGCACCAGCTCAGATGAAACGGCGAACCGCCGGATGCTGGGCAGTATCCTGGCCGGGCACAAGCCGACCTATGTCCACTCGCTGATGGTGGCAGAGCTGACCCGTGCCCTGCTGCAGCGGCAGATCGAGACAAGGCCCGAAACACTGGTTGGCCTGCTGGGCTGCAGGAGCGCGGCCGAGGTGCAGGCCCGGCGGGAAGAGCTCTGCCAGACAGCCTATGAGTGCGGCCTGTACCACGACCTTGGCAAGTGTGCCGTTCTGATGTACATCGACAACAACGCCCGCCGCCTGCTGGATGAGGAGTTTTTCTGCATCCAGAGCCACCCAAGGACCGGCGCTGACATTCTGAATAGAATGGGCTGCGGAAGAACGCTGGCCCTGGCGGCGCTCTATCACCACTGCTATTACAACGGCAAGGGCGGATATCCCAATGATGTACCCTCCTGCCCGCCGGAGATCAAGGGAATCGTGGATGCGCTGAGCGTGGCAGACTCGCTGGATGCCGCCACCGATAATATCGGTCGGTGCTACAACCTTGCCAAGCCTTTCCGCACGCTGCTGGAAGAGCTGCAGGCCCAGAGCGGCACCCGCTATGCGCCCAATGTGGTCGCCCTGTTCGAGGATGAGCGTTTCTGCCAACAGCTGGCAGAGAACACGGATGCCGAGCGCAAAAGGGTGTATCTGCAGGTGTATCACGCCGGAAGTGAAGAAAAATAAACGACCCTCTCTATCATTGCTTCGCAGTGCCACCTCCCCAAAAGGGAGCGGGCATACGTCAGCGTGATAGAGAGGGTCATTCTTTTTGTTTAAGTTAAGGTGAAGCTTTCCCAGTCCACCCTGCCGGTGCAGTTCAGCCGGGGTACTTAGCCACTTCCAGCAGTTCCTCCGCCCGGCGGACCTGTTCCGCCGTGGGGGGAACAGCATCGGGCAGGGGATAGGAGATGCCCAGCTTCTGCCACTTGAACAGCCCCAGCGTGTGGTAGGGGAGAACCTCCACCCGCTGCACCGTTTTCAGGCTGCGGATGAAATCTGCGGTCCTGCGCAGGCCCTCCTCGTCATCGGTGAGGCCGGGCACCAGCACATGCCGGATCCAGAGCGGAACGCCCAGATCAGAGATGTGCCGTGCCATGGCTAAGATGTTGGCATTGTCCCGGCCGGTAAGCTGACGGTGCTTCTCCGGGTCGATCTCCTTGAGATCCAGGATCACCAGACTGGTGGAAGCCATCAGGGTATCGAAGGCGGCCAGGTAGGCGGGGTCATCGGGCTGGAACGGCTGACCGGCCGTGTCCAGCGCGGTGTGCACCCCCTTGGCGCGCGCCAGCTGGAAGAATTTTGTCAAGAAGTCCATCTGCCGCAGCGGCTCGCCGCCGCTGACGGTGATGCCGCCTTTCTTGCCCCAGTAATTGCGGTAGCGCCAGACGTGTTGGAACAGCTTCTCCGGAGACCATTCCGTGCCGCCCTCAGCGCTCCACGTTTCGGGGTTGTGGCAGTATTTGCAGCGCAGGGCACAACCCTGCAGAAAGACAACGAACCGGACACCCGGCCCGTCCACCGAGCCGAAGCTTTCCAGCGAGTGGACGAGACCGACAGGGTCACAGTGCGGCATGGCAGGTACGGGAGATCACGTCCATCTGCTGCTCGCGGGTCAGGTCGATGAACTTGACCGCATAGCCGGAGACGCGGATGGTGAAGTTGGCGTATTCTTCCTTTTCGGGGTGCTCCATGGCATCCAGCAGCTTTTCCTTGCCGAACACGTTCACGTTCAGGTGGTGTGCACCCTGATCGAAGTAGCCGTCCATCACCTGCACCAGGTTCTCCTTGCGCTCCTCCTCGCTGTGGCCCAGAGCCTCGGGGTTGATGGTCTGGGTGTTGGAGATGCCGTCCAGAGCCCAGTGGTAGGGCAGCTTGGCAACAGAGTTCAGGGAAGCAAGAAGACCGTTCTTCTCTGCGCCGTAAGACGGGTTTGCTCCCGGTGACAGCGGCTCGCCTGCTTTTCTTCCATCCGGAAGGGATCCTGTAGCTTTACCATAAACAACGTTGGATGTGATGGTAAGGATGGATGTGGTTGGCTTGGAATCACGATAGGTATGGATGTGTTTCAGCTTCTCAAGGAATGTGGAAAGCAGAGTTGTTGCGATCTCGTCTGCTCTGTCATCATCGTTACCATAACGTGGGAAGTCACCCTCAACCTGGAAATCTGTTGTAATACCGTCTTCATCACGGATAACCTTAACCTTAGCATACTTAATAGCGCTGAGTGAGTCAACTACATGTGAGAAACCTGCGATACCTGTAGCAAATGTACGACGGCAGTTAGTATCAATAAGAGCCATCTCGGCAGCTTCATAGTAATACTTGTCGTGCATATAGTGAATCATATTAAGTGTACCTACATAGAGGTGAGCAAGCCAATCCATCATAGCGTCATACTTCTTGATAACCTCATCATAGTCAAGGTATTCAGAAGTAATCGGTCTGTATTCAGGACCTACCTGTACCTTTGTCTTCTCATCAACACCGCCGTTGATAGCGTAAAGAAGACACTTAGCAAGGTTAGCACGAGCGCCGAAAAACTGGATTTCCTTACCGGTTTCTGTTGCAGATACGCAGCAGCAGATTGAGTAATCATCGCCCCATACCGGACGCATAACATCATCGTTCTCATACTGAATTGAGCTTGTCTGAACAGAGATCTTAGAAGCGTACTTCTTAAAGCCCTCAGGAAGTCTTGAAGAATAAAGAACTGTGAGGTTTGGCTCAGGTGAAGGGCCCATATTCTCAAGTGTGTGGAGGAAACGGAAGTCGTTCTTTGTAACCTGTGAACGGCCGTCCATACCGATACCTGCAACTTCAAGAGTAGCCCATACAGGGTCACCTGAGAAGAGCTGGTTGTAGCTTTCAATTCTTGCGAACTTAACCATACGGCACTTCATAACAAAGTGGTCAACAAGCTCCTGTGCCTGTGCCTCTGTAAGTGTACCGTTCTCAAGGTCACGCTCAATATAAATGTCGAGGAATGTAGAAACTCTGCCTACGCTCATTGCAGCACCGTTCTGAGTCTTGATAGCTGCGAGGTAACCAAAGTAGAGCCACTGAACAGCTTCTTTAGCGTTCTTAGCAGGCTGTGAAATATCAAAGCCGTAGATTGCAGCCATTTCTTTCATGCCGTTAAGAGCCTTGATCTGATCTGCGATTTCCTCTCTGAGCTGGAAGTCGCCTCTTCTCATACCCTGACGGTTTGTTTCGGCGAAGTCTTCCTTCTTGCACTCGATAAGGTAATCAATACCGTAAAGAGCGATTCTTCTGTAGTCGCCTACGATTCTGCCTCTGCCGTATGTATCCGGAAGACCTGTAAGAATCTTGTTGTGACGAGCTACCTTCATTTCAGGTGTGTAGATATCGAATACACCCTGGTTATGTGTCTTGTGATATTTTGTAAAGATTTCGTGAAGCTTAGGGCTTGGCTCATAACCGTACATCTGGCATGACTGTTCAGCCATCTTAATGCCGCCGTAAGGCATAAATGCACGCTTTAAAGGCTTGTCAGTCTGAAGACCGACTACCTGCTCAAGATCCTTAAGATCTTCGTCGATGTATGCTGCGCCGTAAGCTGTGAGTGAGGTAACAACCTCAGTCTCCATATCAAGTACGCCGCCCTTGCTTCTTTCTTCTTTCTGAAGTTCTTTAAGTTTGCCCCAAAGCTTTTCTGTAGCCTCAGTAGGACCTACGAGGAAAGACTCATCGCCGTCATATGGCTTGTAGTTTTTCTGGATAAAGTCTCTGACATTGATTTCAGATTCCCAAAGTCCGCCAACAAAATTACTCCATTCGGAACGCATAGAATAACCCCCTGTATTTCAAAAATAAAACCGACAAGGCTCAAACCGTGATTGATTTGAACCGTCGGCATTTCAAGCATTTTCAATAGACGAGATTAACTCTCATTGAATTGATTTTATTGCTTTTTGCCGAAACGGCAATGTAAGCCTTGCGTTGCTGATTTATTGTTTCCGTCACAAAATCAGCATATATAAAATACCACATTTTTTTGCTAAAGTCAAGGATTTTCAAAAAATACCAATGCTTTTTATTTTTGCCTAAAAAAGCCGAATTTTCCCTATATTTTTTGCCTATAGCGCCACCGATTTTCGGTATATTTTTTAATATG
>OKTC01000102.1_pt1 | contig 43104 bp, 35 predicted proteins | sample 1606181 | NCBI WGS metagenome assembly OKTC01 (sample SAMEA3879529, study PRJEB24766) | human gut metagenome | biome: human-associated habitat; feature: feces | place: USA | collected 1985/1987 | reverse complement strand
TTCGTCTTTGTTTTTCATCTGCTTTTCAATCGACTCGCGCCATTTGCGTGTCTTTATCATCTGAGCGCGTCTGCTCCAGATGATATAAATGAGCACCGGAGCGATAATGGTCGCCGCCGCCTCATACTCGCTGTTATATCCGAAGATAAACAGGTACACCAAAGCCGCAGTTGCGATAACATCAAAAATAATGCCGATAACAAGATCCATAATTTTCTCCTTTTGCTGTAATTTTTATTTCATTTTATCATATTCCGTTTTTTGCCAAGCGCTTTTTCAATAGCGAACTTTATTTTGACAAAAAATAGCATTTTGCTCATTGCAAAATTTGGCAATATGCCGTATAATAACTTTGCAAAGTCCGTTTTTTGGTACACGAAATATTTTATAATATATCCGTAAATCAAATCGGAGGATATAAAAATGGCTAAAAAATCAAACCAGAAAATAAAACTGCTCTATCTGATGAAGATCCTGCTCGAAAACACGGACGACGAGCACGGAATGACGCTCGCCGAGATATCGGACGCGCTGGGCGAATACGGCATCGACGCGGAGCGCAAGACGCTCTATGATGACATCGACGTTCTCTGCCTGTTCGGCCTCGACATCGACAAGAGAAAAGGCAAAAGCGTGACTTATCATGTCATCAGCCGCGAATTTGAGCTGCCGGAGCTGAAGCTTCTCGTCGACGCAGTTCAGTCCTCACGCTTCATCACGCACAAGAAGAGCAACGAGCTGATAAAGAAAATCGAGGGCTTTGCGAGCCGATATGAGGCGCAGGAGCTGCAGAGGCAGGTCTTTGTCTCGAACCGCATCAAGGCAATGAACGAGAGCATCTACTACGCCGTCGACTACATACACGACGCGATAAACCGCGACGCGAAGATAGCGTTTCAATACTTCACCTGGGACGAGCACAAGCAGAAGAAGCTGCGCCACGACGGCAAAATATATCGTATCAGCCCGTGGGCGCTGACCTGGGATGATGAGAACTACTATATGATTGGCTACGACTCGGACGAGAACAAGATAAAGCACTACCGGGTCGACAAGATGACAAAAATTCAGCCGACCGAAGAAAAGCGCGACGGCGCGGAGTTCTTCGCCGATTTCGACATGGCGCTCTATTCAAAGCAGACCTTCGGAATGTACGGCGGCCGCGAAGAGACGGTCACGCTCCGCTGCGAAAACAAGCTCGCAAATGTCATGATAGACAAATTCGGCTTCGACACTGCGTTTTCAAATATCACCGACACACATTTTGACATGCGCGTAAAAGTGTTTGTGAGCCCCGTGTTCCTGACATGGATAATGAACTTCGGCGCAGATGTGACAGTCCTCTCCCCCGAGAGTGTAAAAGACGAACTCACAGCCCTCGCGTCGGATGTGCTCGCACAGTATAAATAAACAGAACAAATAAAACAGCAAATCCTATCCACGGCTTTCGTGGGTAGGATTTTTTCATTTCGACATGAGATAGTGATGTGTTGATAAGTTGGAGGGCGCGGGTGTGGGTATCGGATATAGACAGTCGTATCAATATTGCGAATTATCACAATGATGTAAGAACAGATATCATCCGCCCACGGAGTTTGCACAATTTTATTGATAAGCACCTTGTAAGGTGCGGCGACTCGACGCACCGCTGCCGCGACAGCGGCACGGGATCTTTGCAAAAACTTATTTTACGGATCATAGGCGGAACTTCGTTCACCTGCTTTAAAAATCTATAATAGTGGCAAGTGACTAAAGGATTGCTTTACTTGCATCATCTCCAAAAAACACCGTGACGCTCACGCATCAAAGGGTCGTCGAGGTCACCGACCCCTACAAGCCGCTCAACGAGGCCTCGAAATACATAACTCGCGACTCCCAGTCGGCGACGCTTCGGTGATGCTGCCCGCCTTTCCCAGATAGATTTCGGATACTGCGGCGCGGCTATTGAAAGCTTGATTATAAAGACCGGTTGGGTCGCTTGCTTTTACCTTGCTACAGCTAAAGCGATAAGCCCCCCGATTTGCATCCCGTTTGTCGTCGTAAAGAGACAAAGTCGGCGCAAATGCCGCCAATTACAAGGCTTTTGAGATTTACTGTCCGTTTTTTGACACACCTGCCGTGATAGAATAGAATCAGAAAATAACGAACGGAGAGATACATATGAAATTCAAGATAGGTTTTACTGCGGAAAAAGAAGTTGAAAAGAAAGCTCCCGAGACCGAGACAAAAGCTCCCGAAGAGGCTCCCGCGAGGGAATCGCTCGTGAGGGTCTATTTCCCGCTGCGCGGCTTCGACTGCACATATTACAACAATCTTTTCGACCTGCATGTCGGCGACCTCGTCTATGTTGACGGCAAGCTCGAGGGCAAGCGCGGCAATGTCATCGATGTGTCGTACACATTCAAGATAAAGCTGTCCGACTACAAAAGAGTAATCGCAAAAATCGACACGGATATCTCCGGCGAGTTCTGCTATGTCGGCGACGAACTGTTCTCTTTTGACAAAAATACCGTGCCGTTCGGAAAGATACTCCCCTACTTCAAAGCTCCCGCCAAGCCCGACGAGGAATACGCGAGCGCGAAAGAAAACAAGTTCTATAGCCTCGACGATCTCGAGGGCATGGGAGCATACGAGCACACGATAATGGTAGGCAAATCCGACTTCAACTGCGGCGAGGTTCTGTATCTAAGCGTTGAAGACGGCAAGGGGCACGCGATAGTAGGCACAAACGAGCTGCACGAAGTTGAATTTGACTACAATAACGGCATGATTGCAAACATCACCTGCGACTGCTGGGCGTGTGGCATCTGCAAGCACGGCGTGGCGGCTGTTTTCGCGCTGAAATCAGCGCTCGAAAAAATCGAGAAGCATTTCCCGGAAAAATTTGAAACAAGCGGGTATTTTGCCGTTATGTCAAAGAACACGTTTATGAATGTCATCGCCTCGCTCGGTGACGACAGAGTCGGGAGTTTTGTCATAAAGAAGAACTAAGCCTTTTGCTTTTGCATCACTTTCGGCAAAAATCGCATCGTTTTTGCAGTTAAGTTGACAATTTTCTCTATAAAATGTATGGTGAAACAAATAAAATACGGGAAGTGAGACAATGGAGCCTAAGGCTTTCAGCAGTTATCACAAAGTCGCCCTCCCCACGGAGGGCGTGGATTGAAATAAGAATCATTTGTGTAGCTTCGGGTGATACACCGGTCGCCCTCCACACGGAAGGCTCAGTCTGAAACAGGAGGTTATATCAAATACATTCGCAAGCTGACAACTGTCTTTTTATTGTTTTGGAGCAGCGTTTTTTGAATATAAAAACAGCGCCTTGCAGTCAAATACAAGACGCCGCAATTATTGGATTGCAGTATAGCAAAACATCCATGCTTTACGCTCGACAGTTAAAATCAATAATCGATATATATTCCCTGTCTCCGTTCTTCCATCTTTTGCACATGATATTCTGCATATTCTCTCACGAAGCGATGTTTCAAATCTTCCGGAGTATCAGGCGTAAAATCCCGCCATTTCGATATGGTCGGCCGCCTTTCCGTTGTCTTTAGCGATATCCCATATCACCTCTTGATTCCCGCCGAGATGCCTGTGGCGAAGTATGTTCAGCTCCGAGGCTTTCGGCTTCGCCCACGAGGCGAAATACTGCGGTCTGCACGACCTTGTGTAACGCACATAGAGAGCATTTTTGAGTTTGCTGTCCATTTTCTTCTCCTGTTTGAGCTTATTATCAGACCGCCGCCTCTGCGCTTTCGTGCTGCGCGATGCGCTCCTTTGCCCCGTCATAGAGGGCAAATATATCTTCGCATCGGCTGTAATTCTCGCTCTGCGCTATCGTTCTCACTGCGTCGAGATACGGCTTTGCGGCTCTGTAATAGAGCGAGTTTTCGTCGGTCGCTTTCTTTATCTCAAGCTGAACGCGCTGTTTTTCGGCGCGCACCTGCCGAAGCTCTGCTTTGAGCTCTGCAATAGATGCTTTATCTTTTGACTCTTTGGCGAGCTTCATGCTGTCCGTGACGCGCTTCATATTGACTTCCGCCTCGTCCTCACGCTTGAAGAGCCCCGCGAAAACAGAGCTGTCAAACGGTTCGATGCCGTTGGGATAATATTTCGCGGCGGTCTTGCGCGCGGTTTTGATATCGCCGACGAGTCTGAGCATATCTTTTCTGCGCTCTTTCTGCTGCGCGGTCGCCTTGGGCATACGCTTGACATCGCTCTTTTTGAGTTCTATTGCGGACATAAAGTCGCTGAGCCCCGCCGCGCTTATCTTCTTCGCAATCTCAAGATCCTCCATGCCCTCCGGTGTGTTAAATCGGTCGAGCTCCGCGAGGACAAAACGGGATATCTCTATCTTCTCGTTTTCCTGAGCTTTAAGATTATACTCTTTCTTAGCCGCCTTTAAAAGTGCCTTGTCACCGGACTTTTTCGCCTGTTTTATTCCGTCCTTTGAGAGGACATTCATTTCGCGGCCGGAATATTCTTCGGCTTCTTTTATAATATCGACCGTCTCGACAAGCGCATCGTCTGCGAGGACATTGTTTCCGTAGTCCTCGAAAAGCGCTCTAATTTTTAGCACCTTGACTATCGCCTTCTGCTTGACCTCGGTGAAATCATAGAAAAAGAGCGGAATGACATTGAGCACCGCACCGACAATGGACGCGATAACGAGAACGCTGCTTATGCGAACAAAATAGTCATGGTTATAGAGAACGTCATAGACATTCGAGCCGTCGTAGCCGAGCGACAGGGCGACACTGCGATTGAGTCCCGCGCCCTCGTATATTGCAGGAAGAACGGAACCCGTGGTGAGCGTTATGACGCTGCCTATAAGCCCGACCGCGGCGAACATTCCGTCTATTCGCTCGCCCGTTTTATACTGCTGATAGTCTCTTATATCCGCCTGAATGCTCGGGTTGAGAAGATGACCAAGCGAAGTTATGAACTGGTTGACGAAGATACATATGAGCAGCATCCATATTATTCCCGGGTCGCCCGTTCGGCGGACTATCGGGAGCATCAGCGCGATGAAGCCGATATTGAAAAGATTTGTTACTACGAGGATCTTCTTTTTGCCGTACTTTCTGATAAGGAATGGCGCGACAAGATTCGGCCAGAACGAGGCGTTGCCGGATATCGCGATTATCAGCGAATACTGGCCCGGTGAGCACGCGCCCTGATAGTTATACATCCATCCGAGAATACTGTTGAACGAGCTTTCGAGGAAGCCTATCCAGCCGGCGAGCGAGATTATCCAGAAATATTTATTCTGCGCTATCGCCTTGAGCGCGTCGATAAATTTTATACGGATAACATGCGTCTTTGCCTGGACGATCTTCTCCTCGACATTGATATAGACGAGCAGGGATATCAAAAATCCGACGAGCAGCATCGGCGGATAGAGCACCCTGTATATTCGCATATCGTAGAGGGTGTTGTCGTTTGTTATAAGCCGCGCCGCTATCGGCAGGAATATGCCCGCTATCGACGGCGAAAGATTCTCGACAACGCATCTTATCGAGAGGACATCCGAGCGCTCTATCGTATTGGGCGAAAGGACATTTATAAGGCTCTCGTAGGCATCGACCATGAAATTATAGAAGAACTGGAAGCCGACATTGAACAGCAAAACGACGATGCACTTTACAGTCAGCGACATATGCTCATACGGCATCCACACGAAGCCGATGCCGAGAATGACCGTCGGGATACCCATGGTCAGGATATACGGGCGGTACTTGCCCTTCATGCTGCGCGTATTATCAATCATCTTCGCGCGCAGTGCAGTCAGCGGGAAGCCCGAGAGGATACTGAGTATATATATATGACATAGAGCGCGCCGGGGTCGATGCCGATAGTGTTGCCTATGAGCGTATTGCCGACGGCGATTATCATATTCGACACGCAGTAGACTATAAATCTGACGCCTATGCCGCCAACAGAGAGCGAGGCTATCTCCTTATAGCTCATATACCGCTCTTTCGGCGGCTTGTTCCAGTGCGTTTTGACCGAAGAAACAACGGATTTGATTTTTCCGGCGATTTTCACAGTCATATTCCCCCTTGTTAAGATGAGTTCAATGTGTTAGTATAAAAGAGTAAAATATCAAATGCTATGAGTAAAAAAGGTGATGCTATGCCGATATTCAACGAAGAGATGTACTTATATGACAAGAATCAGAACAGCGATCTTTTTCATCTTCATTCTTTCGGCAGACTCTTTCCCGACGCCGACTACATAATTTCATTAAAAGATAACTCGAATACAATAATTGAATGCGTGACCGACGGGGTCGGATATATCGAGCACAACGGGACGGTCACTACAGTTGAAAAAGGCGACTGCTATATAATAAAGAAAGGCAGCGGCTACTCCTACTACTCCGACGACAAAAAGCCCTATTCAAAAGTCTGGGTAACGGTATACGGGAGTCTTATAGACAGATGGCTCGATTTTTACAATATAGATCAGCAGGTGTATATAAAGCACCTTGACATCACGTCATATTACAGCCAGATAAAGCAGACCGCACTCGGCAGGGATATGCTCGACAACGACAAGAAGCTGATGCTCCTCGTCCACGGAATTATATTTGAAATGGCGATGGCTACCCCTGCGAACAGCCGGAGCCGTGAGGACGCGCCGTATATCAAGACCGCCGACAATGTTGTTCTCGACATAAAGAAATATATCGAGAAGCAATGCAACGAGCGACTGACGAACAAAGACCTGTCGCTGAAATTCGGCATCTCACAGAACACGATGAACGACCTGTTCATCAGAAAATACGGCATATCGACATCGCAGTATCACATGCAGTGTAAGCTCTCTTCCGCCGAATATTTTCTCAAAAGCACTGATCTGACGATAGACGCGATAAGCGGGCTCATCGGCTTTTGCGACCGCAGCCATTTCAGAAAAGCGTTTATGAAAGCATACGGCATGTCGCCGAATCAATACAGAAAGAAGCTCAAATCCGACCTCAGCGCAGAATAATTGTCGTCACCGATCTCGGCGTGATTTTTATATGCCCGGGGTCGGCGATGTCATATTCGCGAAGATCGTTGTTATCGTCCGTGACCGCTGATTTTACGGCTGAGTACTGCTCCGGCAGGCTCAGCTCTTTTTCTTTTTCGGTGCTGTTTATCACTATAACCGCACAGCCGCCGTCATATTTGAACGCGAGCAGGCGCAGCTCGGGATCATCGCAGGCGGCATCAACGCGAACGGAACCTGTGGGAACATATTTCGAGAAGTTACCCGTAACATAGTAGCGTTTGGTCATCTCAAAAGTTTTATCGTCAAGATTTATGTATATCAGCCCGTCGCAATAGTTGACCTCGGACACAGCTATCCAATGTTGCCACGAGATAACATTGAGCACGGACAGATCTTCATACATAACATTCGCCGTGACGAGTGCCGAGTCCATGCCCTTGTCGCGTCCGCCCTGCATATGAGTCCATTCGCTCATATTGACCGGGACATCCGGATAGTTTTTGCTCATCCACTTCGCGAACCGCTTTAGGAAGCTCATGCGATTGTTAAAAAACGGGATTGGCATATGCAGGCAATAGGAATGGATATCGAGAGCGCCGAGGCGAGTGCGGACGAGCGGATCGCCCAAAACGGCGCGCGAATAGCTCTTGTTGAACCAGCGGATATCGCCGTTTTCGCAGCCGGAGAGCCGGACGCCGTCGAGAGTTTTCCTGCCGTCAAGCTCTTTGACGAACGCGCGGAGCACCTTGCGGCAGCTCGAGGGTCTGTAGTGGCAGCCCTCCTGCCCGCCGTTCCAGACCCAGAACGGCTCATTGACGGGCGAGATATATTTTACGGGTATGCCCTCGCCGATAAAATGCTCGGCAACATCGGCACAGTATTTGGCAAACGCAGGATAGTTCTTCTTTTTTATATTTTCTCTGAATATCTGGTGCTTGTCGAGATGCGTCTTATGGTTATTCGTCAGGCGCTCTATCGGGGAATTGACGAAGAAAATAACCTCGTCCGCGCCGTCGCTGGCGGCACGGCGCATCATATAGACCGCCGCGGCGTCGCGCGACCAGTCGTATTCGCCGGGAGCGGTCTCAAAGCACTCGGTCGCCCGCGCGGGTTCGCTGAAAGTACCGCGTCCGCTGTGCTTCGACCCGCCGCCGATATTGTAGCGGTAGATGCCAAGACCGATGCCCTCGGTCTTGCTGAAAAGCAGCTCGCTGATTCTGTCTCTGACCGGTTTGCCGCTTATCGGATCCTCATGAGTCCAGTTTCCGACTATCTGCGCCCACCATGCGCCGCTCGCGCCGAAGCCTTCTATAGTCTGATATCGCTTCTCTTCATTTATATTCAGCTTCAATTTCAATGCCCCCATGTGAAAAGTGCATATATTTTTCATCTTATTCTAAAGTATATCATAGCTTTTCACGGAGTAAAGGTATTTTTTACCGAAAAAAGAGTACTTTTTACATGTGTTTTCAAGTTGGCGACGAAAGCCACGAAAAATCAATACAGCCGAAGCGATGAAAATTATTTTATATTCAAGCTGCGTTTGACGCTATTTTTCCGAAAAATGTGTTTTTACCTGCCGTCTGTAATTTTTTGTAAAAGTTTCATATAATTATGTATATAAATTTTATCTTTATGTTGAAATTGTATTGCTTTTTGGTTTTTGTTCCCGTATAATGGAGCTTGTCTGATACGACAGAATATCTGAAAGGTGCCGAATTATGAACACCGTGATAATAATTTTGCTTGTTGTGCTCGCGATAGCCGTTGTGCTGCTGTTCGCGATATGCGGCTTCCTGTTCAATCAGGTAATATGGTATAAGCCGATAAAGCTGCCCGCCGCAAAAGGCGAGGTTGAGGATGACTTTGCAAAAGATCACAGAAAAGCCGAAGAAGAGTTCGGGAAAATGCCGTTCGAAAAGCTCACGCTTACGGCATCGAACGGCGAAAAAATATATGCGCGCCTGCTCCTGCCCGAGAAGAGCAACGGGCGCATGATAATCGCCTGCCACGGGGCGCACAGCTCAGGGATATGCGAATTCTGCTTTTCCGCACCGTACTTTCACCGCATGGGTTATACAATTCTGATGCCAGAGCACCGCGGCTGCGGCGAGAGCGAGGGAAAATTCTTAGGCTACGGCACGCACGAATCAAAGGACACTTTTCTTTGGATAGACTGCGCCCGCAAACGATTCCCGGAGCTCGACATATTCCTGCTCGGCGTGTCGATGGGCGGCGCGACGGTTCTAATGATGAGCGACAAAATAACCGACCCGACGGTCAAGGGAATCATCGCGGACTGCTCCTACACGAGCGCATGGGATGAATTCGCCTATCAGCTCAAAAATCCGTTCGGGCTCCCGGCGTTTCCCCTGCTATATATATTCGACCTGTATTGCCGCATAATCTGCAAATACAGCCTGCGCGACGCGTCGCCGATAAAAGCCGTTCGCGGCGCGAAAGTGCCGATACTTTTTATTCACGGCGCAAAAGATGCGCTCGTGCCCGTAAAGATGCAGAAAGAGCTGTTTGACGCGTGCCCGACCCAAAAAGAAATGCTGACGGTCGAAAATGCGGTTCACGCGCAGAGCTACTATACCGATCCGCGCGCATATGAGGCGACGGCGGAAAAATTTATAAACGAATGCGAAAACACTGAAAATACATCTGCGCTTTCCGCGCCCGGAGGAGGAAAACAAATTGGCTAACAACGAAAGGCTGAAAGAAAAACGATACGTCGGAGTAAAAGAAACGGTTATCTACGGCGTAGCAAACGGCGGTCAGGTCATCGGATACAACATGGTCCGCATGCAGCTGACATTCTTCCTTGTGACCGTGTTCGGCATACCGAGCACAGCGGTCGCAACGATGATAACCGTCATGGGCATCTGGGATGCACTCAACGACCCGCTGATGGGAACCCTTGTTGACAAGACCCGCACAAACTTGGGAAAGCTTCGCCCGTATCTGCTGTTCGTGCCCATTCCGCTCGGAATAGCGACTGTCGTGTTCTTCGGCGGCGCGGAATTCCTCGCGGGAGTTCAGTCAACGACGCTCAAGATAATCTACATGTGCGTCACATATTTCATCTGGGAGTTCTTCTACACAATAGGCGACATCCCGTTCTGGGGTCTGTCCGCCGCGATATCCCCGAACCCCGTTGACAGATCGAACGCCATAACCTCGGCGCGCTTCCTCTCCGGCATAATCGGCGGACTTGCTACGCCCGTTATATCCCTGCTCATCGACCTGAGCAACAAGGGCGTTATCGGAATCAATATGCGCCAGCTCTTCCTTGTCATGGGTATTGTCGCTGGCACTGTCGGCATGGGACTCTTCTCGCTCTCCGGCATCTTCTGCCGCGAGCGCGTGGTTCAGAATTCCGACGAGCCGAAGGTTCTCGACTGCTTCAGATTCCTTTTCAAGAACAAGCCCCTGCTCCTCATCGTCTGCTCCAACATTCTCGCAACCGTCGGCGGAGTTACCGACACATTCGCGCAGTATTTCTACATATTCTCCCTCGGCGCGGCGAGCTGGGGCACGATAATCGGAATCCCCGGAGTTATTTCCGGATTTTTGACTTATCTCCTCCTGCCCGCTCTCGAGAGAAGATGGACGTCGAAGCAGATAGTCGTTCGCACAACTATTCTCAAGGCACTCGTCGGTACGACCACCTTCCTCATCGGCATGAAATTCTATCGCAACCCGGCGGTCATTGTCCCGCTGCTTATGATTCAGGGCTTCATCTTCAGCTCGCTGACGAGCATAAACATGGTCGTCCCCACAAAGATGATAGGCGACACTGTCGACTACATGGAGTGGAAGACGGGCGAAAGAAACGAGGGCATGGCGTTCTCGCTGCTGACCTTCATCAGCAAGCTCACGGGCTCGCTCTGCACGGCTATCGCAACGGCCATAATCCCGGTCATCGGCCTTGTCACCGTTCAGCTCGCGGACAACTCGCTTCAGCTTGTTGAAAACCCGCAGATAAACACCCGTTTCTGGCTCTGGGCTCTGGTCACCATACTCCCGCCCGTGGCGTCGCTCATCTCGCTCATACCCTACAAATTCTATGACCTCGAGGGCAAGAAGCTCAAGGACATTCAGGAAGAGATGATCGCTCGCCGCGAGCTCAACTCAAAGACGATATCCAAGTCGGAAGGAGAGATATAAATGGAACGCAAATGCCCGAAATGCGGCGGTAAGCTCGGAATATTCGACTTAAAGCCCAACTGCCCCCACTGCGGATGCAGCATCATGTACTACGACATGGACAAACGCCTTGAGGAGGACTCGGTAAAGGCCGAAGCCGAATGGCAAAAGCTCGATGAAATACTCGACAAGATAACTCCCGCATTCATCAAGAAAACGAGAGCCGCGAGAGAAGAAAAAGAGAAAAACGAAAAGGATTCAAGCGAAAAATAATCCTAAAGTAGGCACGCCCGCAGTTATTCTGCGGGCGTATCGCTTTTTGTGGGAATTTGCAACAAATTTTAGTAAAACTGTGGTAAATTCCGCAGCAATATGTTAAAATCCGATAAGAACGATGATTTAAGGAGAGTGTATTATGCTTCGCAGACAGATGCAGCTTGATTTTTCAGGAATAAAGACATATTCAGCCGAGGATCGCCACAATCTCGTCACCATAGACAACATGATGACTCCCGGGGTCACCCCGCACGAGGAATACAAATACGAGGGCTTTGACGAGCTTGTTGAGAGAATAGTCAAGGCGCGCAAGAACGGGCGTCCCGTCATATGGAGCATGGGCGCGCACGTTGTCAAAAACCGCCTTTCACGCTATGTCATAGAGCTGATGAAAATGGGCGTTATCACGCACATCGCCGCAAACGGCGCAACAAGCATACACGACTTTGAGCTCGCGTATCTCGGCGGCACCTCCGAGGATGTGCCGACCGCGATTGAGGACGGCTCATTCGGAATGTGGGAACAGACGGGAGCATGGATGAACGAGGCTATTCAACGCGGCGCGAAGCTCAACATCGGCTACGGCGAGGCGCTCGGCGAATATATAGACATGCACCCCGAGAAGTTCCCGAACCGCGAGGACTGCATACTCTGGAGCGCATATAAACTGGACATTCCCGCGACCTATCACATAGCGCTCGGCACGGATATCATCCACCAGCACCCCACCTGCGACATGGAGGCTATCGGCAAATGCTCGGGCATTGATTTCAAGAAGATGGCTTACAGCGTGTCGCAGCTTGACGGCGGCGTTTTTCTCAACTTCGGCTCTGCCGTTATCGGTCCCGAGGTGTTCCTCAAGACTCTTTCAATAGCGCGCAACCTCGGCTATCCCACGTTCAACATAACCACGGCGAACTTCGACCTCGTGCGCCTGGGCAACTTCCGCTGCAAGATAGGCTACGAGGATCCGAACTACTATTACCGCCCCCGCAAGAATATAGTCAACCGCCCGACCTGCCGCGGCGGTTGGGGCTGGCACTTTGAGGGCGACCATCAGATAACCATACCCACGCTCTACGACAAGCTCAAGGAGCAGCTTTAATTTGAGGTAAGATATGCTTTCAAAAGAACAGGTCAAAAAAATATGCGCCGGCATAAAAAATGCGCGCATAGGCATAATCGGCGACTTCTGCGTTGATATCTACTGGCACGCGGACATGACGAAATCTGAGCTCTCACGCGAGACTCCGCACTATCCCCTGCCGATAGTCGGTGAGAGGGTCTATCTCGGTGCGGGCGGAAATGTTGCGTCGAATCTCGCGGCGCTCTCCCCAAAAGAGCTTATTCCGATATCCCTTATCGGCGGCGACTGGCGCGGCATGCTCATGGAAGATATATTCCAAAAGAGCGGCATGAACAGGGATTTTGTCATCAAAGTGCCCGACCGCTTCACCAACGCATACTGCAAGCCGATGCGAAAGGGCATATCGGAGCTTGAATATGAAGATCCGCGCCTCGACTTCGACAACTACGAGCCAATATCAAAAGAGACCGAGGACAAGGTGATTGAAAATCTCAGAAAGATCTCCGGAAATATCGACGTGCTGTGCGTTGCGGATCAGTTCAGATTCGGCATAATCACAAAGCGCGTGCGCGATGAGATAATTGCACTTGCAAAATCGGGGCTCACCGTCATTGCGGACAGCCGATACAACATCGGCAAATACACTGACTGCATATTGAAGCCCAACGAGGTCGAATGCTGGCGCGCGGTGTATAACAACGAGGGCTACATAAACGCGGGATACGATGAATTTATCGAAGCGGCGAAGCTGCTCGCGAAAAAGAACCGCTCGACCGTGTTCTGCACGCTCGGAAAGCGCGGTTCGATAGTCACCGACGGCGACAGGACGGAGAAAGCCGACGCAGTGCTGTTCGACGGCGAAGTTGATATCTGCGGCGCGGGCGACACCTCGCTCTCCGCATTTTCTGCGGCAATCGCCGCAAAGACCGAGCTCAAAGCGGCGGCTCAGTTTGCGGGGCTCGCGTCCGGCGTGACGGTCAGGAAAATCGGCGTCACGGGCACGGCATCGCCCGAGGAAATAGAAGCGCTCGCACAGTAAAAAATAAAATTAAGAGGCACAGGAATGAGTTTTTCAATTGAAACGATAAAAGAATACAGCGGCAGGGGCTTCAAATGCGCACTGTTCGATTTTGACGGCACGATAAGCCTTATACGCGAGGGCTGGCAGAAAGTGATGATTCCGTATTTCTGCGAGGTCATCGAAGCTCTCGGCACAAATGAAAATAAAGACGGAATATGCGAAGAGGTCACTGAATTCGTCGACCGACTGACCGGCAAGCAGACAATATTCCAGTGCATCGCGCTCAACGAGGCAGTTGTTCGCCGCGGCGGAGAGCACGTTGACCCGGGCGAATACAAAAAAGAATATCTGCGCAGACTCGAAACGCGGATAGCCAACAGAAAAAATGGGCTCGAAAGCGGCTGTCTCTCCCCCGCCGATCTCGCGGTCAGAGGGTCAGTTGAATTCATAAGAGCGCTGAGGAACGCCGGGATAAGATGCTTCCTCGCGAGCGGAACGGACGAAAAAGATGTCATATATGAGGCGTCCTTAATCGGAGTCAAAAATCTTTTTGACGGCGGCATTCACGGCGCGAAGGACGCTCTGCTCGAATGCTCGAAAGAGGCGGTTATAAAGAACATGATTGAAGAGCAGAAGCTCGACCCGGAAGAGCTTGTCACATTCGGCGACGGATTTGTTGAGATAGAGCTCACGGCAAAACTCGGCGGATACGCAGTCGGCGTGGCGACAAACGAAAAGACAGGCGACGGAATAGACGAAAAGAAACGGGCAAGGCTCATGTCGGCGGGCGCCGATATGATAATCCCGCACTTCGAGGGCACCGACGCGATACTCAAAGCACTGCACATATAAACACAAAAAGAACAGGCGTTCTGCGGCAAAACCGTAAAACGCCTGTTTTTTTATAATTCTATCCAATCTTTTGTTTCGTTGTCGTACTCATACAGCACCTTGTTCTGCTCATCGTATGCGAGCAGAACATCGTCGCTGTCTTCAAAAGTTATTTTATAGGTCTTGCACTTGACTCCGTTCACGGTCGCGGTCTTGCCCGTTGATGAAAAGCCGTCGCCCAGGTCGGCATATGCGCGGAATTTCGGAACCCCGAGCATTCTTATCGCGTCAAAATCGACCTGAAATTCCGTAGTCTTTGACGCAGTATTTGAAGAACCGGAAGCCCGGCGGGTCGTTTCCACGCTGCGTGCGGAGGTCGTCTTTGTTGTCTCCGCCTGCGTTGTCGGTTCGGTGGTCGGCTCCGTCGTTTGCTCCTCGGTCGTAGTTTTGGGTGCAGTCGTCGTTTCCGGCTCGCGCGCCACTTTAGCGCACCCGGCAAGAGAGATTGCAGCAAGAAAAAGAGTTAAGGCGGACATGATAATTTTTCTGTTTGATTTCATTATTTTTCATCTCCGTGAGTATATTTCAGACATTTTCGCGCCGTTTTATCCGCGCGCCGTCAAATTCATAAACCTCGTCGCAGAGGGTCGAGATATCACCCTCGTTGTGCGAGACTATGAGCATGGTTTTTCCGCTCGCTTTAAAGCTCAGAAAGAGCTTTCGCATCTCCTCGACTGCGTCCTTATCGAGCGCGTTCATCGGCTCGTCGAGAATCAGTAATTGCTGATCCTCCATTATCGCCTGCGCTATGCCGAGGCGCTGTTTCATGCCGAGCGAATATTTGCCGACACGCAGTTTTGATGACGGGTCGAGCCCGACTGTTTTCATGGCGGACTCTATCTGCTCTTTGCCGATCTTGCCGCGTATCGAGGCGAGGTATTCAAGATTTTTCATGCCGCTGTAATTGGGCAGGAAGCCGGGCGCTTCAATTATAATTCCCGTGTTCTCCGGAAAGTCAGCGTCTTTGCCTATCACCTTGCCGTTGACGGTGACCGTGCCGCTATCCGGCTTCATGAATCCGCAAATGAGCTTCAAAAGTACAGTCTTGCCGCTGCCGTTGTCGCCGACGATGCCATATATCCTGCCCTCTTGCAGCCGCATATTGACATCTTCGAGAACCGTTTTCCCTTTGAAGCTTTTTGTCAGCTTATCTATAACTATAACATCAGTCAAAATAATGTCCTCCTTTCAAAGCCCTTCTCTTCACTGCGCCGGAGCAGAAAAAGACAAGGATTATTACCGCCGCGTCTGCAAAGAGTACCGCCGCAGCCGTTTTGGCATCGGTCAGCTGTTTTGCCATGCCGTATGCGCCGAGCATGGCGAAGCCGAAGCTTTTCAGCTTCCCGCATATGAGCCCCGTTGTGCCGACAACCGCGATGACGATTGCCGCCGCAGGCTTCTGCCCGTTCCACCAGCGTTGTGATCGGCGGCAGTGACGCAAAAGGCACAGCGCACACATTGACGCGCCGAGCGCGAGCGGATATGCCGCCATGCGCATAAACTCAAAGGCGGAAAGCGTTCCGACTTTTTCCGCAGCTGCCGCGCAGACAGCTATGCCGATAAGGCAATAGAGCACGCACCAGAGAAGCGCGGACGAAACGGTTTTTATCCACCATTTGAAAAAGCTCTTCGAGCGCGGCAGGACGAAATACGGCATCGCCTCGGAATCGAGGACCGAGCCTGCCATACCGAGAAAGAGTCCCGCAAAAAATGTTCCGAAATAGCGGAAGAAGCCGAAGAGATCAAACTGCCCGCTATGTTCAACGCCGCCGACGGCTTCTGTGAAAACAGAGAAAAATGTTTCCCGCTCGCCGCCGAAAGACGATAGCACGCAGACCGCCCATATGAGCAGAGACACGACGAGATACGGCAGCATATTGAAAAGCCGATGCCGCAATCCCGCAAAAAAAGTTATCTTCATATTCGAGTCCCCACTGTTATTTTGAGATCGACATGCCGAACAGCGCGAAGAATACACGCGACAATAATCGCCGCGAACAGGCAGAAATACGCGCACGAAAAGCCGACCGACGGCAGACCGGCATCTTCCGAGAAACCGTGATTTGAAAAGACGGAAATAAAAAACGGGAGGTACTTAAACCTAATCAGATATGAAATGATATGCTGAGCCGAGAGCACGGCGAAGCCCAGCACGCGACTTCCGCTTAGATTTATCAAAAACAGAAGCGAGCCGCAGAAAAAGCCGTAGCCGAGATTCAGCACCAAGGCATAGAACGCCGCGAGATACGGCGTAACAGCCGGCATGAAAAGCTTCGGGTCGACTGTGATATGATAAGACGAAGCCGCCGCATCGCGCATGACGAGCTCATAAAACGGCGCGCTCCACACATTGCCCGCAAAGGCATTGGACGAAAAGAATATCACGGTCACCGCGAGCGAAAATATATAATACACGGCGCAGGAGAGCAGGATATACATGAGCTTTCCGACTACCCACTGCACCCGCGAACAGCGCACGAGCGAATACATCGCGCTCTGCTCGGTAAAAGGCGCATCGGCAAACAGGAGCATAAGCCCGAGGAACATCAATGTCGCGATATGGAGCGTTGAGCTGTTATATATAAACGGCTCGAATATGTTAAGCGGATCTCCGCTCGCCCGGGCGAACTGCATAAGATTCACGGAATCGAGCAGCGAAGCGGCGGCGCAGACGAGAAAAGCCGTAACAGTCCGCGCGCTGCCGAGCCACGTACCGAACTGCCAGCGCATCACAGAGAGACACTGTTTCATTGCAGCAGCCTCCTTCGCGCAAAGAAGATGAACGCCGCGCAGCCGAGCACCAGAAGCACCGCCTGATACAAAAGCAGAAAGCCGAACGACGGCAAAATATCGGGCAGGATGGTGTTGGTCGGGCTGAATTTTTCTTTTTGCAGCGCACTCGCGATGAGATGCATCAGGAAGAACAGCACGAACGGACCGCAGAGAGCCACATATCTGTTGGGCACCGCGGCGGACAGAGCCGTGCCGATAACTCCCCACACGACGCCAAAGAGGAACGCGAGCAGGATTATCACTCCGACCAAGCCGAGCCCGCCCACGACGTTTTCAAACGGCTGCAATATACTTCCGTCAAGCGGAGTCTTCGAGTGTCCGTTCGGGACATACGGGTCGCAGAAAATGAGCATTATGAGCGCAAACACCGCAAGCGGCAGAGCGTTCGCCGCGCCGCCGCAGACAGCGTTTGAAAAAAGCCTTGTGAACATATACTTTCTGCGGCTCTTCGAGCGCACGAGCATAAAGCGCAGGTATCCGCTGTTATACTCATCGCAGAAACGGAACACGCCGGGCATAACGGTTATAATCGGCGTAAAGATAAGATATCCGCCGAGTGCGAGGGACGAGAAGAAGAAATTGATATAATCTGCCTTGTTATCCCACCGCGCAAAATACAGAAAATACTGATACTGCGGCTCGACAAGCAGAACAAGTCCGAGCAGCAGGGATATCAACATCCCGGTTGAAAAGAGCTGGCTTTTTACATCCTTTCTGAGCATAGGATCACCCCGCTCAGGGCTTTATGATCGTTGCGGGATCAATACTTGCGCCGTCCTTCGTGGCTGAAATATTCAGGTGAGGACCGGTTCCGTATCTGCCGACGAAGCCGATACTGTCGCCGCGGGCGACAACATCGCCCTCCTTAACGGAGAAATTTGCCGCGCTGTATTCAATGACATAGCCGTTGGCGCAGGTCAGCACGGCACACGGAGTTTTGCTTTCATCATCTTTGTTATATATCTTCGCAATTTTTCCGGTGGCGCAGGCAACAACCTTTGCACCGAAATCAGCTTTGATGCTTATGCGCTTATACTGAGTGCTGTACGGAGAGGAAAGCTGTGTATAGCCGGGCACGGGCCAAATGAATCCGGCGACGCTGACATTTGCATTTGAAGCATCTGTTTTCTTTGTTGCCTTTTCCGTCTGCGCGGCGGTGCCTGCTTCTTTGGCAGTGTTTGCTTCCTCTGCAGCGGTTTCCGGTGCGCCGCTTTCGGGAGCAATATCCTTCGTCGTGTTGTTCTCCCCGGTCTCTGCCTGCGCCCCTATTCCGGTCGGGTCGGCAGTTGTGCTCGGGTCTGTTTCGGGTTTGCCGCTGCAGGAACAGAGTCCCAGCATGAGTGCGATTGCGGCAGCGAGCGATACGAATCCTTTTGTGCGTTTCAACATTTTGTTTTCCTCCTTTTAGTTATTCGTATCTATTCGTAACGGCGTAAAATTCACCGGTTACGGCATTGATTATAATATCATTTTCATATTCGCCGTATTGCTCCAGCGTTGCGATAGTAGCGATACAAAAACGCCAGCACGGGAACACGGTCGAATTATATGTTTCGGGGTCTTCGACCGACATATATTCAAAGCTTATCTCTTTTACGATCGAGTCTTTGACAAGTCCCGCGGCGGCAAGCTTCTTCTGCAAAACTGCGAGAACGCCATCGAGCGTCATAACCTTGCTGTTTACGATTTTCGACTCACCAAGCTCAAGCCTTGTGAGCCTTGCATCAACAACGCCCCTGTCGTCTATTGCGACGGTGCATCCGGTGCTGTCCGGCTCGCCGCTCGAAAGCGGTATTCCGTCTGCGACCTGGACATATTTATATTCATATCTGCCGCGCTTGGCACGGTTGCCTCGCTCGGTCAGAGGTTCAACGACCTGCGAAGAGACGAGCTCAAAATCGGTCATTCCGAGACGGCCGAGAAGCTTATCCGACAGGCGGCGCGCATCGTCGGGAGAGATATTGCAGCCCTTTGCCCAGCCGGGTTTCAAAGCAGTCGGATGATTTGACGGGCTCAGGACTTCGGACACGCCGAAATAAAATCCGCCCGGGAGCAGCCCGGCAGACGGATCGTCCTCCGCCGTTTTCTCCGAGCCGGGATTGAACATCGGGTCGTCGCCGGAGAAGAACAGGTCTTCAAGCTCGAGCAGGTCGAAGAAGCGGTACTGCGCGGAATATGTCCGTATATCTCCGGTTATCTTCGGCACTTTTATATCGGCGTCGATATGCACGGTTATGCCGCCGGATGAAATGTCACGCTTGAGATGCTCGGATTCGGCGAGAGTCGGCACGCCCTCTCCGCTCCTGCCGTTATCGGCGGGAGCGCTCACGAGGGACTCGACGAGCAAATCGTTCGAGCTTTTTGCGCGCAGGACATTTCCGTCCATGACAGACTCGGGCGTTTTTTGGCATGCCGCAAGCAGCAATATAGAAAAAGCAAGAAAAATCAAAGCAGATTTTTTCACAAAAAATATCCCCTTTCCCGCCGCCGAAAGCGGCTTTTAACAGGATAAAATTCGGGCGAAAAATCCCGGCGAAAATAACTTTTGGGAAGTCTTGACATTTTATATTATACACTGAGAAAATGCATTTGTCAAATTTAGCATAATAGTGCATAGACCGAAAAGCTGCTGTCGCTGTCGATTTTGAAATCCACGCTGAACGCGCTCTTTCGAACGACCGAAAGCTCATGCATATCCGGGCGGGCGTGGCGTATCTCGAGATTGCGCAGAGTTATATTCCGGCAATCTTCAACGGCTATGTTAGTCACCTTGCCGTCGATAACAAAAATCGAATCTCCGCCGTCGAAAACAAGATCCGACACGCCGCGAGATACGGCTCTTTGCGGCACTCGTATATATGGATTTTGAGCTCCGCGCAGTTTGCAACTGTTTTTTGGCTCTGAGCGTTCATACATTCATGAATGCCAAATCACCGGTTGCAGCAATTAAAGTTCGCTTTTATTTATTTTTTTGTTTTATTTTTTTACGGTCTTCAATGGTTTTCAGTGTTAGTATTGACGCAACCACTGCAAAGGACACAACCACCTCAATGCATGTTTTAATCAGTTTTATATCATAATCCTTGCTATTGTCAAAAATAACATGCACTGTGCCGTCCGGCTCCGTCATCTCAAAAACAGCGTACGACGGCGATATAGCACTCGCTACTTTTCCGGTGTTCTTCATTTCATAACGAACTCCGTTTTTGACGCGCCGGGTCTTATAAAGCACCTCGTTGCTCCAATACGAACTGTTCGCAGTTGTATCCGGTATTTCATCACAAGTGATATTATTTGCATTCCTGTCAAAGGTCGCTGCAATATCTTCCCTGACAAAATAGACGGCTATGTTATCTCCGTTCCAACCGACGCCGAAACGCCCGCTGCAATCAAGAGTATATCCATAGGCAAACTTCCCGTCTTTGTCATACACCGATATGCTGTTGTGACCATTTTTTGATTCACCGACAATGGCGATATATCCGCTGTCGCTTACATCAAAGCAGGATATCGACTCCCAATCGGGCTCTTTATTTGTCGACTCAAAATTGATACTCCCAAGAAATCTGTTCCTCTCTTCGGCACTCAATTTCGTCGTCGAAAAACCGATATCCAGCGGCAAAGCCGAAACGGTCGCGCTGAAAATAAACATTATGCAGACAAGCGCGGCTGCCGCGCCGCCCAAAAATCTGCCGAATTTATGTATCACTCTGATGCACCTCGCAATCAATATACCCTTATCCCCGCGATATGCGGCTCTTTGCGGCACTCGTCTATATGAATTCTTAGCTCCGTGCAGTTTCTTATCACGCGCATCAGGCGGCATATTTTTTTATAGCCGACGGTCGTGCCGCTGTATACGGTCCTCTCCCCGTCCTCAGCTTTCAATGCCGAGATAAACTCTGCGAGCTTCTCCGAAATATCCTCATTCGGGACTATGCCGAAATCGGCGGCGTTAAATATTTTCAGAGTTGTCCTCCAAAAATTCACTGCTAATGAGTCTATTCTATCAGATTGCACGGCTAAAAAGCAAGACGGAAAGACGAAAGAGCGTCCTCTTTTCGGAGAACGCTCTTTGATGCAATTTCACTGTGCTATGCCGGGATATCTTCCAAAAGACTCTCAAGCGCATCTTTTACAAACCCGACCGACTCCTTGTGATACTGCGCCTGCAGGTCTTTGCGGAAGCACGAAATATCCACATCGCCGCAAATGGCGTGAAGCTGTTGAACGGCGGCGTTTCTCACATAACAGTCCTCGGAGGATATGTATGATTTTATTTTATTCGCCGCATCGGCTTCACCCAACGCATACAGCGAACAAGCCAATATAGCTCCCGCCCGATCTGATTTTTCGTCTTTACAAGCAGACAGAAGCAGAGCGCGCACCTCGCTCTTATAAACCGCCGGATTCATTGACGCGGTATCGTATAATGACGAATACACATATCCGCGGACAAGTTCCGAGCTGTCGGCGATATGCTTTTCAAGCTCATTTATCGCCTCGCGGCTGTCTGTTCCGCTCAGAGAATCGCAGGCATTGACCCTCACGAGCTCATCCCGGTCATTCAGAAGACGCAGCAAAATATCGGTATATTCGCCGCGCGCACCGCCCAGCACCTGCGCGACCCTGTTGCGAATTTCGGGATTTCGATCACGCGAGAGCCTTTCAAGTTCGGGATATACGGAGCTGTCGATATTTGTACCCTCAAGGTCGTTTAGAAAATCTATCTTTTTGTCGGTTGCGGTTTGCATGGTTTAGAGTTCCTTATAATATTTCACACTGTCAGCGCACGGCCTGTGGTTTTGAGCGCGGATTTGTTGAGTTCATCGTTATCGAGCACGAGCTCGCCGTTGATAAACACTTTCTTTATGCCGAAAGACTTCGTCTGATCGGGCGTTGCGTTCTTCGTCTCGTCCTCATCGAACACGGTAAAATCGGCGAAATAGCCGGGCTTTACATATCCGCGGTCTTTGAGCATGAATCTGTCGGCGGTCGCGCCGGTCATGCGGCGGACGGTGTTGGGCAGAGTGTCTCCCGTACCTCTGAGAGAATCGCGCAGGAACTTCGGATAGCAGTCATAGATAGCCGGGTTCTGAACGCCGAAATCCTCGACCCAAGCATCGGTCATGTAGAGGCAGTTGGGGTTATGCTCGAACTCGCGGATTATCTCGGGAGTGCTGTACGGTCCCATATTGACCCTGCCCTTGAAGTCGCTCTCCTCGCAGAGTTGGAGATACATGTCGAGATCCGATTTTCCGTTCTCCTTTGCTATCTCGTGGACGGTCTTGCCCTCGTATTTCTCATATCCCGGACCGATATACGCTATCTGAATATCCTTGAAGCCGAAGCCGAGAAGTATGCTCGTCGCCTTGATGAGCACGCTGAGTTTGAGCTTGTTGAGCGGCTTTTTACGCTCCTCTTTGCTCATTCCCTGATACCACACGGGGAGCACGACCGTTATGACGGACACGCCCAGAGTTTCATTATATATATCGAACATCGCGTCGACGCCGTTTTCGCGCAGGCTGTTCTGAATGGCGACGAACTCATCCTTGTCGCCGAACGACTGGCGGCCGACAAATATCGCGTGCGAATGCTGGAGCTTGAGGGTCGTACCCTTTGATATTTCAACGAGCTCATCCTCGGCTCTGAGCAGATGCGAACGTCCGAAAAGCGAATCGTAGGACATTGAGACTTTGCTCTCCGCCCTCGGATGGACGGTGAGCGGCTTATTATACTTACAGCAGAGCTTGACAACTTTTTTGAGCTCCTCTGTGTCGGCGTAGAGCCCCGGCTCATACATCAGACCGAGCGAGACACCCGCCGCGCCGTCGCGCAGGTTATCTTCGAGGATGCCGAGCATTTTCTCCTCCTCCTGCGCCGAGAGCTTTCTGTTTTCATATCCGGAAACAGACGCACGCGCCGAGCAATGACCCACGAGCGTCGCGATATTGCAGGGCATATTTCTGTCTATAGCGGCGTTGAATTCTTTTATAGAGCCGTATTTCCCGGTGGTGCCGTTGAAGAAGAAAAGGCCGCCGCCTATCTTGTCTTTATAGGGCGTATCATCGTCAAAGCCGATGGCGGAAAGGCCGCAGTTTCCGGTCACGAATGTGGTTATGCCCTGGCGGATAAACGGCTCAAAATATTTGAGTGGTTCCGTCTTTATGGCGAACCAGTCATTGTGGGAATGGGGATCGATAAAGCCGGAGGCGAGCGACCTGCCCTCGAGGTCGATAACGCTGTCGGCACGGCTCTCGTCAACATCGCCCACTTCAATTATTCTGTCTCCCTCGAACAGAACGCTGCCGTTCACGGCGTCGCTGCCCGTTCCATCGTAGATCCTGCAGTTTTTAAGTAATGTTGCCATAAACTCCACCTCTTCCTTTATGTTTGAATAAAAATAGCTTCGGAAATTCAGCCCTCTGCGGGCTTATAGTGGCTCACATTCGCGTTGATGAGCTTATCGTAATCGACAACATGGAACAGCGAGCCGTCCTCCATGGGATAAACGCAGACATCCTCCGCCTCGTTGTCATAGTTCGGGCAATATCTTGTGAACTCCACGCGAACCGAGCCGGTGTTCGGATCGACCGCGATTATCTGCTCCTGAGTGCTGTTCGCCGCGTCATAGGAGAGATAAAGCATGCCATTATAGACCGAGCCGCCCTGTATTCTGTCGAGCTTCTCTTCGAGCGGTATCGCGCGCAGGAAAATCATTGTTTCGGGGTCATATTGAAGTATCTCGCCGACATTGTGGAACTGCGAGGTGTAGAGATATCCGTTTTCCCTGTCTATCGCACACCACGGGATGCCGTCGGTCAGATACTCGCTCGACATATCATAATATATCCCGGTATATTTGAGCGTTTTGCAGTCATAGAGCAGGATAAAATTATACAGATGCTTTCCGTCAACCTTGCCCTCGACAGGCGCGTATATAGCCGTTGGCGCAGTCGATGCCGCCGATGTGATTGCTGCCGTATATCCACAGAGAAAACTGCTTTGCTTACAGCAAAACGGGCGAGACAATCGACGCAAAAGTGCCGTTTTCCGGGAATGAAGCGAAGATATATTCGCTCTCCCCAAGCGGAATGACGCAAAAAGCGCAGGTTCAGTTGCACTGTGGAAGAATTCATCTCGAAACAGTCCCCGGCGAAGCGCTTATAATTGATATTAATATATGAGATTGATTGTTTTTCTAACTATATCATATTTCCACATTTCTTTCAATTCCTACAGAAAATGTCGTAAAATTGTTTCAATGCATTCAATATAGGAGTTGAAAATATGAGAACATACACCCAAGAAGAAAAGCAAGCGGTCATTGACCGTGTTATATCCGGTGAGCTGTCGACGCATATCCTCGCCGACATCGGCATACCCAAGAGTACATTTTACGGTTGGTTACGAGCTTACCGCGAGGAACAGGAAGCCGATAACCGAAGGACAGTCAGTATCCGCAATTTTCATTTGCTTGAAAACAAAGTCGCACGTTTGGAGAGCATTGTTGAAATTCTTAAATCTGCGCCCTGCACACCCAAGGCACCTTTGAGGCAACGGTTATATGCTGCCGAGCAGCTTTACGGAAAATATAACGTGCACGTGATCTGTGATGCGTTTGACATTCCCCGAGGAACATTTTATAACCACGTTCTCCGCAACAAGAAAGACAACACGTGGTATGTGAAACGTCGGGAAGAACTACGGCTTCGCATACAGGAGATTTACGACGAAAGCAATCAGATCTTCGGTGCCGCTAAAATTGCGGCAGTCATGAAAAGTGAAGGATTCAAAGTCAGCAACGAAATGGTGCGCACGCTTATGCGTGATATGGGGTTAGTCAGCATTCGTCAGTCGGCGAAGAAATTATACGAGGACGAAGGCCGCAAATACAAAAACCACCTTAACCAAGAGTTTGACACGTGCAAACCGAACGAAGTGTGGGTTAGTGATGTTACCTATTTTAAGTACGGCGAAAACGCTTATTATATTTGCGTGATTATCGACCTGTTCTCCCGTATGGTCGTGAGTTATAAAATTGGAAAGACCAACAGCACGCAACTTGTGAAGTCGACTTTTCAGATTGCCTATAAAGCACGCCAACCGGATTCAAGTTTGATCTTCCACACCGATCGTAGCGGTAACTACCGTTCCAAAGCGATGAACGACTATATGCGGTCACTGCACATCACGCACTCTTTTTCGCGTGCGCACGTGCCGTATGACAATTCCGTAATGGAATCGTTCTTTGCTTCTATGAAACGGGAGGAGTTATATCGCACCAAGTATCGCTCGGAATCAGACTTTCGAAGTGCGGTGGACAAGTACATGATTTTCTATAATACCAAACGCCCGCACAAGAAATTGCAATACAAGACTCCCGAACAGAAAGAAGAAGAATATGCCTTGAAACTGAAGGATTTCTGAGACACGTGCAGACAGACTAAAGGGTTCAAAAAGGTTTGTTTTTAATTTTCCGGATTGCCAAATCCGAGTTATTCGTTTTTTAGTCCGACTGACAAAAAGAAAATGCGACCTCGAAAAGCCGCATAAATACTGGATTTTATAATAAAAACACCATTGACTCCGAACTTAAGGGCTCAGATTTCAATGGTGTCTTTATATGGCGGAGAGGAAGGGATTCGAACCCACAAAATCAATTAGTTTCCAGAATCATATCCATACTATCCGCCAAAAGTAACTTGTACTTTTGCATGGCAGACGGAAAGACGTGCTGATAAACACGCTCGATCATATTTGTTGACGAATGTCCCATCAATTCGGCTATGTATCTTTGCGGGATGCCCATCAGCAAGCATTTCGAGGCATAATAGTGTCGTAAGGCATAAAATTTGAAATAATACAAATCGCTATTTGCGTCAAAGAACTTACGCCACTGGTCACCGATTTCTTTTGCGGTCATACCGCAGATTGATTGCTGTCGGTGGTTAATGTTATTAAGAAGAGTCTTTTCCATTTGATTTGATATTGGGATAGAACGATAGCCAGCATAAGTTTTAGGTGCTTTTCGTATAGGATTGCCCTGATGATCCAATACGATTGCCGCCTTTATCTCAATTTGCCCTTTGCAAATGCAATCGCCGGATAGAGCAGAGATTTCAGATGGTCGCAATCCGCATTGACTGGCGAGAAGAAAAGGTTTAAGTAAATTCGGGTTTGAATGCTTGATCCGGTTGTAAATCATGTCAATCTCTTCCTTTTCGGGAATGTAAAATGATGTCTTGATTTTCTGCGGCTTTGTTACATATAGCTTTGAGCGTATTTCCGGCGCAAACATTTTAACAGCAGCATTTACAAGACCTACAGCATTGCTGATAGACTTTGGTGAGTATTTCAGCATATCGCTGTTAATAGCACTTTGATATAGTTCAGAATTTAAATCCGATAACTTGACTTCCATTAAATTCTGTAACTGATTACGCTTGACGATCATATAACCTTTTACAGTTGATGGTGATAGAACAGCATACTTGCTTTCTATATAGCGATCTATCGCCTGTTTTACGGTGATGTTTTTGTTATTGTTCATTAAATCCTCTCCATTTCCAGCTAATTTGATTATTATATCATAATTTGAGATGTTTATCAAATATTGTAAAGCACGGCTCGTCCGTGCTTTCTGTTTTTAAAAAGGAGGTGAGCTAATGCCTGCAAAAATAATTGATTTTACTGCACCGCACAAACGTAAAACCGAAAGCGAAATCAGAATATCAGGAGTCGAGAAGATGGCTCTCGATAAGAAGATGAGTTACGGACAGTATGTAGCGATGCTTGAAGAAGAAAAGAAAAAAGGTTATAACATAAGAAAATAGAACAACATGGTGCGACAGGAACGTCCTGTGCGATACGGTGTCGCACCTATATGAGAGCAAAAGCAACCTGCGGCAGTGCAACTCTGCCGGCTCTCAACGGTCGGAACACAAGTTAGTGTTATGATGGGAATGATTTGTGTTCCGAAGTGCATCGGGCGATGATAGCTACATCGAGGACGGAAAAGTAAGCCTGCCGTCCTTTCCCGGTGCTTATTATTTTTTAAAAGGGGCTTAATTTTTTATGCGTTGCATAAAGCAACAGAAAGAGGTTTACTGTTATGAAAATGATTGCATTTTACAACAACAAAGGCGGAGTCGGAAAAACTTCCACGGCGATCAACATAGCTTATACACTATCCCGTCGTCAAAATCGTATTCTTTTGGTTGACTTTGACGGACAGTGCAACAGCTCACGTTTTTTCACTGACTTAGCAAATGATGAATGTGGCTGTGAAAGTGCCATCGTCAATGCGGAAGAAATGCCGCTGATCAAAAGCACACGTTATGACAACATTGATATAGTCACGTCATCGGTGCGTATGAACTCAATATCAAATTATTTCGCCAACTTGTCCGATGAAGAAAAGCAAACAAATATAATAAAATTTCGGCAGTCGGATTATGACTACATAATAGTAGATATGCCGCCGGCAATGAACGACTTTACAGAACACGTTCTAACAGTATGTGATTATGTCTATGTCCCTATTGAGCTTGGGACATTTGCGGTTCAGGGACTTGCAAGGGTAACACAAAAAATCGCAAATGCCGGAACAAAATATGCTTGCTTCGCATCGAAATATGATAAAGCCAACAAAGCAGATCGTGAGTTGCTCGAAATAATGAAAAAGAACCTTGGTGATAAAGTATTGAATACCGTTGTTCCGTTCTCCAGAGCTATAAAGAACAGCATAAGCTACAGAATAACAGCTTCGGAGTATATGGCTTGGATAAATCCTGCACGCTGCTACGAGCAGCTTGCTAACGAAATTATCCACTCTGTTGAACAGTAAAGATTATCAAGGAGGAATTAAAATGGCGAAAAAATTTACTTTTGATGACGCAATAACAACAGATATTAAAGGTGCAGCATCAAACAGCTACATTGATAATATAAAGATGATTAAAATTGCCGACATCGAAACAAATGCAGAAAACTTTTACTCTCTGCCGGATATTGAAGATCTTGCGGAGGACATCGACCGACAGGGACTGATCCATAGTCTGGCTGTTGCGAAAATTTCTTCCGAGAAATATAAACTAATCAGCGGTCACAGAAGATTAACTGCAATCAAGCTCTTAATCGAAAACGGCAAATGGAATAACGAAACTGTTCCGTGTTATGTGATAACAGCAAAGAAATCTGATGCAGAAATGAATCTTGATCTGATAATGCTTAATCATACTCAGCGCAAATACAGCGACTCCGATATTTTTAAGGAACATGAGGAGCTGAAAAAAATATTCTCTCAGCTTGAAGCTGACGGTGTTGAAATTAAGGGTAGACTTCGAGAAAAAATTGCAAAGGCAATGCACGTTTCATCTGCACAGATCGGAAAGATCGAGAACATAAAAAACAATGCAATTGATTCTGTTAAAGCGGCGGTTGAAAACGGAGAGCTTTCTATTTCGACAGCAAATGAAATTGCAAAACACAATACCACGAAACAGCAGGAGATCATATCATCTCCGATAGAAAAAATTAAAACAGCTGACGTCCGCAGCATAAACAAAAGCAAACCTAAATCAAAAAACAACGAAAGCAAAATAATTCAGAACGATGACGGCATATATGACAAAACTACCGAGATTTTTCTGACAAAGGATGAGATAGATTTTTTGAACAAAAACTTCGACCGGCTTGGTTTTTCGTATCTGCTTTCTGTTTCTTCTGACAGTGATAAGCTGCTCATTGAAAACATAATATCAAAAATAAAAGGAGAAAAAACGAATGGCAAGGGATGTTAACGCTTCGATAAACAAGTGCGAAAAAGCGATAGCACAGGAAGAAAAAAATATATCGGAAGCTAAAGAAAAAATCAGAAAGTTGCGCAAGGAAATCAAAAAACTTAAAGTCGAAAAGAACAATCAGTTTGCAAGCGATCTGCTTGCGGCGATCATGAAGGACGGCGATATTTCAGATGAAAAACGAAAAGAAATACTTGCAATGCTCAGCAAATCCGAAGCAAAAAATTTTGGCAGCCAGAATGAAAAAACTACATTACCGGAAGGAAAAATTTTTAACGGTAACGATTTATAAAATTCACTCAGTGAGCGTAGCGATTTTTAAAAAAATAAATTTGAAATTTTATTTTTTAAAGGGTATTAGGGTTCACCCTAACAAGCGAACGTATGCACCAATCGGGTGCACACGTTCTGTGCTTGCCACAGTGTGATTTACTGCGTAAATCATACAGTGCTTCTTGCTACGCAGAAGTTCAGAGAGGAGTAAAAAATGCCACTTAAAAATGCACGGATTCATTTAAGAGTAACCGATGAAGAGAAGCAAAGCTTAGTCGAAAAAGCAACACTTGCAAGACAAAGTGTAAGCCAATACATTCTATCACTTTCAGAAAATAAAACAATAATTGTTGTCGATGGTGCTGATGAGGTAACACGACAGCTATTAAAAATCGGCAACAACATAAATCAGATTGCGATAGTTGCAAATACAAGCAGAAAAAATGAAAGTGAATTGCCAAATTACTACTTAAAGAGAATCACAGATTATCAAAACGAAATAATGAAACTGCTCAAAGATCTGCTGCTTGCTGTCACCAAAGCAGAACACGAATGTGCAGAAAGTGAAAAAAGCAATGGCGGTTAATCAAACTGCGGAAAACAAAATTAAAACCGAAGCGGGTCTTACTGAAGCTCTCGCTTACATAACAAATCCTGCAAAAATATCTGAGGTTTCACGAATAAATTGTTCGGGAAGTAACTCAAACACTCTCGACCAATTCAGATTATTGCGTTTGGCGTTTAATCAGAATAATGGGATTATTTCACATCATTTTATTCAGTCATTTTCACCGAACGATAATGTAACACCCGAAACTGTTCATCGCTTTGGGGTGGAATACGCTAAACTTTGTTTTCCGAATTATCAAGTAGTTGTCAGCACTCACGTTGACAAAGAACATTTGCACAATCACATAATCGTAAACTCCTGCAATATGATAACCGGCAGGAAATATTACGACAATAAAGAAACAATGAAGAACAACAGAGCGATAAGCGATAAGCTGTGTCGCAAATACGGAGTATCTGTTATAAGCTCTAAATCCGAATTCAAACCGATAGATCAAACGACAATGCAGTTGGCATTGAAACATAAATCATGGAAAATTCAGTTGCTGAGTGATCTTGATGAAGCAAAAGAAAGTTGTAAAAGCAAAAGTGAATTTATATCATTTCTCAAAAATAAAAACTACGAGGTCCGATACGAAAAACACATCACCGTTCATAAAATCGGTGAGAAGAAAGCAATCCGTGTTGATACTTTAGCAAAACAGTTCGGAAGTCAATATACCAAAGCCGAGCTTGAAAAGGCAATGGGATATTCAACAAATCTTGCTGATACAAATACAAGCAATTTAAATTTGCAATCGAAGAAAACCTGCGCAAGAAAAAATATTAACGAATGGCAAAGGTTTGAATCCTGGTCATTTTCTCAGGACAACAGGTACGCAAATAATTACAGGTGTTTAAAAAAACAGTATGGAACAAATTATCAACCGAGCCGTTTCCCGAAAGGTACACGGAAATCCTTGTTGCTTACACTGTTGTGTGTATTTTTTGTCAGTCCACGAAAGACATACAGAGAACATAAAAGCTACCGGTTATCCAATAGGACTACAGCTAATACGAATATAATCAGAACAAAATATCGGTGCGAGAACATCAGATACGGAGATCTGATATCAGCCCAGGGCAACAATTTTGCTGTTAAAATTCCGGCAGATCAGCTTGGAAAAATTATTGTTCTACCGATATTCTACAGTGCCAATGTGAACTTGGAAGCTAACACAGCAGTTATTACAGTCAAGGAATATAACAAAGAAATAATCTGTCAGGCTCTCGGTTATGACAGCAAAAAAATTGCACAGCAATCGGATAAATTGATTAACTCACGAAAATACAAACGATTAAAAGATCTCGCCGCTTCTTCAAATACAAAGCTCAGCTATATGATCGTTACAAAAATTCAGCTCGAGCTTTTAAAATTGAATGAAATCGAGCTTGCGGCTTTTCCTAAGGACGACGGGAAATATAATGTTGCGTTTATGCCGGACACCAAAGAACTCATTACAAAAATTCTCTACCCTGCGGATGAGAGCAAGCAGGAAACAGAGTATGAACGAAATAACAGACTAAACAAAGAAATAAAACGTTTAGCCGCAGTAAACGGTGAGAAACCTAAATATAGAATGGTTGCCCCCGAATTGCTTGACAACATAAAGCGATCCGGTATACAGTTTGCCTATTTTAAAAAAGGCGATAAGTATAATATAGTTTTCCTTAGGAAAAACGAAACGGAAATTGATCAACTACTGAAACAACTCAGAAAAGAAAAATAGCAGAAGCAACAAAAAATCCAGTTTTAATTTGTTTAATATTTAATGTTATAATGATAGACAAACGCAACGAAAAGTGTTATAATAAAGTCGGCGAAATCTATTCTCCGACTTTTTATATAAAATGATGACGGCTTACTAAGAAGTGAGCCGCAGAAAAAACGGAGGTATAGATATGGCAAGGAAGTACGAACTGATAAATGATTTGTACGATCAAATCATTGTCGATGTGACGAAAGACGCTCGAGCGTGGCAATCGTTCTTAAGAACTGCTTGCAGAAATTACAAGCTACGTTTTGACGAACAGCTGTTACTGTTTGCTCAGCGTCCGGACGCAACGGCAGTATTAGAAATCGAACGTTGGAACACAGCATTCGGCAGATGGGTCAACAGAGGTGCAAAAGGTATAGCGGTATTTGAGGATTCTACAGGCGAAAGTCAAAGACTTAAATACTACTTTGACATCGCAGATACACACGGTACAGAACAATCAAGAGAAGTTCCTGTATGGAAAATGTCAGAAGAATATCAAAGCAATGTTGCAGAAGCTCTTAAGAATGCTTTCGGCACATCAACCGATTCAGACGATCTTAGGATTGTGATCAAAGAAAGTGTAGTAAATGCAGTTGATGACAATATAGACGATTATATCTATGGTTTTGTCAAAAGCGGAACCGGCAGTGAAATAGACTATATAAGTACTGATGAAGCTGAAGAAATATACAAACGACTTGTAAAAAACAGCGTAGTGTATATGATTTCCGAACGTCTTGGAGCAGACAGTGGGTTAACCGAATCCGATTTTGATGGTATAGAATATTTCAGCACACATGAATTGTTGAACTCTATCGGATATGCCACAAGCGATATAGCCAAAATGGGACTCGGTGTAGTCGCAAAAACGGTTCGTGCAATTGAAAAGGAAAATCAACAGGCGATAATGCCTGATAACAATATCAGCTATAATAGCGAAAGGAGTTCTAATTATGAAAGAAATCACTTACACAATGCAGGGCGACTATCTGATTCCGGATCTATCATTACCGGAACAGCAGGAGGTAACACTCGGCAAATGGGCACAGATGAAAAAGGAATATCTGAAGCAGCACCACAAGATAATGTACTACAATCTGATGACGAGTTGTCAGTTAACACAGTACCTCGCAGAAACGGAACAGAGAGCGCTCAAACTGGAGGACGAGCTGATCAAAGAGATGTCGGTAAAACAGGGGCTGACAGAAGAGCTGAAAGCGAAAGATATGATGAAATGGGTTCAGCTGATGAACAATCTCAGGCACGAAGTTCAAGAGATAGTTACTCAGCAGATAATAATGAGCGTTTAAGCAATTATAAACCGTTGCCGTCAATAGAAGAACAGACAGCGTTTATTGAAGAATTTAAAGCAGAGGTTGCCAAAGCCTCTGCTTTTTCTATTCCGAATGAAATTATAAATGACCATCTTGCCAACGGAAGCGGCTTTCGGGACGGGAAATACCGTATCTATGAACAGTTCCGGAAAAGCTTATCACAAAAAGAAAATGCGGATTTTCTGAAAAACGAGTATGGCATTGGCGGCGGAACACACGCAGGCGGCGTATCCGGATATTACTATGACCACAATGCAAAAGGTATTTGTATCAGCAAAGGATTTGCTGATAACGCAACGAGAATCAATTTGAACTGGTTAGAGGTTGCAAAGCGCATACAGCTGTTGATTAACAATGACAGGTATCTGAATGAAAAAGAAAAAGAACATTATGCGCAATGGCTCAACGAGCGTGAGGAAAGACAATACACCGAGCAGGGTCTTAGCACTTCTGAAAACAAGGATAATGAGAAGTATATTTACAAAGTCGGCGATACCGTTTTCATCGGAGCGTCCGAATACAGAATTACGGCAAAAGACGATCAGCAGGTAATGCTCAGCGACGCTAACGCTCCCCTTTTCAACAAACAATATGATATAGCGGATTTTGAGCATAAGATAAAAGAAAATGCGCTTAACGAGCATTTAAAGGTTATACTTTCAGAAGAAGAAAGCAATACATCTGTTATTTCTGAAACGAATACAACTCCAATAAATGACGATGATTATTACTTCAATGACGCAGAACGCAAGGAAGTAGTTGCTGTATATTATAATCCTGATGCCATATCCGGAGGACAATTTGTATTTGCACATATCACTTATGAGCTCATTTCAAAAGCAAAAGATGTTGCGTCCGATACGGACTCATTTTATGAATATCTCGATGAAAACGCATACACGGAACTTATAGATGTTGGCACAGAAGAATACAGAACCGTATTAAGCGAGTATTCGGATCCAAATCCTGACTTCATCGGCAGAAATGAAGAGAATATGTTACAGCTAATAGCTTTAGCTAAAAACGAAAAAATCACTTATGATAAAAACGGATATCATGCTGATGATTTGGATGAAGGTGACCTTATCAAAGTAGATGGCGAAATATGGGCAGTAAAATCCGTATCTTCATATTCTATTTCTCTCATAAATGAAAGCGGTGACAAGAAATATATATCAAATTCACCGGACAGCAAATGGCAAGAAACGTTGGTTTCAAGATATAATTTTGAATTCATCGGTAACCGTGAGGGAACAAATACACAGGTCAATAATGAATCAACTGATAGCAAACAGTCAAAGACAGCTCATGAACATAAGAAAAACCGCAAGCAAAACAACGCTCCCAGTGTTTTGTACCCGGAAATCAACAATGATTACCGTACAAATTTCCATATTGATACCGATGAGTTGGGTGCAGGTACTCCGCTCGAACGCTATTATAACAATATTAATGCCATACGTCTGCTCAAAAAGTTAAATAGCGAACATAGACTTGCTACTCCAACGGAACAGGTTATACTTTCACAATATGTCGGTTGGGGCGGATTACCGCAATTCTTTGAGCAGTCAAACTCCCATTACAATGAACTTAAAGATTTACTTACCGATAGTGAATACACATCGGCAAGAGAGTCAACTCTGACTGCGTTTTACACTCCGCCGACAGTTATAAGCGCCGTATATAAGGTTCTTGAAAATATGAACTTTAAAAACGGCAATCTGCTTGAACCTTCCTGCGGCATCGGTAACTTTATCGGTATGCTGCCGAAAACAATGCAGGACAGTAAGATTTACGGTGTTGAGCTCGATACTATATCAGCCGGAATTGCACAGCAACTTTATCAGAAATCATCAATAGCTGCACAGGGTTTTGAGAATGTCAATATACCCGACAGCTTTTTCGATGGCGTTGTTGGCAACGTGCCTTTTGGCGATTTTAAGGTTGTTGACAAGAAATACGATAAGCACAATTTTCTGATTCACGATTATTTCTTTGCAAAGTCATTGGATAAGCTCCGTCCGGGCGGTGTTATGGCTTTGATTACAAGCAAGGGTACTATGGACAAAGAAAACAGCTCGGTCAGAAAGTATATTGCTCAACGTGCCGAACTTTTAGGTGCAATTCGCCTTCCGAATGATACTTTTAAAAGCAGTGCCGGAACGGAGGTTGTATCTGATATTCTGTTTTTGCAAAAGCGAGATCGCCTTATTGATATTGAGCCTGACTGGGTTCACCTTGATACGAATGAAAACGGAATTCGTATGAATTCATATTTTGTTCAGAATCCTGAAATGGTACTCGGTGAAATGAAGACTGTATCAGGTCGTTTCGGTCAGCAAGTAACTTGCGAGCCATATACAGACAGCAACCTTGCCGATCTACTGTCTGATGCTATTGCCAATATTCACGGCGAAATATCAGATTACGAGAATGATGTTGCAACCGATGAACTTGAGGAAGATATGTCAATTCCCGCAGATGCTTCTGTAAAGAATTTTTCTTATTCTGTTGTAAATGATAAACTGTATTTCCGTGAAAACTCACGAATGATACCTGTGACAGTATCTGCTACAGCAGAAAGTCGTATCAAAGGATTAATTATAATTCGTGATTGCACACGCAATTTAATCGAATTACAAGCAGATGACTATCCGGAAGAAGACATTAAAGCGGCACAGGAGTTGCTTAACGCAAAATATGACAATTTTACTGCAAAATACGGACTGATTAACAGCAGAGCCAATAAGTCGGCGTTTAGCGATGATAGTTCTTTTGCACTTGTGTCTGCCTTGGAAATACTCGGCGATGAAGGGCAACTCGAGCGTAAAGCGGATATATTCTTCAAACGAACGATAATGCCACATAAGCCAATTACACAGGTTGATACAGCAAGTGAATCTCTTGCAGTATCAATCGGCGAAAAGGCTTGTATTGACATGGAATATATGCAAAGCCTTACCGGAAAAGAGGAAAACGAGCTCTTTAATGATTTGAAAGGTGTAATCTTCTTAAACCCTCTTTATGAAGGCAACAATGAAAATCTGTCGAAGTATTTCACCGCCGATGAATATCTGTCGGGTAATGTAAGAGAAAAACTTGCAATAGCACGAAACTCGGCTAAAGTCGATTCCCGCTTTAACATTAACGTTGAAGCACTTGAAAAAGTGCAGCCTGAAGACTTGACGGCAAGTGAAATTTCCGTAAGACTGGGTTCGACGTGGTTGCCGGTTGATATTGTTCAACAATTCATTTATGAATTTCTGAATACTCCCGGATACGCAAAAAGCAGTATAATTGTACATTACTCAAAGTATACGGGAGAATGGAGTATCGACGGCAAATCGTATGACCGAAGTAATGTAAAAGCGTATAACACATACGGTTCTGCCCGTATAAATGCGTACAGAATAATCGAAGAAACTTTGAATCTGAAGGATGTGCGTATATTCGATTACGTTGAAGATATTGACGGAAACAGAAAGGCTGTACTTAATAAAAAAGAAACTGCTATTGCACAATCAAAGCAGGAGCTGATAAAGCAAGGTTTTCAGGACTGGGTGTGGTCTGATCCGGAACGCAGAGAAAGGCTTTGTAAACTGTACAACGAAAAATTCAACTCAATCCGCCCTCGTGAATATGACGGAAGTCATATAGTATTCAGCGGGATGAATCCGGAAATCACGCTCAGAGAACATCAGCGGAATGCAGTTGCTCATATTCTTTACGGCGGTAATACATTGTTAGCTCACGCTGTAGGTGCCGGCAAAACATTTGAAATGGTAGCGGCAGCACAGGAAAGTAAGCGACTTGGATTATGCAACAAGTCTTTGTTTGTTGTGCCGAATCATCTTACAGAACAATGGGCTTCGGAATATCTTCAGCTCTATCCGTCTGCTAACATTTTAGTGGCAACAAAAAAGGATTTCGAAACCAAAAACCGTAAACGATTCTGCGGCAGAATTGCAACGGGTGATTACGATGCAGTCATTATCGGACATAGTCAGTTTGAAAAAATCCCGATGAGTATAGAACGTCAGAGAGCCTCTCTTGAGCAACAGGAAAATGAAATAACAGAAGGTCTTGCCGAATTGAAGCGTAATCGTGGTGAGAATTTCTCCATAAAACAGCTTGAGAGAGCTAAAAAATCAATTAGGCAAAAAATCGAAAAGCTCAATGATCAGTCACGCAAAGATGATGTAGTTACTTTTGAGGAATTAGGTGTTGATAGAATATTTGTCGATGAAAGTCATTACTACAAAAACCTTTTCCTTTATACGAAAATGCGGAATGTCGGTGGCATTGCACAGACAGAAGCTCAGAAATCGTCCGATTTGTTTATGAAATGCAGATACCTTGATGAAATAACCGGAGGACGTGGAACGGTTTTTGCAACCGGCACACCTATTTCAAATAGCATGGTGGAGCTTTACACCATTCAGCGTTATTTGCAGTATGATACGCTCTTAAAGAATGATTTACAGCATTTCGATAGCTGGGCTTCCACTTTCGGTGAAACGGTTACTGCAATAGAACTTACACCTGAAGGCACGGGTTACCGAGCAAAAACAAGGTTTGCAAAGTTTTTCAATTTACCTGAACTCATGTCAATGTTCAAAGAAGTTGCCGATATACGCACAGCCGATATGTTGGAACTTCCCGTGCCTAAAGCAAACTTCCACAATATTGCGGTCAAACCGTCAGAAATACAAAAAGAAATGGTAGCACAACTTGCCGAACGTGCCGAGAATGTACGCAAAGGAAATGTTGACGCAAGTGTTGACAATATGCTTAAAATTACTAATGACGGCAGAAAACTTGCACTTGATCAGCGTATGCTTAATGATATGCTTCCTGATTTCGAGGGCAGTAAAATTAACGCTTGTGTAGATAATGTATATCGGATTTGGAATGAAAATTCGGATAAAAAATCTGCTCAACTTATATTCTGTGATCTGTCTACTCCGAAGAATGATGGTGTATTTTCCGTTTATAACGACATCAGAAAAAAACTGATTGAGAGAGGTATCCCTGAAAGTGAAGTTAAATTTATACACGAAGCCGATACAGATGTTAAGAAGAAGGAACTTTTTCAAAAGGTACGTAAAGGCGAAGTCAGAGTATTGCTTGGATCTACTCAGAAAATGGGAGCAGGAACGAATGTACAGGATAGGCTTATTGCACTACACGATGTAGATTGTCCCTGGCGCCCGTCAGACCTTGAGCAACGAGCCGGAAGAATTATCCGTCAGGGAAACTCAAATCCGGAGGTTGAAATCTATCGGTATGTTACGGAACAGACTTTCGATGCTTATCTTTATCAGCTTGTTGAAGGCAAGCAGAAATTCGCCAGTCAGATTATGACGAGCAAATCACCTGTAAGGTCCGCTGATGATATAGATGAAACGGCTCTATCTTATGCGGAAATCAAAATGCTTGCAACCGGAAATCCGTACATTAAAGAAAAGATGGATTTAGATATTCAGATACAAAAGCTGAAGCTGCTGAAAGCTAACTATCTTTCTGAAAAGTACAACCTTGAGGACAAAATAATTAAATTCTATCCTCAGAAGATTGCATCGTTGGCTAATACTATAAAGGCATTAGAACAGGATTTATCGACCGCAAAAGCACATCCGAAGCCTGTTGATGATAGTTTTGTCGGTATGGAAATCAATGGCGAATACATTTCAGAAAAAGCTGATGCCGGAAAAGCTATTTTAGAATCCTGTAAGCAAATGAATAGCTCAGACCCGATAAAAATCGGTAAATACAGAGGCTTTGATATGGAACTTCAGCTCAATCTTACAACGCATTTCTATGAGGTTTTACTTAAAAGTGCTACAACTCAAAAAGTATCGCTCGGTGATGATCCTAACGGTAATATAACCCGTATCGATAATGCGATAGGTCGCATACCCGATCATATTGAAAATGCAAAGGCAGAGCTGAAGAACATACAGACACAGTTTGAAACTGCTCAGATCGAGGTACAGAAACCTTTTGCGCAGGAAGAAGAATTAAAGGCTAAGACAAAACGTCAGATAGAAGTTGAAAAGCTAATTTCTTCCGGCGAAAATGAGCCTGAGCAAAACGCTATATCTGATTATTACTACTTTTCTGCTACTGACGAACAGATAAATGCTTTAAACAATGCGTCTATTCCTTTTGAAAAGCAGACTAAAGCAGACGGTAGTATGGTTATTCGGGTTGCTACAGACGACAAATCTAAAGCTGAAGCTATTATGAACTCAAAAAACTTAATTTTATAGTTTTCTGACATTAAATGAAGCTGTGCGGTGTGTTTTCACACCGCACTATTGTTTGTGCTACAGATAGCACAACTTGACTGAGAAAGGATTATAATATGGAAAAGTTGTCCACGGTTGATAAAATCGAATTGATAGCAAGATATGAAATAAGGCACAATACGTCCGAACCTGATCGTATCACAGAATGGTTTGGAGATTATGCAATGTATGCGTCAAAAAAGCTCGACAGAGAAGAAATGAATAATATCTTCGCTACAAAATTTGTCAAATTGTTGCTTGATGAATGGTTCAATGGATTTCGTGGTGAGAAAAGCATCGAAAAGGAATTCTTTGAGCATATATCCCGTTTGAACTCCGAGTGCTTCAAAAACTCGCTTCCGAATAATCTTGAGGATTGGGAAAAAGCAATCATAAATGAATTGGAAGGCGTTAGTAAACAAGTAGCCTCCGGTAATATCCCCATATTACAAGAAAGAACAAAAATCTATATTGACATGGATGGAACAATAGCAAGGTTTCACGATGAAAATTTATACCTTGAACGAATGTTTGAAAAAGGTTTTTTTATTGATTTAAAGCCTTTTGAAAACGCCGTATACGCTATTGAACAATTGGTGAATGATAGTACGGCGGAGATTTTTATTTTATCGGCAACAGTAAACTCCTGCTCTTTGGATGAAAAGCAGAAATGGTTAGACAGATATTTGCCAAACATTGATAAAGAACACAGAATTTTTACTTCTCTGAATGTACCAAAGTCAGAAGCTATCGGTCATCGGCTCACCGATAAAGATATTCTGATAGACGATTATAATAAAAACTTGCTCGAATGGCAAAAGGCTGGCGGAACGTCTGTCAAAGCCAAAAACAACATCAATCATAAGGGCTTGCACGGGGAACTGTGGAAAGGTGAACTTATTGATGTAGTGAACGGTGATGTTTACAGCGATATTTGCAAATTGGCAAACGAGAATTACTATTATGCATATATCGGTGAGAATGATGTAGAGAAATTGAAAAATTCGGGCATTTGCTATCATCTTCAGATGTCCGGCGACCGAATAATCGCAAAAGTCAGCATTGCTTACAAGCCAATTCTTGATAATATAGTCAATAGCAATCGCTCAATCAAATGTGATACAGGTAGCACACCTAAAATGTAGAAAGATGTGAAAAGCCGGTTATATGGAAATACAGTCAAAAGTTATAAAAAACACAGATAACAGTAGTCCGGTGAAAGCTTATGCCACGATTGTTTTAAATAACAACATTGCTATTCACGGATTTAGAATTATCGACATCGGTACCGATGATAACGATGCTATGTTTGTAGCAATGCCAAGCAACCGTAACAGTGACGGAAAATACTATGATATGGCGTTTCCTACACGTTCGGAGGTCAAAGAGGATATTATCAATTCCGTTATAAAAAATTATGGAGATAACTCCTCTTCTCCGTTAGCCGATAAATCACCGGTGGATATGAAGATCACAGTCCGACTTCATAAAACAACTGCATACGGCGATAATGTTCCTGCGTCGGGAGAAATCAGGCTGTCAGACAGTTTTGTGATTTCAGGCATTAAAATAACCTGCCATGACGGAACAATAGATTATGAAATGCCAAAAATCAAGAGTAAAGATGGTAATTACTATGATATGGCAGTTCCTTTAAATGACCGTTTCGGACAATTACTCAAAGAAAAGGTGTTGTCTGAATACGGGCTGTTGTCTACTCAGATATTATGTGGGAACATTAACCATGCGGATTTGACGGCTGAAGGCGAAGTAGCATACAAGCTATTTAAAAACAATAGCATTGCTCAAAAAGTAATTAATCAGCTATCGGAACGTGAAATCAAATATTCCGCAAAAATCAATGCACGGGAAACTACAATATGTTTCTTGAAATCCGACTTTGAATCAGTGCGGGAAATATCTCTTAACGCCGCATCTGAAACAGAAAAAAGTCATCAAAAGCTTTAATGCTTGAAACCTGCCGCCGAACTGCAACAGAACAGGATATGATGTAGATTGTATCCGTAACAGGAGGTACTTATATGAATATAACAACAAGAGTAACAAAACTTGACAACCCGGAAAGTAAGTTAAAAGCGTTAGCCACTATTGTGCTCAACGGCAACTTTGCCGTTGGTGGTATCAAGGTGATCGAAACTGAAAAAGGAATGTATGTGGCTATGCCGAATCATCTCGGCAAAGATAAACAGTATTACGACGACTGCTATCCGGTGACCGCTGAAATGCGCAAAGCAATAAACAAGGCTGTAATGACAGCCTATGAAAACAATGCTACTGCTGTAATTAAAAGTGAGCCTGAAGCAATTGCTACAAAGGTCAAGGTTATTCCTAACAATAATCCTGACAGCAATCTTAAAGGATTTGCTCAGATAACAATGGATGATTGCTTTGTTGTGTCAGGTGTGAAAGTCTTTGACGGTGAAAACGGAATGTTTTTGCAGATGCCGCAGTATAAAAATTCTGCCGGCGAATACAAGAATGTTGCCAATCCGGTTACAAAGGATTTTCACAATGAACTGAGCAACAAGGTGATAGCTGCATATAAAAATGTTGCAACTTCAGCAAATAAACAGCAGGAAACACAGACAACCGCAACAAGCGTGAAGCGTTAACAGATAATCATTCGGCGGCAGTTTTCTATATATTTATTTTGTGCTACAGGTAGCACAATAGGAAGAGATAAAATGAATAAGAGATATGGCTGGTTTTGACCTATTGGTAATAGCTATCTTTATTTTACCGGGATGGCGATTGCTGTACTTCTGGTTTTCATAAAGGAGGAAATTCACATGAAACTAAACGAAATGGAAAAAAAGCTGCTCTTTCAGGTGAAGGGCGACGACCAGGGAAAGGTTCTGTATGAGCTTTATATGACTGTGCGCTATTCAAATAATTCCGAACGGCGGGAAGCAGCAGAAAGCCTGATACCAAAGCTGAATGTCCTGTCAGATGCAGAGTGCATGGATTTAGTGAAGGACATTCAGAAGAATTACCGTTTGCCACATTCGCCCCGTACCATTGGGGAATGGACCGCCGAGACCAGACAGCAATCCGGTGTGGAGAAATTAAAGGGACATGACATCATGTCGTTGCAACGCTTCAACCCAGAGGTAAAGCACATGATCGTCTTTGATGTATTGTCTTACGATTCCCCTGTCGGAGATAAGGGCGATAAGATGCGCCTGTTTCTTACAGATGTCGGATATAAGAGATTTTTGGACAGTCAGGAACGGGGCGAAGTGAAACTGAAAAAATATGCAAAGGTTTCTGGCGGCAATCTCTACTATGACCGCATACAAGAAATTGCACGAAACGATAACGAAAGTGAGCAAAAGCAAGAAAGCGTACCTGATTGCTACTACTTTCCTGCTACCGATGAACAGATAAACGCTTTAACTAACGCAAAAATTTCTTTTGAAAAGCAAACCAAATCAGACAGTAGCGTAATAATACGGGTTGGTATTGATGACAAGGAAAAAGCAGAAACAATTATGAATACAAAAAAAGTTGTATTATAATTTTCTGACTGTAAACAAAGCTGTGCGGTGTGTTTTTTCACACCGCACACGTGTTTGTGTTACCGGTAGCACAATGTAACAAGTTTGTAAAAATCGGCGAAACGCATAAAAAACAATACTATATTTTGTATATGTTTTTGCTATGTTTCGCTGGACTTTTGCCCGTTTTTATGGTACAATATACTTGAGGAAATAGTACCGAATCGAAAGGAGAGGCACAAATGGCAAGAAATATAGTAAAGGCAAAACTGGATATAATATTCAAGAAGT